>Ga0114966_10001941_pt1 | contig 18767 bp, 15 predicted proteins | sample M_130207_XF_Meta_FD_87029 | JGI IMG/M metagenome (GOLD analysis project Ga0114966, IMG submission 87029) | Freshwater microbial communities from Lake Montjoie, Canada to study carbon cycling - M_130207_XF_MetaG | ecosystem: Environmental > Aquatic > Freshwater > Lake | place: Lake Montjoie...
GATCAAAAAAATACTTATTTCAAACGTTGCAGGTTTCGAGAAAGAAGCTATATTAAAAATTAAACTTAAAAATTTTTCTTGCCCAATTGAATTTATTAAACCAAATAAAATTTACAAACATCTTTTAAATAATTACCAAGATGCTACAAGGCTAGGGGCTGATCGCTGGCTATCAGCATTAAGCGCATCGCATGATATTAAGAAAGCTGCAGTGATTGTCTCAGTAGGCACCGCTGTGACGATTGATTATGTGAGCTATGATCAAAAAAAATCTCAACATACATTTGAAGGCGGTGTCATTTTGCCTGGACTTCATCTTACAAAAAATGCTTTATCAAACAATACTGCCGATTTAAAAAATAGTGAGGGTACATTTCAAATGCCACCTATCAATACGCCTAATGCAATTGAATCTGGATTTATTTTAAGTATTCTTGGAAACATCAAATCTTTCTTTGATCTAGCATTGTCTAAATCTAAAGATGTCACGATGATATTAAGTGGTGGTGATGCTGAGTTAATTTATCAGCATATGGATGGGAGTTTTAAAAAATTTGTTTTAATCAAAAAAGATTTAGTGCTTGAAGGGCTTTTCTTTTTAGCGAGTAATTAAAAAACAGTTTAGCGTTTTTTAATATAAAGATCGGTGATCGTGCCTTCTTTAACTTCTGCAGCAAAACAAACCGTTTCAGACAATGTCGGATGTGGATGAATGGTTAATCCAAGATCATGCGCATCAGCACCCATTTCAATTGCAAGTACTGTTTCTGCAATAAGTTCGCCTGCATTAATGCCTGAAATGCCAGCGCCAATCAATCGATGCGTTTCTTTATCAAATATAAGTTTGGTCGTACCTTCTGAGCGATTCATAGCAAGTGCACGTCCACTTGCAGCCCAAGGGAAACTCGCTTTTTCAATTTCAATGTTTTTTAGCTTGGCTTCTGTCTCTGTCATACCTGCCCAAGCTACTTCAGGATCTGTATAGGCAACATAGGGAATAGCGATGGCCTGGAATTCAACTTTGTGTCCAGCAATGACTTCAGCCGCGACTTTACCTTCGTGGGTGGCTTTGTGAGCCAACATAGGCTGACCTACAATATCGCCAATCGCAAAGATGTGGGATACGTTAGTACGCATTTGTTTATTTACCGGAATAAATCCTTGGTCAGTAACATTAACTCCAGTGAGTTCTGCCTTAATTGCTTTACCGTTTGGACGCCGACCAATTGCAATTAGAACGCGATCGTAAATTTGCAATTCTGATTTACCTTCAAATTCAAAGCTGACATGTATACCATCTGCTTTAGGTTTGATGGTATTCACTTTAGTATTAAGCATAATTTTTTCAAAACGTCGCTCCATACGTTTTTGTAATGGGCGCACTAAATCACGATCACATCCTTGCATGAGTCCATCTGATAATTCAACGACACTCACCCGACTGCCTAATGCATCATAAACTGTACCCATCTCTAAACCAATAATCCCACCACCCACAATGAGTAAACGTTTCGGAATATCCTTGAGCTCTAATGCACCTGTGGAATCCATAATGCGAGGATCATCTTGTATACCAGGGAATTTTGTGGAATGTGAGCCAGCAGCAATAATGCAATGCTCAAAACCTACTGTCTCAGTTTGGCCATCAGCCTTTGTGACTTTAATTTGATGAGACGAAGTAAATTCTCCCACACCTTGAATGACAGTGACTTGTCTTTGTTTAGCCATGGCACCCAAACCTTGCGTCAATTTGTCGACGACATCATTGCTTTTCCAGTTACGAATTCTTTCTAAATCAATTTTGGGCTCGCCAAAAGTGACGCCGTGTGCTGCTGTTTCTTCGGCATCAGTTATGACTTTAGCTGTATGTAAAAGTGCTTTCGATGGAATACAGCCGACATTAAGACATACCCCGCCTAAGGTTGAGTATCTTTCGATCAGTACTACTTTTTTACCTAAATCTGCGGCACGGAAAGCGGCTGTATAACCACCAGGTCCCGAACCCAAAACAACGACTTCAGTTTCATGTGTTGATGTGAGATCTGATTTTTTTGCGATTATTTCTGAAGGTGCTTGAGGAGGCGCTCCCTTTTTTGCTGTCTCTTCTGTTTTAGTTTCAACTTTTTGAGGTTTGTCGCTCGATTCATTTAATTCAATCACAAGAATATTGGATCCTTGTTTAATTTTGTCGCCTACTTTTAAATTAATGTTTGTCACTTTACCTTCGTGTGTGGAAGGGATATCCATGGATGCTTTATCGGACTCGACGGTAATGAGGGAATCTTCCTTTTTGATCGTGTCACCAATTTTGACAATCACTTCGATGACTTCAACGCTGTCAAAGTTACCAATATCAGGTACCGTGATTTGAATAGTGTTGGCCATATAATATTAAAGAAGCAATCGACGCACGTCAGATAACATCATGCGTAAGTGACTTGTAAAGCGCGCTCCATCTGCACCATCAATGACACGGTGATCGTAGGATAGCGATAGTGGCAAGATAAGTCTTGCTTCAAATGTTTTTGTTTTCGGGTCATATATGGGTTCCATGGATGATCTAGATATGCCTAGGATTGCCACTTCAGGGCAATTAATAATCGGTGTAAATTTAGTGCCACCAATACCGCCTAAACTTGAAATCGTAAAGCATCCACCTTGCATTTCTTCCATCTTAAGTTTGCGCTCTCGAGCTTTAGCTGAGAGTTCACCCAGATCTTTGGCAATTGCGAGTACATCTTTTTGATGGACATCTCGCACTACAGGAACGACTAAGCCATCCGGTGTGTCACATGCAAAACCGATATTGTAATAACTTTTATAAATAAGTTGATCGCTTTCTACTGAGAGAGACGCATTAAAATTAGGATAAGTTTTAAGTGCATTCACACATGCTTTCATAAGGAAGGCGAGTAAGGTCAGTTTGACACCTTTTTTTTCAGCATCAACTTGCATAGACTTTCTAAAAGCTTCGAGATCAGTGATATCCGCTTCATCAAATTGTGTAACGTGAGGTGCAGTGACCCAATTGCGATGAAGATTTGCCCCTGACAATTTTTTAATTTTTGAAAGTGGTTTAGTTTCAATCTCACCATACTGACTAAAGTCAATGACAGGCATAGGAATAACTGTCGGCGCATTTCCCATAGTATCTGTTCGGGGTCTTGCAAGCTCCCCCTTCACGTAACTTTGTACGTCGGATTCAAGAATGCGATTTTTAGGGCCCGACCCTTGAACAAATGTTAAATTAACACCAAGTTCACGCGCAAATTTTCTAACCGATGGGCTTGCATGTGATCTTTTATTTGGGGCCACAATTACACTGTCACCAATTGGCTGAGGTGTTTGTTGTGGTTTTATTTTTTGTGGCGGCTCAGGCGCTGGGCGGGAAGGTTCAGGAATAAGAGCTTTAGGAGCTTCTTCTTTTTTAGTTTCTTTAGTTTCATCCTTCATTTCTGATTTTTTTTCAGATTCCATGACATCAAGCATCAAAATAGGCGAGCCCTGTTTAATTTTATCGCCTACCTTTAAAAAAATCTCTTTAACGGTACCCGCATGAGGTGCTGGAATATCCATTGAAGCTTTATCTGTTTCTAGAGTGATGAGTGAGTCATCTTTTTTGATTACACCCCCAATCTTTGCAATGACTTCAATCACATCAACACTATCGAAGTTACCAATATCGGGTACGAGTATTTTTTCGATAGCCATAATTAATGCGTCACCGGATTAGGTTTGTTAGGATCAAGCTTAAATTTCTTAATCGCATCAGTCACAACAGATGATTTAATCTTGCCCTGGTCACTCAATGCTTTGAGTGTTGCCACGACCACATAATGACGATCCACTTCAAAGAAGTGACGTAATTTTTCTCTTGAGTCAGAACGACCAAAGCCATCAGTACCGAGGGCCACAAATTTATGTGGCAAGAAGACAGCGATTTGTTCTGCAAATGATTTCATGTAGTCGGTCGAGGCAATAATAGGACCTTCTGCTTTTTTAAGCAGTTTTACCACATGCGATTCTTTTTGTGGCTTATCTGGATTCATACGGTTCCAACGATCCACTTCCAATGCATCTTTACGAAGTTCATTAAAGCTTGTGACACTCCAAACATCGGCGGATATACCAAAATCACTCTCTAGAATTTTTTGTGCTTCAATCACTTCACGTAAAATCACACCACTACCCATGAGCTGTACTTTCTCACTTTTGGCTTTTGAAGTTGAGAATTGATACATACCCTTGATGATATCTGCCTCGCTTCCTTTTGGCATTTCAGGATGGCTATAATTTTCATTCATGACCGTGATGTAGTAGAAAACATCTTCCTGATTTTCTATCATACGTTTTAAACCGTCTTGAATGATCACAGCAAGTTCGTATGAGAAAGTGGGGTCGTATGACACACAATTAGGAATCATGGCCGCCATCAATTGACTATGGCCATCTTCGTGTTGTAATCCTTCACCGTTCAGTGTAGTGCGTCCTGCAGTAGCTCCAAGTAAGAATCCACGCGCACGTGAATCGCCCGCTGCCCAGGCCAAATCACCGATACGTTGGAAACCAAACATCGAATAGAAAATATAAAACGGAATCATTTGAATGCCGTTTACGGTATATGAAGTGGCTGCTGCTACCCATGATGAGAATGAGCCCGCTTCATTGATGCCTTCTTCTAGAATTTGACCGTCCGTTTGTTCTTTATAGAACATGACTTGATCTGAGTCTTGTGGCTCATACAATTGGCCGACGGAAGAATAAATACCAAGCTGTCTAAACATACCTTCCATGCCAAAGGTTCGCGCTTCATCAGGCACGATAGGCACAATATATTTACCGAGCTCTTTATCACGAACAAGGGTGGATAGAATTCTAACGAACGCCATCGTCGTTGAAATTTCGCGCTCCCCTGTAGCTGTTAACATATTTTCAAAAGCGGAGAGAGGAGGAGTTTTAAGTTGATTACCTTTACGTTTACGTTGCGGTATAAAGCCACCTAATTCTTGGCGTCTTTCCATCATGTATTTAATTTCAGGTGAGTCAGCTGCAGGTTTATAGAAAGATAATTTTTCGACATCTGCATTACTGATATCTAAATCAAAACGATCACGGAAGGCTTTCAATGAATCAATATCCATGCTCTTTTGTTGATGCGTGATATTTTGTCCTTCACCCGCGTCACCCATACCGTAACCTTTGACAGTTTTCGCTAAGACGACTGAAGGCTGACCTTTGTGAGAAGCGGCCGCAGAGTATGCTGCGTAAACTTTATGAGGGTCATGCCCACCGCGATTTAATCTCCAGATATCTTGATCTGACATGGCGGCAACCATTTCTTTCAATTCAGGATATTTACCAAAGAAGTGTTCGCGTGTGTAAGCACCACCTTTTGCTTTAAAGTTTTGATACTCACCGTCGACGCATTCTTCCATGCGTTTTTTGAGCAATCCTGTTTTATCCATAGCAATTAATGGATCCCAGTAAGAGCCCCAAATCACTTTAATCACATTCCAACCCGAACCTCTAAAATCAGATTCAAGCTCTTGAATAATTTTTCCATTACCACGCACAGGGCCGTCGAGGCGCTGCAAATTACAGTTGACGACAAAAATAAGGTTGTCTAACTTTTCACGTGAGGCCAATGAAATTGCACCTAATGATTCAGGCTCATCCATTTCACCATCACCACAGAAAACCCATACTTTACGATCTGAAGTGTCTGCAATGCCACGGTCATGCAAGTACTTTAAGAATCTCGCTTGATAGATCCCCATGATTGGACCTAATCCCATTGATACGGTAGGAAACTGCCAGAAGTCTGGCATGAGCCATGGGTGAGGGTAACTTGATAATCCCTTGCCACCCGTTTCCATGCGGAAATTAGTCAATTGATCTTCACTGATGCGCCCCTCTAGAAAAGCTCTTGCATAGACACCAGGAGATGAATGACCTTGGAAATAAATTAAGTCACCTTGGAATTTTTCATTGGCTGCTCTAAAGAAATGATTAAAGCCCACGTCATATAAAGTGGCAGCCGATTGGAAGCTTGCTATATGACCACCCACACCAGGAGATTTTTCGTTGGCACGCAATACCGTCATAATGGCATTCCATCGAATGAGGGCGCGTATGCGGCGCTCCATATCGGGGTTACCTGGATGACGTTGTTGTAAATGTGTAGGGATGGTATTGACGTAAGCAGTAGTCGCTTTGTAAGGTAAATTAGCTCCAGATCGACGTGCTTGATCAATCATAGATTCGATCAGGAAATGAGCGCGTTCTGCACCTTCGGTTTCAATGACGGCGTTGAGTGCGTCAAGCCACTCTTGCGTTTCTTGATTGTCGATATCAGGTATAGATGCCATGTTTAAATATAACTCCAGAATTTTTTAAGGGACGCTGACGGTATAATAAGTGCTTTATTTACCTAGTGTCTAAAGGTCGTTTCAATGTTGTGAGCGATAAAGCTTTGCATGAACTCATATAGCATTAAGTTTGGCGTTTTTAAGCGCTTGGGTCAAGTAAAAAAATGGGAAAAAAGTGTATAAAAAAGTAATATTCTATTGATTTTATTGATATTTTTTAATAGATCATTTCATGAAGGATAAAGGCAATGGCGATTAAGATTGTACAAAAAAAGGGCATATTGACGGAAAAAAACATTAAAGGGAGTCATCTTCTTTTTGTGTTGGATGACACCACAGCAAAAGCATTTCCATTTATCAAAGAACTTTATCGCAAATTAGAGCGTACCCATAAAAAAATGGCTAGCCTTGCAAAAGAACCTATCACTATTGAGACTCAGGACGGGCGCTTATTAAGTTTTATTGTTCTCGATAAAAAAAATAATACATTTCAGCGTCATACACTTATTCGAAAAGCACTACATTCCTTGATTGCAGAAAACCCTGAAGCCCTCACAATTACCGTGTTTGGTGATCAGACTTTAAAAGAAATCAATGCACGTGCTTCAGTCTATGTGGCACTTATGAACAGCCAAACATTGCCTAGCTATAAAAAAGAAACGATTAAAAAAAATATCAAATCCATTGAATTATTTGGTATTGAACTCAAAGATAAATTTACATATGAAATGGCAATCGTGACAGGCAACACATTGACACGCGAACTCACTATGCTGCCACCGAATGAATTAACCCCTTCAATTTATCGTACAAAAATCAAATCGCTCGCTAAATCAAATAGCTGGAAAATAGAAGAATTTGATATGGCAAAATTAAAAAAGATGGGAGCGGGGGCTTTTGTAGCGGTAGGTCAAGGATCCGAACCCCAAGATGCTGCGATTGTCCATTTAACTTATAAACCTAAACAAATTAAAAAAACTATTGCTGTGATAGGGAAAGGTATTTGTTTTGATACAGGTGGACATAATTTAAAACCAGCACGTTATATGCATGGCATGCATGAAGATATGAATGGCTCCGCAGTCTCCCTTGGTATTTTATTAAGCGCCACGCTTTTAAAATTACCCATTCAAATTGATTGTTGGTTAGCGATTGCTCAGAATCATATTGGACCAAAAGCTTACAAACAAAATGATGTGGTGAAGTCTCTTAATGGCACCACAATTGAAATTATTCACACCGATGCCGAAGGACGAATGGTCTTAGCGGACACCTTAACTTTGGCTTCACGTTTAAAGCCTGACATGATGATGGACTTTGCAACGCTCACAGGTAGCATGGCAACAGCATTAGGAGATCGTTATAGTGGCGTCATATCCAATCGACCTGAATTATCTTGTTTAGCGGTAGGTGCTGGAAGTGAAGCAGGTGAGCGCATCGCAGCATTCCCATTTGATGAAGATTATGAAGAAGATCTTGATAGTGGTATTGCAGACATTAAGCAGTGCACACTCGAAGGTGGCGCTGATCATATTCATGCAGCTCGTTTCTTAAATCGTTTTATTGAAAACAATGTGCCTTGGTTACATACCGATCTTTCATCGAGCAACCGAAAGAGCGGTCTTGGAGCCGCATTAAGTGAAGTGAATGGGTTTGGTGTGAATTTTGGTATTCAGGTTTTGAAAAAAGTTTTACAAAAGTAACTTTTTAATTTTGCCCTCGTAGCTCAGTGGATAGAGCATCCCCCTCCTAAGGGGAGGGTCACAGGTTCAACTCCTGTCGAGGGCACCATATTTCACCTGTGTCCTACGAGGTCAAACCTTTAAATTTTAGAGAATTATCGCAATTTCATCGCAATTGAAAAATAGTTATACGGTTGGTTAATTACAACGAAAAAAACAATGCAAAAAATATTATTTTTAATGTTTGTTTTATTAGCTCAAATAAGTTGTGTTTCACCTTTGATGGACAAAAATAGTAATCCAGTTCCACAAAAGCTGAATGATCAATGTAAGCAAGAGTGCGCAGTTTATGGCAGTAATAGCCAATCGATTGTTGGCCCCGCAATGTGTATTGATGCATGTCTAAGGTCTAATGGATATTGATTATTTTAGCTCAACAAAGCTACCTTAGTGAAGTATAATATAGTGCTACAATTTAATTCAGCCTAATTCAATTTTTCGAAATTATAAGCATGAGATCCTTACCTATCTTTTTATCTGTAATCACTGTTGTAAAAGATCAATCGAAAGATATACAAGATTCCCTAAAAAAAATTACATCTATTTTATCTTCCGCAGTAGAAGACTACGAATTAATTATTATTGATAATTGTTCCTCAGATAAAACTGGTTTTTTATTAAAAAAATTAATATCTGAAGACGGGCTGCCAAATATTCAGGTGTATAAATTAGCGAACGAAATTGATAAAGACGCTGCATTCTGGGTGGGTATGGAAAATTCCTTAGGTGATTTTTCTTTAGCCATAGATTTTATGGAAGATGATATTGCATTTATAAAATCGGTTATAGAAAAAGCAGATGAAGGGGCTGAGGTAGTTTTTGCTTTAAACACTACAAAAAAAAGTATTAATACATTTTATGATCTCCTTTCAAAAATATTTAATGTTATTTATAAAAAAATTAATGGAATTGATTTATTAAGAGATGCGCCATCTTTTCGAATGCTCAGCAGAAGTGTAATTAATTTTATAAGTCAACATCCAGACCCAGCTTTAAGTTATAGGCATATTCCAGCATTAAGCGGATTTAAAAGTATTAATCTTCAGTACAAATCAAATAAAACAGTAAATAAAAATAAAGATTTTTTTGATAGTGTTGATTTTGCTATGAGAATTTTAATAACATCCTCAAAAAAACCATTAAGATTTTTAACTTTTTTAACTTTGATAGGCGCCACATTTAATTTTTTATATACTTTTTATATTATTTTGATAGCTATTTTTAAAAATGACATAGCTCCTGGTTGGTTAAGTTTATCTCTTCAACAATCATTCATGTTCTTTTTGTTTTCATTTGTTTTGTTAGTTCTAAGTGAATATATTATTTAGTTATCTTCATTGTCACATTCCGGCCCAAAGTATTATATTGCTGAGGAATATAAAAGTAGAATTATTAAAAGAAAAGAGAAATTAAATATTGTCGACCCTAATAAAAAATTAAAAAATAAAAAAATAAAATGGCAGTAGCTGTAAAGAATGACTTCGATGCTATTGTTATTGGCGGTGGTTTCTATGGCACGATTATTTCAATTTATCTTTCTCAACATAAAAAATTAAATAATATACTTATACTCGAGCATGAAAATGAACTCATGCAGAGATCTTCGTTAATAAATCAAGCCCGAGTTCATAACGGGTATCATTACCCTAGAAGTTTTTCAACTGCATACAGAAGTAGGGTAAATTTTCCAAAGTTTGTAAGCGCTTGGGGCAAAGCAATAAAAAAAGATTTTAATAACGTTTATGCGGTTGCTAGAAAAAATTCGAAAGTATCGCCATACCAATTTGAGAAATTTTGTAATGAAATTGGTGCAAAAATAAAAAAGGCAAATAAAAATATTGCTAATTTATTTAATGAGAATTTAATTTCTAGTGTTTACGAAACTGAAGAATATGTTTTTGATATTAATGAAATTCGTTTTTGGGCAAAAAAAGAGCTAGAAAAATCAAATATTAAAACTATGTTTAACACACATGCAGAAAGTATATTTAAACAAAGTAAGTCAAAATTAATTTTAAAAGTAAAAAGAAATGGCTCTGAAAAAATTCTTTCTAGTCGCTATATATTTAATTGTACTTATTCAGGTATAAATCAAATAAATACAAACCCTACTAAATTAAATGTAATTTTAAAGCATGAGATTGCTGAAATTGCCCTTATTAGGGCTCCCTCTATAATGAATGATTTTGGGGTAACAGTAATTGATGGCCCTTTTTTTTCATTTATGCCATTTCCATCTTTAAATAGCCATTCGCTTACTCATGTTCGTTATACACCACATCATTCTTGGGAAGACTCATCTAATATCAATCCATATAAAGCATTGAATATGTATAAAAAAATATCTCACTATGATCGTATGGTAAGAGACGCATCTAGATATTTGCCTGATATTAAGACATCTGAATATATTGATTCAATTTATGAAGTAAAAACCGTTTTAGTTGCTAATGAAAATAATGATGGTAGACCTATTTTATTTGAAAAAAGTGAAAAAATTCCAGGCATGTATTCTGTGCTTGGGGGGAAGATAGATAATATATTTGATGTTATTGAGAAGTTAAATAATGAAAATATTAGATAAGTTAACCGATACTATTTCAATACAACTATTATCTTTAATAACAATATTTCTATTATCTTGGACTAGTTTTTTTAATATTGGGAATGGTTTTTATGTAGATCCATTTCATCAGGGAGAATATTTAGCTGCACTTCAGTTGAAATTACAAGGCATGTCATTTTATTCGATTCATGGAGCAATGGATTGGCTTCCAGGACTTGTCTCAATCAAATTATTTGGCCTTAAACATTATTTTTTATTTATAAAAATAATTTATGCATCTCTTAGTTTGTTTTCATGTTTTTTACTTTGGATTGTGACATCTCTATTCATAAAAAATAAACAAAAAAATATTAATTTTTTTGTTTTAGCAGTTCTGCCATTTTTGTCTGTACATATGGTTTCTTATAAAGATTCTTTTCTCCTCTTATCATTTTTTATTTTTTTACTTTTAGAGAGCCATTATAAAGATTACAAATTATTATTAATGAGTAATTTACTGGAAGTATTGTTGGGGTTTTTTCTTGCTCTAAATTTTATCTGGTCTTTTGAAAGAGGTTTGGCTGGCTTATTTAGCATTGGTATTGCATCTATGTATTACTTATTTTTTAAAAGACAAAGACTTATTACTTTTTTTTCATTCTTTTTAACATTAATTTTATTTGATTATTACCAGTTTTTTTCTTTTAATGATTATCTTCTAAATTTATTCTTTTTGTTTGATACAAGCGCCCAATGGAGTTATGGGTATAAAAAAATTACGCCTATTTTTTATACTCTTTTAGGCGTTATCCCTAATATTTATGCTGCTTATCATTTATTAAAGCGATTAGTTACTAATAGAAAAGCTAGTGATTGTCCATTATTAGTTACGATGCTTGTCTTGATGGTATTTATGGCTAAAGTGGGGTTAAATAGAGCTGATTTTGGGCATATACTTATGGCGCTTTGGATGCCAGCAATTATTTTTGTTTATTTACATAATTTTCATCATTTTTTAATTCCAAAGAATGTAAGCTTAATACTAATCACTTCTCTTTGTTTGCTTAGTTTAAAAAATCCTCATAATTATTGGCTCTTATTACTACCCATTTTATTAATAATACAAATGCGCTATACAAGAGCATTAAAAAAATGGGACAATAAAAAGATTAATATTATTTTTCTAATTTTTTTATTAATTTTTTGTATTTTAAAGCTTGTTTATGATAATCACGCTCATAAATACGATTGGATTGCTTTTACAAGATCGCCCCCTGCGAATGAAAATCTGGTTAATCCGGGCGTCAATTGGATTAATTCAATTTTTATTGAAAGAAATATTAGTTGTGTATTTGATATGTCAAATAATGGTGTTATAAATGGCATTTTGAATCTTCCTTCGTGTACTAAATACAGCTATCTTGTTTATGCAGCGAAGAATTATGAAGCTAATATAATTGAAGATCTTAAAATTAAACGCCCTGAAGTAATTATTTATTCTACAAAATTTTGGTCTTATGCTATAGATGGCAAACCCATGTATAGCAGGTTTACAGAACTCAATAAATATATTTTAAGTGCATATCCTTATGAAGAGTGTAAGTTTGATTATTGTTTAAGGTATTTATCTAAGAATTAATAATTCATTTTATGAAAACTTCTTTAATAAATAATTGTTTAATTGGTTATACCGGATTCGTAGGATCAACAATACTCTCACAAAACCCATTTAAATATGTTTTTAATTCAAGTAATATTGCTGAAATTAAAAATAAAGAATTTGATTTGGTTTTATGTTCTGCAGCGCCAGCACAAAAATGGATTGCTAATAAATATCCTGATGAAGATAAAAAAAATTTAGAATTATTAACAAGCTACTTAGAAACAATAAAATGTAAAAAATTTATTTTAATTAGCACTGTTGATGTTTTTGCAATACCCATTGATGTGGATGAAAATTCAAAAATTAATGAATCTAATTTGCTTCCTTATGGCCTCAATAGAAGGCTATTAGAAAAATTTGCTGCATCAAATTTTAAAGAAAACTTGATAGTTAGATTACCTGGTTTGGTTGGTACTGGGCTTAAGAAAAATATTATTTTTGACTTTATAAATAATAACAATACTCATTTAATTGATAGTCGCGGCATTTTTCAGTTTTATCCTATGGCGAAGTTATGGCAAGACATTAACATTGCGCTTAAGAATAATTTATCATTAATTCACTTAACTTCAGAACCTCTTTCTATAAAAGAGATAGCTTTAAGAGCTTTGGATCTTAATTTTGAAAATCATTTAGATAAACCTTGTGCACATTATGATATGCAAACACGATACAGCAATCTTTTTAATGATAGTAATATTAGATATCAATATACTAAAGAAGAGTCTCTTCAAGCAATTATGAGTTACTCTCGTAATCACTCAAATAAATTATGAATATCTCAATTTCAAGTATCGCCTGGGACGTTGAATTTGACCAGGACATAGCTAAGACTCTAAATGCTTATGGAGTCAATTATGTTGATTTAACCCCGTCGAGATATTTTGAAGATATTTTTAAGGTAACCGATGCTAATCTTGCAAAAATTAAGTCTTGGTGGAATAGCCAGAAAATTTACGTTTATGGGATGCAGTCTTTGCTCTACACAGCCGGTAAAGTTAATTTATTTAATTTAGACCAGCAAAAAAGCATTTTGGAATACTTGGATCGTGTTTGTTACATAAGCCAAGGATTAGGTGCTAAAAAACTTACTTTTGGCTCACCAAAAAATAGAGATAAATTGTCACTTTCAAACATAGAAGCAATTGATATTGCAACTACTTTTTTTTATAAGTTAGGCGACATAGCAAAAAAATATGATGTCGTTGTTTGTCTCGAGCCTAATCCGAAAATCTATGGATCAAATTTTATGATTAATCATGATGAAGCTGCTTTAATTGTGAACCAAGTCTCCCATGATTTTATTGGCTTACAGCTTGATACGGGAGCGATTTTTATTAACAAAGAAGATATAACAAAAATCACTAAAGATCATTCAGATATTATTAAACATATTCACTTAAGTGAGCCGATGCTTGCGTCAATTAATATCCATAATTTAGACCATAAAAAAGTATCTCATCAAATTAGAGCTGACTTTCCTAACTCTGTAATTACCATTGAAATGTTAAAATCTGCACAAGACGATCAATTGAATGTCATTCGAAAGTCCTTAGAATTTGCCATTAACACTTACAAATGATAATTTTTAGGCATGTTAAAATATAAGACATACAACTCGTGGCAAGTGCCTGATTTTAATCTTATTTTCTGGAGAAAAAAATCTTCAAATTATTGTCTAGTTATTCCAGTAATAAATGAAGGTGATAGATTAAAGAAACTTTTAGAAAGACTAAAAAAACTTCATCTTGATAAAATTGTCGATATTTTAATTGTAGATGGAGGTAGTCAAGATGACTCGACCAATTTAGCTAAATTAAAGAAGATGAATGTGTCCGGGTTTATTATAAAAACTGGACCAGGAAAATTAAGCTCTCAATTAAGGTGCGCTTATGCCTTTGCTATCAAAAAGAGGTATAAAGGTATTATTACAATAGATGGCAATAATAAAGACAATCCAAGCTCAATACCTTCTTTTATAAAAGCATTAGATAGTGGATATGATTTTGTTCAGGCATCTAGGTTTATTAAAAGAGGCGTACATAAAAATACCCCAATTTTAAGATACATTGCTATCAAATTAATTCATGCCCCAATACTTAGTTTCTTTTCCGGGTTTCACTGGACAGATACCACCCAAGGTTTCCGAGGCTATAGCGTTCGTTTTTTAGAGGATTGGCGAGTTAATATTTTTAGAGATATATTTATAGAATATGAATTGCTCGCCTACTTATCTTATCGAGCACCAAAATTGAATTTTAAATGTATAGAATTGCCAACAATGAGAATTTATCCAGAGAATGAAGTGCCTACAAAGATTAGCTTTTTAAGAGGAAACTTTAAAATGCTTATGACACTTTTTTCTGTTTGTTTAGGCCGCTATAACCCTTAAGGTTTTTTTGATACATGCGTTACCTTGTTAGATTGTAGCTACTGAAAGTCCAATAATAATAATTAATATACCAATCCATTTCATTGTAGGTATAGTTTCACCAAGAAAAATCATTGCGAACATTGGCGTTAAAACATATACCAGTGAAAAAAGTGGCTGTAAAAAACTTAATTCAATTCTTTTAAGAAGAACAATCCATATAAGAGCGGGAATAAAATAAAAAATTAAACCAGTAATGATTTTCCAATTAAATAATATTTGAAATATAATTTGGTTCAGTGATTTGTTATATTGAATTTCAACAGCCCCTAATTTCAAGAGTAGGGCACCTAATGCACTTAAGGTGACGCCAAAAAATACCAAAATAAAATCAAATTTAGACATAAAGAATTAAGGGCAAGTTGAATATAGGCATTTTAATGATTTTTGATAGATTTCTTGAGACTCTGGATTAAGAGATTCATATTGTTTAAGAGGTAATACCGTAAAAAATGAGAAAAATATAAATCCATAGATAATTATAAATCTTAAATAAAGGTAATGGGCATTTTCATTCTTTTGTGACCGCAAGAATTCCAAATAGAGCGGATGCGCTAAATACAAGTAAAAAATAATCATTAATATTGGCTTGATCGAATGAAAATTAAAAAAGTCGGCCATCATGAATTGTGGCTGGGGTAATAATTGACTCAAAGGACCCTGAGCGAGCATTTTTTGGTCAATATTATTCTTCCATATATTAATAGTTAAAAATATGAACGCTATAAATCCAAGCATTTCAATAAAGAATATATGGTAGTTCTTGTTCTTGTTAAAGGCGTAACTAAGCGCTATAAAAGGCATAATTAGTAAAATCCATTGCGGGTGGAATTTAGTGGTAAAGAATAAAGCCGCATAACTTAGATAGGCTATGTATATTGAGGTTTTAAAAAAATGCTCTTTATTTTTTTCCTTGAATTTAAGGGTATAAATACAAATAGACAGATAAAATGAAATAAAAGCAATTTGTAATAAATTGAACTCTCCATAAGAGAGCTTCTCTTCCATAACAAATAAAATGCTTCTAAAAAAAGATATATTATCTATAAAGGGCAAAGCTGTAATGATTGTTAGTGAGATTGCAATACTTGAGTATTTAATAAGTGGAATTATTTTTTTTTCTTTTAGCAGGAGTAGTGGGCCAAAAATAATAAGTGCAAAGAATTTAAACGTTATTGCAATCGAGAAAAAAATAGCAAATTTAATTAAATCTTTTTTGAGAAAATAATAGAAGCCTATAAGAGAAAAAATAACAGAAAATATGTCATATCCAGAAAAAATCATAGTGGAAAAGATTACGAAAGGCGAGGTGATATAAATCACTTCACTTTTATATGTGTTAGCCTTTATTAGCTGCCTAATTTTTTTTATATATACAAAAGAAGCAAGACTAAGTAAGAGGATGCCTAATTTATACCAGCTGAGAAAAATAGCATATTCTTGCATGCTTAATTTAGAATTTGGATAAAAAGAGCTCCAAGATAATAGATTATCTGGGTTTACTAAACCCAGGATAACGAGTGGAAAATTCCATGTCGCTAGAATAGTATAAATACTTGGAAGATAAGCGGCAGTTCCTATCTCAGCTAATGAAAAGTCATAAAATTCATTAATATGATTAAAGTAAAAATAAGACTGAACATTAGTGATAAGTGGATCTGTATGGCTAAAAAATAAAAAACAAATTGTTATGGTAAGTAGATATAAGGGCCAAATTAGTTTCGCAATTATTTTTTTCATAATCATTATTCTAAATGATAATCTAGCTTAAACTTTATAATAGTTAACCTTAAGCACCCTAAAAGGAATTGTTCTTGATGAAAAGAAAGCAGCTAGCACTTTACGGCGTAATTTTTATTGTCATAGGTTTTATCTTGTACCTATCCGGAGTGTTAATGGCTTTACCTCGGCGATTTATTTTTGGTAATGAGTTTTTAAAGGACTTTAATCACGGGTTAGTTTGGTATAGCGGCATGCCAATTATGTTGGGATTATTATTAATCCTATTTGATCTTTATATTCTCTATCCCGAAAAAAGAAAGAATGCTTTTATTGACTATATACCTTTAAATAATAAGTTTATTACTGTTGTCTTAACTGCATATAACGATCAAAAAAGTATTTTTGATTCCGTTAAAGACTTTAAGTCCCATCCGCTGGTAAAAAGAGTAATTGTCATTAGTAATAACAGTCGAGATCAAACTATCAAGATGGCAAAAAAAGCAGGTGCTATTGTTTACAATGAAGCGGAGCAAGGATATGGAGCTTGCGTTTATAGAGCGCTTTCTGAAGGAGCTAAATTTCAAGATACTGATTTTACATTGCTTTGCGAAGGCGATATGACTTTTAGAGCTTACGATCTTGATAAGTTTTTAGCTTATATTTGTCATGCTGATATTGTGAGTGGCACTCGAATTGTCGAGCAATTAAGAGACAAAGATACGCAATTAAGCACTTTTATGTTTTATGGAAATTTATTTGTAGCTAAACTTCTTGAGGTGAAGCATCTAGGCAATGCAACATTTACTGACGTTGGAAGCACTTATAAGCTCTGTAGAAATAAAGTGCTTAGAAAATTATTACCAAAACTTAATCCTTCGATTAATCTAGAGTTTAATCCTTACTTTCTTGATCAAGCATTAACTTATAACATTAAGGTAATTGAGTGTCCGGTGACATTTCATAAAAGAATAGGTGAGAGCAAGGGAGGTAATGCTAATAATTACGTTGCTTTTAAATTAGGCCTGAGAATGATTAAAGGTATTTTGACTGGATGGTAAGTTCAGCTTATATCTTGAGTTATCAACGCCCTGCTATCAGGCGTTTCAAGAGTGATTCTGCCTAAATAACCCTGTCTATAATCATTTATAAGGGCTTCTGAAGCTTTTAAGATATCAAAACTATTTCTTTTCATAGGATAGCCTCTATATTGAGCTATATGTTCTAGTAACTTTATAGCGTCAGCTTCGATATTGATTATTTTGTAACGTATTTTTAAAAGATCTGGGTAGTCTTTTAATAATACTTTAGCCAGATATTCTCCGACTTCTTCTTCAAAATAAGCATTTTTACCAATAGCATAGTTAGAAGCTAATAAATATCCGTCGGTTTGATATTGAATTTTTGGCCACATCATACCGGGTGTGTCTATAAGTATCATATGATCGTTGATCTGATGGCGCTGCTGTTGTTTTGTGATTGCAGGTTCGTCACCAACTTTAGCAATTCTTTTGTTAAGAAGCGCATTCATAAGCGTTGATTTTCCAACGTTGGGCACGCCCATAATCATCATGCGAAGAGGTTTAAGTGAGGTGCCACGATGAGCCGCTAAAGTTTTACAAGTAGATAGAATTTTTTTTGGCTCATTAACTTTTTTACACGAAATAGCAATCGCTTTTGTTTTAGGTAATTGATTAAAGTAATTAATCCATTGATCTGTAATTTTTGGATCAGCTAAATCAGATTTATTAAGTACTTTAAGGTGGGCGCGTTGACGAGAAGCTCCAAGCGCTTTAATCATAGGATTTTGAGATGCACCAGGCATTCTGGCGTCTAGTACTTCTATGACTACATCTGTAAATTCCATGGTTTCAGCAGCTTTTTTTTGTGCTGCGACCATGTGTCCTGGGAACCATTGAATACTCATAATCAATCTTTCGTTAATTCAATGATATTTTACTCTGTCATAAGTGTAACCGCATAAGTTAAACTGATGAAATTATGGAAGATTTAAAAGACATTAAGCCCAATCAGTCGATTGAATTATTGAAGTCACTTCATATCTTGACGCGTGATGGTCGGATGAACCAGGACTCAAGGCGTAAACTCAAACAGGTTTATCATCTTTATCAATTGATTGAGCCTTGCTTAGATAAAGCATTGGCGTCCAACCCTCAATTTACAATTGTGGATCATGGGGCCGGAAAGTCTTACTTAGGCTTTATCTTATATGACCTTTTTTTAAAAGAAAAAGGCGGTGAACTTTATGCGATCGAGCACAGATCTGAGCTGATTGAGA
>Ga0114966_10001942_pt1 | contig 18763 bp, 13 predicted proteins | sample M_130207_XF_Meta_FD_87029 | JGI IMG/M metagenome (GOLD analysis project Ga0114966, IMG submission 87029) | Freshwater microbial communities from Lake Montjoie, Canada to study carbon cycling - M_130207_XF_MetaG | ecosystem: Environmental > Aquatic > Freshwater > Lake | place: Lake Montjoie...
AAATGCTCTAGAAGCACCTGCAAGGTAACTGTAACTCGCTCTTAGTTTTGTCTTTGAATCAAACTTATCATTCGTTGCAGTCTCACTCAATTTGTCTAAAAGAATCAATCTTTGTTTTGGGTGAATGTAGTGTAAATTTAAACCTAAGAATCCATCTTTATATGATTCAATAGGAATCACCAGTGGGAACCTGTCATAGTATGGTAAGGTATCTTTTGTCTTTGGATCATAAAAGTAAAAGTACATTTTACCAATTGTTGAATTGTTTTTAAGTCTATCTCTATCACCCATCAGCGCTCTTGTGGAAGGATTCAAATCTTTCACTTTGGCACGAAGCCAGTTCCGTGCATTATTTGTGCCGGTTGAGTAGCCTTCTTTTGCAAGAGATTGTTTAATTCTGTCGATTAGTTTTGCCATTATCTATTTATCTCAAATGCCTATGTCTTTTTCAGTTAGCACTTTGAATTGCCAACCATGTTCTTTACAAAATAAGTCTGCAGCCCGCCACTTTTCTTGATTGATTGCATAAGTTGCCGCTTCTTGTAAGTATCGGTTCGTCTTTCTTTTTTGCACAGGTTTTACTGTTTGTTTGTGTGGTTTTATCTCAATAACAACAGTAGATTCTGTGTCATTCTTTTGTTTCAATCTAACAATAAAATCTGGAAAGTATCTGTGTATTTTTTGGTCGATTGGTGACCTGTATTTGATGATAAGTTCTTCAGATGCCCACCAAATAACACTTGGATTCTCATCTAACCATTTCATCACCCTAAGTTCCCATGAGGAACGGTAAACGACATTTTCAGAATCGCCTTTATATTTGCTTCGATTTTTTGGTGTAAACCACCCTTTATATGACATAAATAGTATCCATATGTATGATAAATATATGTAGTAAACCCATAGGACAAATAAATGGCCGGATTATTAAGCTTTCTTTCAGACATTAGTGTAAGACCACCAGAAATTTCTGGACCATTAGCTCAGTTAATGCAGAGTCAGTACGAGCTTAAAAATCTGAAATATCCATCGGACTTAGGTGCAAATGATAAAGGCCATTATCTGGTAATAAACATTAATGTACAAAAATCAACGCAATTCAAAAACGACATTAATGAAGGCGCAGCTGCAAGAAGATTTGATACTGGACCAGGCGGAGCTGGTGCCACTAGTCTTTTGAAAACAATATCAAATGCTGCAGACACAGTTAAAGAATTCGGATCATCAGTTAAAGCAGCTGCTGAGACTGCAATCACTAAGTACACAGGTGTATCAACAGATATGAGTGGAACAGTTGTTGGTACAATTACTAGTTCTGTTGATAACGAATTATCTGGTATAATAAAAAATATAGGCGATGGTGTTAGAGCAACATCACAGATAAGCACAGTTATATATCTGTATATGCCTGACACATTAAATTTTGACCAAAATCAAGCATACGATAATCCATCATTATCTGGTCTTGCGAGTGGATTTGCTTCAATGGGACAATCTGTAGCTGATGTGATGACTTCAGGTGGTTCGACTGATGAAAAGATAAGCAAAGGTGTTTCGAATCTTACACCATTTGCTGCCAAAGCGTTTTTTAGTACATTTGGTGGAAAACTGGGTGATGTTTTGTTTGCAGCAGGAACAGGACTAGTTCAGAATCCAATGATGGAAGTTTTGTATACACAACCAAGATTTAGAGAATTTAGATTTGATTTCATGTTTTATCCAAGAACAGAAGCTGAATCTATGGAAGTTCAAAAAATAATTAGTGAGTTAAGATTCCATCAAGCACCAGAAGCATTATCATCTTCAAATGGTTTCTTTTTGGTGCCTCCTTCAGAATTTAACATTTCTTTTTATTATAACGGTCAAGAAAATCCAAATATTCCAAAATTAGGAATTTGTGTCTTAAAACAAATGAATATAAATTATGCACCTAGTGGATTTTCTGCATATGAAATTCCAGGACAATCAGCAACATTAGGCGGTACTGGTATGCCTGTTGCAATACAATTATCATTAAGCTTCATGGAAACAGAAATTAAAACTAAATCTGCTTTCAATGAAGAAGATAAAATGAATGGTTTACCACATAGGTCAAGTTCAATCGAACTTAGAACTCCAACTGAAGTACAAGCTAGTAACGATTTGAAAGATGCTTGGTAATAACTATGTCAAAATATTTTAATTTTTTCCCTAAAGTTTTATACACAACAGACTCTAATACTGGTGATGTTGTCAACAATATAACTTCACGATTTAATTTTGAAGAAACATTCAAAAACAATACTGCTGTTTGTTATGAGTATGATATACAAGATAGTGATACTCCAGAAATCATTGCTTCAAAAATTTATAAAGATCCAGAAAAACATTGGATAGTTTTATTGTTTAATGATATTTTGGATCCACAATTTGATTGGCCTATGGATTACAGAACACTTATTAGTTTCATTGATGAAAAATATAGTGCAAACGCAAATGTTAGTCAATCTGGTTCAAGTTGGGCTCAATCGCACACTAAAACATATTATAAAATAGAAAAAAGAACAACAATAAGCACAAATACAATTACTGTGAAAGAAATAGAAGTTGATGCAAACACTTATGCCAATGTTACCAGTTCTTCTTCCAATGTTACATTGGCAGACGGATATATAATTACTATCGCTGTTTCAAAAGATACACAATCATATTATGATTATGAAATGGAATTAAATGAAGCTAAACGAAAAATTAAACTTTTAAAACCAGAACTTGTTAATTCAGTTGATGAAGAGTTTAGAAGAGTAATTAGATAATGACTATTAATATCAAACAGACAACACAATTTACAATAAAAAAATTAGCTTTAAATTCAAAAGCTGGTCCTTTTGATATTTCTACAATTTTTGAAGAGTTAAATATATTTGATAGCATTCTAACACCTTGCATATCTGGTACTATTGTTATATTAGATTCAATTGGTTTATCCAGAAAACTTGTATTGGATGGTAGTGAATATTTGGATGTTAGTATTTCTAAAGACAAAGAACCATCAGACAATAGTAAAACAAATATAACAAGAACTTTTAGAATTTTTAAACAAACAAATAGAATAAGTGTAAATCAAAAAACTGAAAAATATGTTTTGCATTTTGTTTCCGAAGAAATGATTTTTTCTGAACAACAAAAAATTGCTCAAGCTTATACCGGAAACTATTCCGACATTGCTTCTTCAGTAATTAATAACTATTTAAAAATTCCAAAAAGAAAAATAGCTATTATTGAAAAAACAAAAGGCATACACAGTTCAATTGTTCCTTTATTGTCACCTATTGATACAATGAATTGGTTAACAAAAAGGTCTGTTAGTGAAAATGATTTAGCTGATTTTTTGTTTTTTGAAAACATAAACGGATTTAATTTTGTATCATTAACTAAGTTGTTTGGTATAGAACCTCTCTTTACAATAAATTTTTCACCAAAAAATATTGCGGATAATCTTGGCAAAGAGTTTTTTGGTGTAAGAGATTATAACATAAGCACATCTTTTGATGTGCTTGAAAATACAAGAAATGGTTTTTATTCAAATAGATTTATTGGTTTTGATGTTCTTACACGAACATTAGTCGAATCCGATTTGGGTATAAAAAATCATTATAAAGGAAAACATTTAAATGATAGCCCTAACGCATACTCTTCTTTGAATAGAGATGGAAAAGATCCAGGATTAATGCCTTTTTCAAGGGTGAGTTTGTACCCATTTCAGTTGTATAGAAATTATCAAACATATGTAAAATCAAATGATACTAATAAATCTTTGATGATTGATGATACACATAAATATGTTCCACAAAGAAAAGCTATTTTGTATAATTTGTTGCAGAAAAAAATGACCATTACAATGCCTGGTAATTTTTCATTAAGTTCTGGATTTATTTTAAATGTCGATTCACATCCATTTTCAGTTACAACCGGTGAAGTTAAAGATGATTCCGTTTCTGGTAAATATTTAATTATTGCAACAAGACACCTTATTAGTCCAAAAAAGCATGAAACTTTTTGCGAGTTGGCTTCAGACTCGACAAATAGTGGGGTTATCTTATCAAAAGATCCTATATTACAACAGTCTAAAAACAGATAATGGAAAATACAAATTTTGCCGGAAAAGACGGATTCATTTGGTGGGTTGGTGCAATTGAAAACAGAGCCGACCCATTAGGAATTGGAAGATGCCAAGTGAGAATATTTGGTTGGCACACCTCTAATAAATTAAAACTGCCTAAAGACGATTTGCCGTGGGCACACCCAATGTACCCACTCAATTCTTCAAGAACATTTTCCGCACCACAATTGGGTGAGTGGGTCGTTGGTTTCTTCTTGGATGGAGAAAGCGCACAACAACCCGTAATGATGGGCATATTACCTGGGATGAAAGTGACATGAGCAAAAAATTACAAGATTTACATACACTAACAGCAAAAGCAACTATAGCACATAAACAATATCTCGCTGGTATGATAACAAAAGAAGAATTCACAAAAAAAATAGATGACCTTGATTGTCATTGTCATAGTGATATTGTATTAGATAAAGAACACGCCGAATTAGATGCTTGTTATAGAGAGTCTTTAGATGGAATTTTAAGACTATATCATTTGGAGAATAATAAATGAGCATTCCAAAACCAGCATTAAGCACTGGCAACAACATATCACCATCAACAAAGGCTGATGGTCCAATTGTTGGTGGTCCAAGTTATCCATCAACACCCGCAGTTAGAGGTGATGTTTCTGGTAGTATCGCATTAACAAATAAAAATTTAGTACACTCTTGCGATTTCGTAAATGATTTGGTGAAATCTCTTGGATTAAAAAAATTCTTAAAAGCGATTGCAAAATGGATTAGAGAAGGTATTAGAAAAATACAACAACTCATGGGTTTTACTGATGCGTCTGGTTCTTTTTCTCAAGTCATTAATAGGCTAAAAGCAGCAGCGCAAGAAATTAGAACTTTTATTGCACTTTATATTACTCCAATTATTGAATTTCAAAAATATGTTTTAGCAGTATTAGTTAAAATCAGAGCAATTATACAATGGATTTTAAGTTTACCAGCAAAATTACTTGCATTGTTACAGCAGTGTTTGACAAAATTATTAAAAAGTGTAGTGAGTGCTTTTGTTGATGCATGGGCAGAATCTTCAGCAGAAGTTCCATTTGCTGATGCTGGAAAAGATTTTACGGAATTGACAGCTGCAATAAAAGATGCTGCTGGTGCTGCTGGTGAGTTATTAAAAGCATCAACAACTGTTGTTGCGTTATCGGTTGGTATTGCAGCTTCTGCTACAGTAGGATTAATAACACCAGTTAGTGAATCGGATATCACAGCCGCAAATGCAACAATTACTGCATATTCCGGTTCAGTTCCGGCTGCATTGGAAGTACCTGCTGATCCAGACTTTTTGAAGAAATCTACACCTTAGGAAATATTATGGCAACAAATAGTGATTACGATAAGGCCTATGCAACAATAACTGCAGCCTTAGCATCGAACCCGTCAACAGTTTTATTTACTGAACCAGCTTCACCTGCGGATCCAGACCACCCACCATTATATCCACACAATCAAATATTTGATAGTGAATCTGGACACTCACTTCAATTGGATGATACTCCTGGTAGAGAAAGGGTTCGTTTACAACATGGTAAATCTAAAAACTTTATTGAGATGCATCCAAACGGTGACCAAGTTGTAAAAGTATTTGGTGAAAATTTTGATATCACAATAGGCAAAAAGAATGTTTATGTTTCTGGTGCTTGTAATATTATAGTTAAGGGTAACTGTAGTATGCAAGTTGATGGTGATTTTAATCAAGAAGTTAATGGCGACTATAATCTTGCAGTTAAAGGTAAGATGAATGTAAGAGGTGTCAAAGACATTTCAATCCAAGGTGATAGTGATGTTGAAATTGGCGCAAATGAAAAATTTGGTGGTTCATTAAGATTTTCGTCTGGACAAAGTTTAGATTTAGTTTCAGATTTATATATTAGTGGCTCTATCACATGTGATAGTCTTACTGCTGAATCCAGAGTTAATGCGGGTATGGGTGTATATGCAGGACCGTTTGGGTTCACATCATCGCTTGGCGGCTTGAGTTTAGGCATTCCAACTCCAGCAACACCAGTTGCCACTCCTGGTTGTATTAACATTATTGGTTCAATGACAGCATTAGGTTCTGTTACTGCACCAGTTGGAAACTTTTTAAAATTAAACGCCGCTTTAGCAACTATGGGAATTTCTTCATCAGTTTTAATGACTGATTTTATTAACACTTGGGTTTACGATTATCATTGGCACCCAACAGCTCACGGTCCATCTGGTTTACCAGATTTACCAATGGTTTAAAAGGATATATTATGGCAACTTTATTTCAAAAATTAGGATATAATTATAGTGATCCACATGGAGATGTAACTGAATTTTCCGCAAACACAAAAGAACATTTAGATTCTGTTCCATCATTGATTGACGATTGGCAAACACAAGACATTTCAGATAGCAATGTTGGTAGTTACAATCAAAATCCATTAAGCACAATATCAACCACTATCGCTGTAACTTCAAATTTAATTATGAACATTCAAAGCACCATTGAAATTTATGATAATATTGGTGTTTCAACTATAATGGCAAATGTTGCAAATGCAGCTAATAATTTGATTTCAACAATGAATGCTTTTAAAGACCACACAGATAGAGTTTCTGGAGTGGCCTCATATAGTGATTATATCACAGAAGCTAATCAAACTATTGCACTCACAAAACCATTTAAAGATACAATTAAAGGATATGCAAAAACTTTAATGTATATTATATATCAAACTGATGGCATTAGTAATACCTCAATTATGAATGGTTCGTTAACCAGTTTGTTTACTGGACCAGAAGCCAACACATATTCCAATACTTTGACAACATATAAAACTACAGTAAACTCAAGTATTTATTTTTCAAGTCCAAATGTCAAGTCTACATTGACTGCAACGCAAGCAAATACAATCAATACGGGTATCAATGAAATGATTACATTTTTTGATACCCGCAGAACACATGATGAAAATTTCTTTAATAATATGAGAACTATGGTAACTGATTATAAGTCAGTAAGACAATTCTCTAATATGGGTGAATCCGAAACAACTTTAGTTAATGATTATACTGGAACAAGTAAACTTCTCACTAGGCTTAACTCATAAATAGAAGATGGCAACCGTAACCACAAACATAGTCGCAGCTTATAGTGATTTGGATTTAAATTTCACTATACATCCTGTCAAAAAAGATATCAACCGCTACACGAATGAAGCAGCGGTTGTGAATTCTATTAAGAATCTCATTTTGACAAATCACTATGAACGACCTTTTCAACCAGATATTGGTAGCAATGTACGCCGTCTTTTGTTTGAAAACATGGATACCGTTACTGCAACGACATTAGAAAAAGAAATTGCACAGACTATTAGTAATTATGAACCAAGGGCAAACATATCTAGGTTGAATGTTTCTCCGGACTATGACAATAACGGATTTAAAGTCTATATGGAATTCTATGTTGTCAATAGAACAACACCAATAACAATTAATTTCTTCCTAGAACGGATTAGATAAAGATGGCTAACGCTCGTTTAAATATTTCAGACCTTGATTTTGACCAAATCAAGCAAAATCTAAAAAGTTATTTACAACAACAAAACACATTTCAAGACTATGATTTTGAAGGTGCTGGACTTTCTGTTCTGTTGGATATTCTTGCTTATAACACCCACTATAATTCATACTACTTGAATATGGTTGCAAATGAATCATTTTTAGACACTGCCATTTTAAGAGATTCTGTTGTTTCACATGCAAAAACTTTAGGTTATACTCCACAATCAATTACTGCACCAGAAGCACTAATTAATATAACTATTGAAACTTCTAATACAACATCAGATGTTGTTACTATTCCAAGAGGCACAACATTCAGCTCTTCTTTAATTGATACACAATCTTATAGTTTTGTCATGTTGGAAGATGTAACTGCGACAAAATCAGGAACAGCATTTTACTATGATAGCGTAAAAATCTATGAGGGTAGTTTACCAACATATTCATTCACCTATAATCAAAATTCAAATCCAAAAAGAACATTTACTCTACCAGATGCTGGTATTGATACGACAACAATTAAAGTTTCAGTTGTTCCAAATTCTGGTAATACATTAACTCAAGTATATACTGCCGTAACAGATATTTTAGAAATCAATTCAGCGTCAACAGTATATTTCCTACAAGAAGGAAAAAATGGTCAATTTCAATTATCATTTGGTGATGGTGTTTTGGGGAAAGCGTTGGATGATGGTTCTATAATTTCAGTATCATATCTGATAACAAATGGTGATGCTGCTAATAAAGCTGCTGCTTTTGTTCCAAATTCTACAATTAATGGATTAACAAATATTACAATAACTACTGTTACTGTTGCAGCCGGTGGTTCGATAAGAGAATCAATCGACTCAATTAAATTTGGAGCTGCAGCACAATTTTCAACACAAAATAGACTTGTTACATTCAAAGATTATGAAACATTCTTAAAGAGAAGTTATCCAAATATTGATTCATTATCGGTATGGGGTGGTGAAGATGAGACACCACCAGTATATGGTAAAGTTTTTGTTTCATTAAAACCAAAAGAAAACTATTTTATCACAGAGACAGAGAAACAAAGAATTATTGATGAAATTATTAAACCAAAATCTATTGTTGCTGTGTCTACTGAAATTGTTGATCCAAAATATTTGTACATTTTAGTTGAAAATTATGTACAATACGATAAAACAAAAACAACTTCAAATTCTGTAGCAATAAAAGATGCTATTAAAAACTCAATTATAAATTATAAAGATACTTTTTTAAACAAATTTGCTTCTACTTTTGTTTTGTCAAAAATGCAAGACTATATTGACTCGGTAGATTTAAATACAATTACTGGATCCGAAACAATATTAAGATTACAAAAAAGATTTGAACCATCGTTGAGTTCGGCATATACATATCAGATAGAATTTAATGCACCGTTACATCGTGGTACGACAACAAATAAAATGGTATCATCAAATTTTGATGTTTACGATGATGTTGGAACTTTACGGAATGTTATCATTGAAGAAATTCCAGAATCATATACAGGTATTTCTGATATACAAGTAATTAATCCTGGATCTGGTTACACAACAGCACCTACTGTTACTATTACTGGTGATGGTGTTGGCGCAACTGCTTCTGCTGTGATTGTCAATGGAAGAATTCAATCTATTGCAATCACTAATAGAGGAATTAATTATAGTCGTGCTATCATTACGATTTCAGGTGGCAATGGTTATGGTGGTGTTGCGACTGCTGTATTAGATGGAAGATATGGTACACTAAGACTTGTTTATTTTGATGATAATGCAGAAAGACAAGTTGTAAATTCAAATATTGGTTCAATCAACTATGATACTGGTTTGGTAACAGTAACTAATTTAAACATTATTTCTTTGGCAACATTTGATAATTTAGTGAGACTAACTATTGAATCTGAAAAAGGTATTGTTAAATCATTTAGAAATACAATTATCACATTAGACGATACAGATCCAACTTCAATAACAACTGAACTAGTCGAAATCTAATGTCTGATAATAAAGTTTCTTTATTAATAAACAGACAAGTTCCTGAATTTGTTCGGGAAGAATATCCTGTTTTCATTTCTTTTTTAGAAGCGTATTACGAATTCCTTGAGAATAAACAAGGTACGAAAAAGAATGATTTGCTTACCAAAGCAAAAGAACTTAAAGATATATCTGATGTTGATATTTCTATTGAAGACTTTGAAGAGCAATTTTTAAACACTTATGCTTCTTATTTACCAAAAGATTCTCAGGTAGATAAAGCATTATTAATCAAAAATGTTCTTCCACTTTACCTAGCAAAAGGTAATGAAAAGTCATTTAAACTTCTATTCAGAATGTTGTTTAATGATGAAGTTGATATTATTTTACCAAAAAATAATGTATTAAAAGCTTCTGATGGTAAGTGGACAGTAGACAACATTTTAAGAATTGAAACTGATGTTCGTAGTGTGTACACGGCAACAGGCAATACTACATTTTTATTGGCACAACAAGTTAATACTGATGAAGCATTAGTTTATGTTAATAGTGTTCTTAAAACATATGCAACCGATTACTACATAAGAAAAGAATCAAAAAAATTAGTTTTCAATACTGCACCGGTTGCAAATTCAGAAGTCAAAGTTGTTTATACTAATTTTGATGTTGCACTATTGAAAGATAGAAAAGTTACTGGTAAAACATCAGGTGCAACGGCATTGGTTGAGAGGTCGGTAAAACGGATTATTACCGACCGATTGAATCTTGGTTTTCCATTTGAGTTATTCATCAATGATAAAACATTGATTGGAACATTTTCTGGTGGTGAGGAAGTTGAAGCGACAGTTATAGATGATAATGGCGGTTTAATAACACTTAGAGCAGATACATTTTCAATTGTTAACAAAATTAATGTAGTTAACGGTGGTGCAAGTTACAATGTTGGTGATATTGTTATTGTTACTGGCGGTGGTGCAACAGAAGATGCAACTGCTATTGTTGATGATATTGTTGAGGGTTACATCGATGGCATCGTTGTAAATTATGGTGGCGCAGGATTTGAACTCAATGGAGATATTACAGTTTCTGGAATTAGTCCATTTTCACTCGACTTAGCTGTTGATGGCACAGATACAACTGGAGTTGCCAATTCAACTTTAGATACATTTACTGTTTCAAATGATGTTATATCAACATATGCAAATACTTTAATTTCTGCAGCTGACTATGGTTTTCCATCAACAATAATTACTGCTGGTGAAAATGTTTCAACTGTTATTGCCGATGCATTGAGTTTTCTAACAATTTCCAATTTAGGTCCAATAACCAATGTCATTGTTCTATTCTCAAATACTTCAACTGCAATATCTCCAACATTAGATGCCAATGCACCAACATTTACTGCTGGTACAACTACATACAGTATTAAAGATTTTAGGTCAGTAGGTAGAATAAAAATTAATAATGGTGGTCAATTCTATCAAGTTGGTGATGAGATTACATTTGGTTCAAATCCGCCTGGAACATTTGGCACAGGCGCAGCTGCAGCGGTTAAAGCAGTTAGTGCAACCGGTGCAATTACACAAATTGAAATTCAACCATCCAGAGTTTCTGGCACAGCAAATGTAACCAACAACAGCCCATTCATTGTTGGTACAGGAACACAATTTGGTACAGAAATCAGAGTTGGTGATAGAGTCATAATCAACAATCAATCCAGATATATCAATTCAATTTCAAGTGCGACAACTGCGAATGTGAATGTTAATTGGACTTCTGCAACAACAACTAAAAAAATTGGTAAATATGGTGATTTCTTTACTGGTGGTCAAGGATACACTCAAGGTAACTTTCCAGCAATAACTGTATCTTCTGCAAACGCTGGTGCAACTGGTGCAAATGTACAAATCTCTGCGTTAATGGGTGATGGTGAATCGATTACACCATTCATTGGAAATACACAACCTGGTCAAATTATTTCCATAAAAGTTGTAAGTGGTGGTTCTGGTTACGAATATATTCCACAAGTAGATTTGACAGGGTCTGGTAGTGGTACAGCAACTGCATCTGCAACAATCGAAGATGTATATCTTGGATTACCAGGAAGATGGACAACCTCAGATTCTATTCTTTCCACTTCAGAAAGAAAGTTACAGGGTAGAAATTATTATGTTGACTATTCTTATATAACAGCATCAGCAACAGAATTTAAAAAATATAAAAAGATATTAAAACAACTATTGCATCCTGCTGGTTTTGTAAATTATGCTGACTTAGATGAATCTGTATCTTTTACCGCTAACACAATTAATATTTCCACAACTTCTGCTAACACAATTTCTGGAAGAATTAATGTTGCGAACGGTTCAATCTATGTTACTGGTTTGAACACAAAATTCAATGTTGCAAACACAAAAGGCACATTAACTATTGGTTCAAATATTGCCGTTAACGGAATAATTCGCACCGTATCGACCATCATAAGTAATACAAACCTTTCAGTTTCTTCTGCATTTACAACCAGTGCAAATGCACAATCCGTTATTATACTGACATAAATAAAGACTATGCCATCAATTATAAAGAAAAAATTAGGTTACAATAACGCAGAAATTTGGCGGAATGTTGTTTATAACTCAAGCAATTCCGATCCAGTTTTATATGTGTTTGTTGGCAATCATGTTCCATATGCAAATGAATCATCACCTGATTCTATTGTTGATACAATCAGCACAGAAAAAACGGTTTGGGATAACATCTATGCAGCTAAAAAAGTAACTGCTAATGACATTGAGCTTGTTGTTCCAAGAGTTAATTGGACAGGCAATACAAAATACAGAAACTTTGATGATACTATTGATGCTGACACTTTGTTGACTGCAAATACGACACAAAATTTGAAAGCAATGTATGTTATTACAACTGCTAGAAATGTCTATAAATGTGTGTCTAATAACTCATCAGCAAATTCTACTGTAGAACCATCAGGTGACTATACAACTTCAAATGGTAATATTGCAACTGCTGATGGATATTTGTGGAAATACATGTACAATGTTAAACCATCAAATAAGTTTTTGACTACTGATTGGATTCCCACACCAATGTCAACCAATCAGCTAGACTATAATGTAAATGATACTGGTGTTGTTGACGGTGAATTGACAAGAATTATTGTTACTGCAAATGGAACAAATTACAGAGAGGCATCAAATATTGTAGTTGCCGCATATACTTCTGGTCAAACAACATTTCAGTTCGCAAATACTGCCAGAGTTTTAAGTGTGTTTCAGATTTCAACTGTTGCGAACCTTGCAAACATGTCTGTTTCTGGAACAGGCATTCCGTCTGGTTCATATATTACTGCAACGGCTAATGCAACAGGAGTAATTACATTATCTTCTTCCACAACAGCCTCTGGTGGTGGTAACACAGGCAATTTAACAATATCTACTAGAGTTTATGTTGATGGTGATGGTACGGGTGTTGCTGCTTCTGCAACATTGTCAAACACAACATCTGGTGTTTCTTCTGCAAACGCAAATATATCAAAAGTTACAATTACAACAATTGGTACTGGTTACTCAAGAGCAAATGTTTTTATCTATGGTTCTGGTACAGGTGCCAATGGCAGAGTTATTATTCCACCAAAGTATGGGCATGCATACAATCCTGCAAAGGAATTAGATGCTTCAAATGTATTGTTTGCTGTCAGGGTTGGTGAAATAGATAGTACGGAGGGTGGATTAATTTCTTCAAATACATCGTTCAGACAGTATGGGTTGTTATCTGATCCGCATAAATATGGGAATACTTCTACAGTAACGCAATCAACCGCTAATTCTGTAATCTCACAGACTACAAACTTGGGACTAGTTGCGGGTGCAAGTTACACCTTAGACGAATATGTGTATCAGGGAAATTCTTCTACTGATGCAAATTTTTATGGTTATTTGAATTTTCAAAGTTCTAGTGAAGTTAGATTGACTAAAATAAGAGGTACCGCTACAATCGGTTTGCCATTAGTTGGCGGAAGTTCTGGTGTATCAAGAATTGTTATTTCTAAAACAACTCCAGAATTTCAACCATATACTGGTGACATTTTATATGTTGAAAATATTACAAAGACACAAAGAGAAGATGGCCAAGCAGAAAATATCAAAATTGCGGTTAGCTTTTAGAGGAAATAAATGAGTATCAATACTAATTTCAATGTGGATCCATATTATGATGATTATGATGAAGACAAGAAATTTCTTCGTGTATTATTTAAACCTGGATACGCAGTTCAAGCTCGTGAACTAACTCAAGCACAAACAATCCTTCAAAAACAAATTGAAAGATTTAGCAATCATGTTTTCAAAAATGGTTCAGTAGTCACCGGTGGTACAACATATCTTCAAGATTGTACATATCTAAAATTAGATTCCACATATAGTGGTGCAACTGTAAACACAACAACTTTTGTTGGTGCAACAATTGTTGATAATATTTCTACACCAACAAAGAGAGCAGAAGTCATTAAAGTTTATGATGCTGATGCGGGCACCGGTGATCCAAAAACTCTTTTAGTTAAACAACTTTATGGTGATGCGTTTGTTTCCGGTGACACTATTCTCACCTACGAATCAACACCATCAGCGGCAAACATTTCTACATCTGGAGTAGGCACAGGTCAAATATTCTCTGTCACCGAGGGTGTATATTACTACGATGGTTTCTTTGTTAAGAATGACCAACAAACTATTGCTACATCAAAATATTCTAATACAACTGCCAATGCGAGAATTGGTTTTGAAATTACCGAATCTTTAATTAAATCAACAAGCGACACTTCATTACTTGATCCAGCACAAGATGCTTCAAACTATCAAGCACCAGGCGCTGATAGATTTAAGATTGATTTGACACTTGCAACTAGGTCATTAGCTTCTACTGATACTGTTCAGTTTATTGAATTGGCAAGAGTTGAATATGGTGTTTTAACAAGAAGTTATAGACTGCCAATTTATTCAGTATTGGAAGATACTCTCGCAAGAAGAACATATGATGAATCTGGTAACTACACAGTAAAACCATTCAACATATCGTTACAAACAAATACATCCAATACTGCAAACATGGATGTTATTTTGTCTCCAGGTAAAGCATATGTTTTTGGTTATGAATACGAAACAATTGCCCCTACTGTTATCACAGTAGAAAAACCAAGAACAACCGAATCAGTAAACAATAAACAACTAACTGCCGATTATGGCAACTATGTTTACACAACTGGTCACTATGGTTCTTGGCCAATCAATACTCTATCGACTGTTGATTTACATTGTGTTCCAAATGCATCTATCAACTTAACTTCTACTGCATCTATTACCAATACTAAAATTGGTACTGCAAGAGTTAAATCAGTATCATTTGATTCAGCATCAAACACATCAAATTCCGCAACTTATTCTTATAGAACATTCTTGTTTGATGTGAGTGTTGGTTCGTTAACTGGAACAATTAGGTCTGCCAATTCTGGTAATGTTACGATTGGTAATACTACCGCAGGTCAGATTTTCTCATCCGTAACTGATGCATACAAAGGTGCAAAATTAAGAATTACTTCTGGTTCAGGTTCAACAGAGTCTCCAAAATTTATTACAGCATTTGATGCAACTAATCAAGTAATTACATTAGATACGAATTTTGTAACTACACCAACCAATACTTCAGTTTGGGCAATCGATTTTGAGTTCAATGATGTTGAATCATTGGCAACATTCTCTTCAACGACAAGAGTTAACTCTGCCAACATTGATACGAGGTCGAAAGATACTGCTTCCACATATTCAGACGCTTTCTTAACAGATGCTTCATTTGAGCCTTTAATCTTTCCATTGGGGCAACAATACATCACTCAGAGTAGTATTGCTGATTTCTCATATTCATATCGCAGACTATATGAGGCACAAACATTTGTTGCATCCGATTCTCCGGCTTTGTCTGTTGAATCTGGCGCAAATCTTTCTAGCGCTTCTTCAACAACTGCAAAGTCTGAAAAATATCAAGTCATTGTTACCAATGCAGGCACTTCTCCATATGCAGTAGGTTCAACTGTTCCTGCTGACAAGATTACAACTGTTAATACAACAAGTAGAAAATTAACAGTCGATAGTTCTGGTAATTTGACTGCCAATATTGTGGCAACTATTGATTACACATTGGCATCTGGTAGCCCAGCAAAAACAAAAACATTAGTTTCTGCGGCTGCAGCAATTCAAACTTCTGGTGGTGAATCAATCAATACTAATGGTGTGATTGTTTATGCAAATGCAACTACAAGTCAAACAACAATTCAAGCAAACAATATTGTTAAAATTCCAGGAACTGCACAATCATTATATGTTTCCGATGTTATTGAATTAGTTTCTGTTTACGATTATTCAAATACAGCTGTTGCGAATACTGGTTACACAGATATTACCTCAAGATATACATTAGATAATGGTCAAAGAGATTCATTCTATGACCATGCTTCTATTAAATTAAAAACTGGTTTTGCCGCACCAATCGGTCCTATAGTTGTAAGATACAACAGATACTCTTCAACTGGTGCTGGTTTCTTCTCAGTAGATTCTTATCCAACTTACGGTACTATTCCAAAATATACTTCACCAGTTGCAGGTACAGAATATCAACTAAGAGATTGTTTAGATTACAGACCAGTTAGAAAAAATGCTACAAATGCACTTGATGGTACAACAGTAACAACAACATTTGATGTTGATTCTTCAACCACAGGTCCAAAAGTACCAGACAATGGTGGAGATATCACACTTGATTACGCTTACTATTTGCCAAGAATTGATAAGATTGTTTTAAATAAAAACAGAACATTTGATGTTATCAAAGGCACACCATCATTGACGCCAATTCAACCAGCTAACAAAGATGATTCCATGAATCTCTTTATCATAACTGAGCCTGCTTATGTTGCAAACACAGGTGATATTAGTGTTCAATACATTAACAATCGCCGTTACACGATGAAAGATATTGGTGCAATTGATAAGCGAGTTGAAAACTTAGAATACTATACATCACTATCATTGTTGGAACAAGACGCTGTTAACAAACAAGATTTAACTATTCTTGATAGCACAAATCTACCAAGATTTAAAAATGGTATTGTTGTTGATGGATTTAAAGGCCATTCAGTCGCTGATGTTACTTCACCAGAATATGCTGCTGCAATTGATCCTACTGATAAAGAGTTGCGCCCATCGTTTAATGTGTCTTCGAGAATGTTGACATTTGATTCAGCTAATTCAACAAACTATTTACAAACTGGTCCTTTCGTTACGGCAGCTGCATCTAATACTGCATTTGTGAATCAAGAACTTGCGTCTAAAACATTAAACATTAACCCATTCAATGTGGTTAATTATATTGGTAAAATTTCTTTAAATCCACCTTCAGATGTTTGGGTCGATACAACTAAAAAACCTGATGTTCTTGTAAATCTTGGTGGTGATAAAGATGCTTGGGATTTTGTTTTAGGTGCAGTTAATTCTTCTCCTTATGCATATGAGTGGGGTGATTGGCAGACTTTATGGTCTGGAACTTCTACATCAAGACAAAATTTAACTGATGGTAGATTAACTCAACAAAATTTTGCAAGAATTACAACTACCACAACCGCAAGTCAAACAAGATCCGGTGTTCTCTCACAAGTATCGCCACAAACAATCACACAGTCAATTGGTGACCGTATTGTTGATGTGTCTGTGATTCCTTATATGAGAGCAAAATCTGTATTGTTTACCGCAACAGATTTTAAACCCGATACAGTTCTGTATCCTTTCTTCGATAACTCTTCAGTAGAAGCATATGTTGCCAGAGCAAATAAATTTATTCTCGCAACAAACAATTTAGGATATAGTACAAAGACTGCAAATACCGAGACAGTAACAATTTACAACAATGCAACATTGTCTTCAAATGGTACTGCTATTGCTGTTAAGACTTCAAATAATGCTGTCTTTATTGCTAACATTACTCCAAATACTGCATTTAATATTGCCAATGCAAATCTGATTGGTTCAGTATCAGGCACAAGTGTTAGAATTTCTGGATACGAACACTATTCTGGTTTGGCAAATGCTGCAAGCTCAACAACAATTACATTAGCAATAGATGTTACTGGCGCAAATAATGAAGGTTATCTTGCCAATGTTGCAAACAGTAATGTAGTTTCTATTGTTGCTGGAACAGGCGCAGGTCAACAAAGAACAATTAGTACATATGTTGCTGCTACTAGAGTTGCAACTGTTTCATCTGCATGGACTACAACACCAGATGCAACTTCTGTTTACTCTATTGGCAGATTGACAACTACAAGATCCGGTGATGTTGTTGGTATCTTTACAATTCCAACAAGCACATATAGAGTTGGTGAAAAACTATTCAGATTAACTGATACTTCAACTGGTGATATACCTTCTTCATCCACAAATGGTGATGCATCATTCTATGCACAAGGTTTATTACAAACTGCTGAAAACACAATTGTATCAACAATCGCACCATCAGTTCAAAGAACATCTGTAAAAGATAGTAGAGTTACAACAACAACAAGTTCAGCTGATGTTCCTGTTGCTGGATGGTGGGATCCACTTGCACAGACTTTCTTAATTGCACCTGCACAACATCCGCAAGGCATGTTTATTGAAAAGATTAGAGTTTGTTTTAAAACCAAACATGACACTTCTCCAGTGACTTTACAATTAAGACCAACTGTCAATGGTTATCCATCATCAACAACTGTTTATCCATATGGTTCAGTTACACTAACACCAGATAAAGTTAATGTAACTGATTCTCCAAGTTTGGCAGATGTTGATTCCACTAAGTGGACAGACTTTGTATTCGACACACCAATCTATATGTTACCTGGTGAACATTCATTTGTTCTATTATCCAACTCGAATGGATATGAGGCATATGTTGCTGAGATTGGCAAATTAGATTTAGTAAGCGGATTGCAAATCTCCGAACAACCATATGGCGGTTCATTGTTCCAATCACAAAATGGTTCAACTTGG
>Ga0114966_10001943_pt1 | contig 18761 bp, 14 predicted proteins | sample M_130207_XF_Meta_FD_87029 | JGI IMG/M metagenome (GOLD analysis project Ga0114966, IMG submission 87029) | Freshwater microbial communities from Lake Montjoie, Canada to study carbon cycling - M_130207_XF_MetaG | ecosystem: Environmental > Aquatic > Freshwater > Lake | place: Lake Montjoie...
AACCTCTTTCGTTCTTGAGCGCAGCAGGGGGTGGCGTGAGCGGATTTCGGGTAAATCGCGGATGCGAGAGAGAATGCTGCTATTGATTGGCGAGAATGTGCCGATACGCACAGGACGCTGCAATTTTTACTTAATTATCTCCCTCGATTACCGATTCGTTTATGATGCGCCTCCTTCTCAGCTCATTTCTGGCTTGCGGTTTTCTGGCCACGGTCGCGTGCGCGGATCCGAGTGCCGAGGTTCGCGAACGAGCCGAAGCCGGGTCGCCATGGTCTCAATACTACCTCGGTCTGATGTATGCTCAAGGTATCAGCCTACCGAAGGACCTCGGGGAGGCCCTAAAATGGTATCGGCGGTCGGCGGACCAAGGTACCGCCATCGCGCAATTCAGCATCGGTGAAATGTACGAAACTGGCACCGGAGTACCGAAGGACAGCGCCGAGGGCGTGAAGTGGTATCGTCACGCGGCGGAGCAGGGTGATCCCGACGCGCAAGCCAAACTTGGGCTGATTTATACTTACGGTGATGAAGCGGCGAAGGACTTCGCCGAAGCCGCCAAATGGTATCTTCGAGCGGCGGCTCAGGGTAAGACCGACGCGCAATACCAAATAGGCCTCATGTACGAGCAAGGGGCCGGCGTGCCGAAACACTTCATCGAGGCCGTGGCGTGGTATCGCCGGGCGGCGGAGCAGGGCGATGCCCGCGCCCAAGCCAGACTTGGCTTTATGTACTACAATGGCATCGGCCTGCCGGATGATATCATTCAGGCCCATGTGTGGTGGAATCTCGCTGCTGCAAAGGGCATGGTCGCAGCCGAACGGAATCGCTTGGACGTGGAAAACGAGATGACCGACGAGCAGAAAATTGAAGCGATGAAGCGTGGCCGTGAGTTATTCGCGCGGTTGGAAAAGAAGTAGAGGCGGTGGCGCGCCTCCTCCGTTAATTGGGTAATCGCACCGAGCAACTCGACTACGCCTAGGCCTGCGCGCACCCGATCGGCCCGTGGGCTCCGGCCTGATCGAAAGCGGTCACAAGCACGTGCTTCAGGCCCGGATTAAAAAGGAGGGTGCCCGGTGGATCGAACTCCACGCGCATGCACGTTTGCAGTGGCGTAATATCATCGAAAACCAATTTAAAACGTCATAGACGGCGCTTTGTATTTATATCGAAAGGCGTCACTTGGGGCGCTTTGAAGGCCGCGCTCCAACTCAATCTGCCGTTGGTGACGCGTTGAATTGATGTCACGGCCGACGGCCTGGACGCGAGTTTCGCCACGCCGGCCGGTGTTGCCAGCATCGTACCCGCCGCGCGCAAATCCCCGCTCAGCCCCTTTGGCAGCAGTGTGTCGCGCACGGTGGCGAGGGTGCGGGATTGGTGGAGTTGGTTTTGATTTTTGCCATCAGCGGCCCGGTGAGTTCGTCGCAGCGGCGGGCGATTTCGGACGTTGGGCCCGGCGAGGAGTTTGGCGAACAGCAGACCTTTGGGCGCAACGGGCTGGGCCGATAGCTGTGGCGAAAGTATCGCCACACCCACGGGCTCAGCGAGTGCTTCACCGACAACCGGGTGGCAGGCCAATACAAGCTGTGGAACGGGCCGCTCACCGCGGCGTGGAAACAATGAACGCCGCTGAAACCGAGCCCAAAGAACCGGGATGCGGTAAGCCGTGTGCGGGAAACCGGCCTGCATGGTATGACGGGTGGGCGGGCAGGGTTTGCGGGCGATTGCTTCGCTGCCCGCTCTAAATTACAACCAGAAAAGGCCATCGGTCCCCGGCCGGGTGCACGAGTCACGGGCCCGGAAGGTCGGCGCGCGCGGGCCCTGGGCGTCTCCGCTCAGACGATGAGCTTCCGGATCACTTCTCCATGCACGTCGGTCAGGCGAAAATAGCGGCCCTGGAATTTATAAGTTAGCCGAGTATGGTCGATGCCGAGTTGGTTGAGAATGGTGGCATTGAGATCATGCACGTGGACGGGGTCCCGAACCACATTGTAGCAGAAGGCGTCGGTCTCGCCGTGGGTCATCCCGCCGCGCACGCCGCCGCCGGCCATCCACATCGTGAAGCAGCGGCCGTGGTGATCGCGTCCGTAGTTCGTCGGTTCGGTTCGACCTTGGCTATAGGTGGTCCGCCCAAACTCGCCGCCCCAGACGACGAGCGTGTCATCCAAGAGACCGCGCTGCCTTAAATCGCGGACGAGGGCGGCGGCGGGCTGATCGACGTCTTGGCTCTGCAGCCGCAAGTCGCTCGGCAAATTGTAGTGTTGGTCCCAGCCGCGATGATAGAGTTGGATGAAGCGGACGCCGCGTTCCGCGAGGCGGCGCGCGAGCAGGCAATTGGCCGCAAATGTGCCCGGGAGGCGGGCCTGCGGTCCATAGGCCGCAAAGGTGGCGGCGGTTTCACCTTCCATGCTCGTCAGCTCGGGTACCGAGGTTTGCATTCGATACGCCATCTCGTACTGCGAGATGCGGGTTTCGATTTCGGGGTCGAGCTGACGGGCCATTTGTTCCCGGTTGAGAGCGCCGATCGCATCAAGTTGTTCGCGGCGCGCGGCGGCATCAATCCCTGGTGGATTTGATAGAAAGAGCACTGGATCGCCTTTGCTCCGAAAGCTCACCCCTTGGTGATTTGAGGGCAAAAACCCCGAACCCCAGAGGCGCGCGTAAAGCGGGTCGGCCGGTCGCGCCGCACTGCCGCGGGAGTGCAGCACCACGAACCCGGGTAAATTTGAGTTCTCGCTCCCCAGTCCGTAGGTCGACCATGCGCCCAGGCTTGGGCGGCCCGGTTGCTGATGTCCGGTCTGGAGAAACGTCACCGCCGGGTCGTGATTGATCGCCTCTGTGTTCATTGAGCGGATGAAACAAAGCTCATCGACGATGCCCGCCGTATGCGGCAGCAGCTCGCTGACCCATGCCCCGCTTTTCCCATGCTGGGCAAAGTTGAAAATCGAAGAAGTGACTGGAAATGTCTTTTGGCCGCTGGTCATGCCGGTCAGCCGCTGGCTGCCGCGCACCGATTCCGGCAAATCTTTGCCGTGCCACGCTCGCAGGCCCGGCTTGTGGTCAAAGAGGTCGAGTTGCGACGGTCCGCCGTGCATGAAAAGATAAATGACGCGCTTCGCCTTTGGTGGGAAGTGGGGCTTGCCCAGCACGTCAGCCCCCGGACTCGTTCCGAGTAACGAGGGACCCAGCAACGAACCTAGCGCGGCCGCGCCGATGCCGGTGGCCGTACTCCGGAAAAACTGCCGGCGGGTGATCGCCATTTCTAGTGAATCAGCGGGTGGCAATTTCATGCTCAGCGTCGGGTGATGGTTTCATCGAGGTTGAAAAGGGCCTGGCTCACTGCGGTCCAAGCGGCGGTCTCGACGGGTGCGCGGTCCCGGCCAATGGGGGCGGCACCCACGCTGAGAAGATTTTTCGCCGCCGTGAGATTGGCGGAAAAGCGGGCCCGCTGCCGATCGAGGAGTTGCTCGAGAATCGAAAGTTCGCTTGGCGCCGGCGTCCGTGCGGTGACCCGGCGAAAGGCGAAAGTGAGCTGGTCCTTCGTCGTGCGGCCGCCGTGCGTTAAAGTCAGGGCGGCCAGCCCGCGCGCGGCCTCGACGAAAGTATCGTCGTTCAGCAGTGCGAGGGCTTGCATTGGCGAGTTCGTGCGGGCCCGCTGCATGATGCAGGTTTCGCGGGTGGGCCCGTCGAAGACGAGCATGCCCGGAGGTGGCGCCTGGCGCTTCCAGAATGTGTAAAGGCTGCGCCGCCACAACGATTCCCCGTGCGCTTGCTGGTAACCCACCTCGCCATCGTAGGTCACCGTTTCCCACAAGCCAGCCGGCTGATAAGGCAGCACACTCGGACCACCGACGCGCGCAACGAGCAGGCCCGCCGCCGCCAGCGCTTGGTCCCGAATGAACTCGGCCGCCAGCCGGAAACGAGGGCCGCGGCCAAGGAGCCGATTATCGGGATCGTGGGCGAGCAACTCAGGCGTGGGCGCCGAGGTCTGCCGATAAACGGCACTCGTAACGATGAGCCGCAGGGTCTCTTTCACATCCCAGCCACTCTGCACGAACTGCACCGCCAGCCAGTCGAGTAGTTCCGGGTGCGTCGGCGGTTCGCCCTGTGATCCAAAGTCATTCACGGTACGGACGAGGCCTTCCCCAAAACATTGCATCCACAAGCGGTTCACTTGCACGCGGGCCGTTAGTGGATGGTCGGGCGAGATGAGCCAGCGCGCCAGCCCAAGGCGATTCCTGGGCCATCCCGCGGAAAATGGCGGCAGGCTGGCGGGGACGGCGGCGTGCACCTCTTCGCTGGGTTGATCGTATTGACCCCGCTTCAAGAGGTGGGTCGCGCGCCGATCCGGCCGATCCTGCATGACGAGCGTCTTCGGTAACTGCGTGCGAAAAGCCGCCTCGGCGGCGCGCGCTGCGGCCATCGCTTGATGCGCCACCTTGATCGGTTCGCTCGCGTGCCGGCTCACGTAATACTCGGTGAGTTGCCGCTGCGCCTCCTCACCGCGTTTGCCAGCTTCCAGCGCAAGGACACCGCGTATCCGGTCGCCCCAGTACCACGCCTGCGCGGTGTTCTCGTCCACCCCGCGCCGCAGCCATCTCAGCTCGTCGAGTTCACCGTAGAAGCCCAACCCGCCGTCGCGCCGGCCCACGCGCAAGGGTTCCGCGTTGTCCACCGATCCCGATAACGTGTCGCGCGCAATGTCCAGGGCCACGCGGACGCCATTCACATACACGCGCAGGCCCGCCGCTTTCTGCGAGCCGTCGTAGCTGATAATGACTTGCTGCCAGTCGCGACTGACCGCGGCGTCCCGCGTCACCACTTCGATCGCATCGACGCCCCAACGATGGACAAGGTTGACTTGAAACCGGCCCTTCTTCCACACAATCTCGAAGCCGCGCCGGTCACCCGCCGGCTCGATTTTCGAGAGGACGCCGCTCAAGGATCCGGTCGGCTTCAGCCACACTCCGATGCTCCAGGCCTGAGTTCCGCTGAAGCCCGAATCCCCTGCCACCTCAAGATGTTGCATCCCGTCGAAAGTGCCGGCGGCGCCGATCAGGCCCGCGCTGTATTTGACGTTGCCCTTCTCCAGGACGCCGGCCGACTCCGGCTCAAAAGCCAAGTGCAGCGCGAGGTCGGCCTCGGGCGGTGCCAGCTCGCGAGCTGACTGGGATTCCCACTCTTTCATCGGCGCACGCAGGTCCGCGGCCATTTTGCCAAAGATCGCTTCGGCTGCACGTTTCTCTTTCGTTAAATTTTCCAGTTCCGCTCGCTGGGCCGGTGTCGCGACCTCGATCGAGGGTGGCGGATCGTCCTTTGTAATCAGTCCTTTCTCCGGTGAATTGTTGAAAAAAGCGAAAAGCTGGTAGAACTCCCGTTGGGAGATCGGATCGTATTTGTGATCGTGGCACCGCGCGCATCCGAGGGTCAGGCCGAGCCAGACGGTGCCGGTGGTTTCGAGCCGTTCGGCGGCATACTCGACACGGTACTCCTCGTCGATCGCGCCAGTTTCATTATTCGCCATGCTGTTCCGGTTGAATCCAGTGGCGATCAACTGGTCCCTCGTCGGCGTTGGCAGTAAATCGCCGGCGAGCTGTTCAATGGTAAACTGATCAAACCTTACATTGCGGTTAAAAGCGTTGATCACCCAGTCCCGCCAAGGCCAGACCTGCCGGGTGGTATCGCTGAAATAACCGTTGGTGTCCGCGTAGCGCGCGGCATCGAGCCAACCGACCGCCATCCGCTCTCCATAGGCGGGCGCGGCTAGGATTCGTGCGACCGCGTGCTCATAGGCATTCGGCGATGGGTCGGCGAGAAAGGCATCCAGCTCAGCTAGGGTGGGCGGTAACCCAGTGAGATCGTGGGTCACCCGACGTAGCAAGGTCGCGCGGTCGGCTTCGGCCGAGAGCGTCAGATTTTCCGGCCGCAATCGTGCCAAGACAAAATTGTCGATCGGATTGCGGATACCACGGGAAGCTTCGACGACCGGAATCGGCGGTTTCACGGGTGGGGTGAAGGACCAGTGATCCTGCCATTTCGCCCCTTCGGAAATCCATTGGCGCAAGCGGTCGATCTGCCCCGGCGTCAGTCCATTGGGGTTTTTATCCGCCGGCGGCATTCTTTCTTCTGGATCGTTCGAGGTGACGCGGAGGAGGAGTTCGCTTTCTGCTGGTTGGCCCGGCACCACCGCGCGGATCCCGTTCCGCTCTTGGAGTGCGCCCTCTCTCGTATCAAGCCGGAGTTTGGCCTCCCGCGCGACTTCATCGGGTCCGTGACATTTAAAACAGGCGTCGGCGAGGATGGGCCGGATGTCCCGTTGAAAATCTACTGGGCCGGTGGGGCGCGCGTGTGCCGGGGTCGCCCAGATCAGCGCGCCCGCCAAACACCGCGCGAGCGGAGACCAAGTAAGGGAGAGGCGCCGATGGGTGGTGATGACACCAGCCCAAGGAAATGAAAATGAGCGAAATTTGCCCGGCAAGATGCGGTTAGTTACTTGCAGGCATGGCCAAGGTCGAAGACCGGATGCTCGGCCCCTGAGCAAGGAGGATTCGCCTCCCCTTGGACTAATTAAAAGCGGTTGGCGGAGCTTTCGGATCGGCGGCATCGCGCGGTTTTGGCTCTTACGGCGTTGGCTAGTTCCGAGGCTGCCCGTAAAAAAGCCCGCGATCTGTGATAAAATCAAAAAGCATAATTTGACCATTTTCCGCGGAGGCTCTCGGAGGATTGAGGGAGCGTTTATCAAGGGGCTACGGTAATTTCGTACCCAGTGGCCCCGACTTCCTGTTGTCAACGAACAACTCGCTCCCAGGCATGCGCTCCCACGGCGGATTTTTGCACGGAAACTTGGTGCACGAAAGGATCGATCATGCGCTCGGCGTTCGGTTAGTTTTGTGCCGAAAGCAAAAAGCGCGCGGAGCGCACGTTCCACCCTCTGAGCCGGTCCGTGCAAAAATCCGCCAGGCATGCGCTCCCGGCGGATTTTAGCACGGGAACCGGTAGCACGAAAGGGTGGACCGTGCGCTCCGCGCTCAGTTAGTCTGGTGCCGGCAGCAGAAAGCGCGCGGAGCGCACGTTTCACCCTTTGAGCCGGTCCGGGCAAAAATCCGCCGAGCCATTCGCTCCGGCGCTCTCGCGGGTCGCGCTGGTGAGTTCTCCGGGGGCGGGTGCCGCCAGGGGCCGCGGAGCGTCGCAGGAGGAGGAAACGTTCAGCGCGCGGGCTCGTGACGCGGACGCCGCCGCCGCGTTCACGCGGAGCGGAGGGGTTCTCCGCAGAAGGCGGGCGCTCTAAATTTATCTATTTATTTTTTCGCCAGCTGAATGGTCGATGGCGGTCGTGGATCGCTCGCGCCGCACCGATCGATCATTGTTCTTTGGATACATTTTAAAAAAATTGGCGGCAAGCGTTCGTCGCTGGACGGAGCGTCGGCATCACGTTGTTGCGCTCCCTGACTCAAGGCAAAGATCGGAAACCCGAGAGCGGGTTTTCCCATGAAAAGATCCGCTCCTCGGGAGTCGCGACCGGCTGGATCCGCTACGCGCTACCGGTGGCGGCTGGCTTTCGGCTGAACGTGCCCGGCTTATGTCGCGCGGAAATCGGCTCGCTCAATCGGAGGCATGATCTTCGGGCCGCACCGATGGCGGACCATGAGTGCGCTCCGCCGTTGGCGGCGATCCGCCCTGCGGCCTCTCGTGGAAGCGGCGGTGCGGCCAGCTTCAGAGAAACCGCTTCACTCCGCGGCGCCGGTCCGCACCTCAGTTTTTAGCCGGTTCGGAAAACGTCCACGCGACCTGTCCGTGGCGGAGAGACGCCACCGCGAAGCGCGCTCGGATGGGTGCGGCTTGGCCCGCGTGGGGGAAGGCGAGCGTGCCAGTGTCGAGTGCGCACAAGACGTAATCCGTGCCTATCGCCGTGGTGATGACTAAACCGTCGTTAGTCGCGGTGCGCTCCACGTTGCGGACAAACGGCTCCGCGCCGGCGTGGGCGGCCCACACGGATAAAAAGGTTTGGATCTCAGCGCTTTCTGTTCGGCGCACAATATAAGGCAGCGTCGCGCCAACATCCGTATTTTTCCACTCCCGCTGACCCCAACCATCCGCCACAAAGGCCCGCTCCCCCACCTGAGGGAGGCTCCACGCGACCGCGGTTTGCGCACCCGCTGGCCACGTGGCGCGCCAAACGCCAGCGGAGGTGAGCGCGCGCACTCGGTCCAGATCGTAGAGTTTTATCGGACTGGGTGTGACCGTGGCCCCGAGGATCGTGCACTCCGGCGCCGAGCCATGAAAGACGTAGTCCTGGCGCCGCCCGCCTTGCACGCGAAAGCAGTCGACCACATAGGTCTGGCCTTCCCCGTGGTCGATGACGGCGGCGGTCCGCCGGTAGAGTGTCGCGGCCGCGTAGGCACGGGAGGAGGCCTCCATGACTTTCACGTGCGGAGAGGTCCGGAAAAAAACGACATCGCCGCCGCGGTCTTTGGTGGCTTGGTCCTTTTCGTCAATCAGCACCGTATTGTGCGCAAGGGTCCGCGCGGTCTGGTGTTTCCGTGGGTGATCCCAGAGGTAACCGAGGTCAGAGAGAATTTCCTCGCCTTGTTTCCAGTAGGTCAGGTTTAGGCTATCGAGGTGATGATGCCCTCCCCAATGGCTTGCGCTGAGCAGGAGCAGGCTTTCACGGCCGGTCTCGCCGGTGCGCATGTGGCCGATTCTTAAATCGGGGCCGATCCAATCAGGTAAAACGAGGGGAGCGGGATGCTTCGTCTCAAGGCCGGGCTCGCGAAAATACAGGGCCACGGGCGTCGGGCTTTGGCTGAGGTCGGGGCCCCCGTGCTCTTTGAGGAGGGCAAGATATTCGCTGCGTTCAGGATAATTGGCGGCCAAGAGTTCGACGAAATGCGCAGCCAGCGAGGAAGTCCGGTACGAGTCCGCAAACGCGGGAAAGCGCAGATCGCCGCGCAGTCCCTTGTACAGATTTTCCCAGACGCGTTCGTAAGCGGTGGCGTGATAAAGATCCACCGCCACTCGGCGCCGCCGATCCGGCCCCGTGTAGTCCGCTGGTTCGGAGTAGCCGCGCAGGGCTTGGGGAAGTTCCCAAATATTGCTCAGCGTCATGATGGCATAGGCCGGAGACTCCGAGGTCGTGCCATCGGGGAGAAACCAATCGTCCACCGTTTGTTGAAAACCGTCCCACCCGAAACGGACCAGCCCGGGGTGCCCGACGCATAATCCGACCAGAGCCGCCGCCGTGCGGTTGCCGACCGATTTATTATTAATGGGTTTATCGCAGACGAGTAACAGGGTGCTTTCGAGGAGTAGATCGCGCTCGATGGTGCGGCGCTCAGCATCCGTGAAGACGGGGGCGCCAGTCGGGTGCGTGGCGGTGCAAGTGAAGTCGAACGCTTCCACGAGGCTGCGGACGAACCCCGATTCCTGACCGCCCCCAGTCGCGCGTCCCGCCGTCCAGTAACCAGTATGCAGGCGGTAATCAGGTTGGTTGGGCGGAGCGCAGAGTTCCGGTGCCGGCAGTTGCAGGATGAACTGGCTGGCGGTGCGCGGGTCGAGATCAGCGTATTCTCCGTAGCCCGTGTGCACGAGCCAGTGAGGGTAACATTCAGCAAAGCGCAGCAAGATAAGGCGAGCGGCGCTGGCGTATTCAATTTTTCCCGACAGCAGATAGGCTTCGGCGAGGCCCCGGCAGAGATCGGCCATATGCCGGACTTTGCGGGCGCGGATATTTGCAGTGAAACTGGGTCGCCCCGTGCGGTATCCGAAGATGACGAAAGGGTCTCCCGCGTAAAAAGACAGGGTCTGTGGCCGGCCCCACTTAGTGGTGAGTGTGATGGTTTCGGGGTGGTGTTCGTTGGGGAAAACGGTGTGGCAAACCTCGCACGTGAGTTGCTCCGGTGCTGCTTCCCGCCAGGTCCACTGCCCGTGCGGATGGATCGGCTTGGCCTGTTCGCGGCAGGCGGGGCAGGGCGTGAACTTCGGGTCGCCCGGCGTGGTCGTGGGAATCATCGTCGTGACCATGGCGGGCGTGAGCCGCGCCAGGGTCGAGCGCGCGGTGCGTTCAATATTTTCCGCGTAGGTGCGCGCCCACGGGTAGCGGCGAAGATTCTCCCGGGCGCGGACCACGTCGGCCGCTTTCAAGACACCGCTGGGATGCGCGACCCCGCTCCGGTACTTCTCCCACTCGGACCAATCAAAGAGGGGCTCGGAGACAGCGGCACGTACGGGCAGCCCACTCAGCGTGATGAGAAAAAATAAGACTCGGAAGCGGGCAGAAATAAGCATCGGTTGAGTGGGCGGCCAGTCGGTCGGACTTAGCCGCTTGAAGGCTTTGATGGCTCAATATTCGAATTTTTATGAACGCAACTTTCCCGAAAATTGGTTCCAGAGGTTTTTGTTTTCTAAGTCCGACTGGCTGCTAGGCAATTAATTTGCAGCGGCGGTTTGAAAACGCCGCTCCGGGACCGCGCACGTTTTGTTTTGGGTTAAAGGCGATGGGGGCTAAGGTGACCTCATCTCCATGAACTCATTCCCTCGTTCCATTATCGCCGCCGGCTTGCTCGGCGTTCTGGGTGCGCTAAACACCCGCGCCCAGATCGACACTGTACAGACCATCGCACCCGGCGTTTATTTTCACCAAGGCGACATCCGCCGCGGCCACAGCAATAACGGCTGGATCGTCCTCGAGGATTATGTGCTCGTGATCGAGGCGAATTTTCCATCGGGCGCGAAAGTCGTAATGCCGAAAATCAAAGACACCTCCGCCAAGCCGGTGCGCTTCGCCTTCAACACCCATCACCACGGCGACCACGCCTACGGCAGCCAGATTTGGGCCGATGCGGGCGTGACCATCGTCTCCAGCCAAGGCGCGCTCGACGAAACGAAGTCGGCCGAGACCGGCTATTACGGCGGTGCGCCGGGGCGCTGGGAAGACGCGGCGAAGAGTCGTCCGGACGTCGCCGGGTCGAAACTGAAGCCGCCGTCGCTGGTATTTCCGCGGGAGATGGCGTTCGACGATGGCAAGCGGCGCGTCGAACTGAAGTGGCTCGGCGTGGCGCACACGAAGGGCGACGGTTTCGTCTGGCTGCCGAAGGAGAAAATTCTCTTCACCGGCGACGCCTGCGTGAACGGCGCCTACAACTATCTCGCCGATGCCACTGTGACCGAGTGGATCAAGACGTTGGAAGCCGCGAAGAAACTCGGCGCGGAAAAAGTCGTGCCCGGCCACGGCCCGATTGGCGGCCCCGAGGTGCTCGTCGATCAACAGGCGTATTTCGTCGAGCTGACGCGGCGGTTGCAGGCGATGGTGACGGCCAAGAAATCTCCGGCGGACGTGAAAGCCGCGCTGCCCGGCGTCGCGACGGAGCTGAAGGCGATGGCCAACATCGCGCGATTTGTGCCCGGCTCGCTGACCGCGCACGCGGAAAAGATTTTTGTTGAACTCGGCGGCGCAGCTTTTCCGAAATGAAATTTTTCGGCCCGCTTGTCGCGCTCGCGCCGCTTGCTCGCGCCGCTTCCCGCATCGACCCCTCGGGCTTCAACGACCCGCGGCATCACTGGCGCAAGCCCATCCCGCCCGGGCGGTTCCTGCCGGCGACGGGCTCGGACCAGCCAACTTAAAATCCAGTTTACGAGTGATCATGACGGCGGGCTGACAGGATCATACCACGTCCTTTCATCTGGAATTAGGCCGGGAGTTCACGTTCACCGGGGTGGGCGAGCAGGAGGCATAAGTTTCCTTTTCAACGCGGGCCGGCAAACCGGTTCTGGTGAAGGTGGGCATCTTCGGGGTCAGCGCGGCCAATGCCAAGGGGAGTTTGAAGGCGGAGATTCCCGGCGGGGAATTTGAAGGCGTCTGGCAGGATGCGCTCGCGGAGTGGAAATGCGTTCGGGGGGGCAGCGAGGTGAGCGGCGGAACCCGCGATCATCAGCTCCTGAATTCGAGTCAGGTACGATCGCCCCCGCTGCCAGCTCTCCGGTGAGGGGGGGGAAGCAATGGGATAGAAAATCCCGTTTTCTAGCAACTAGCCAAGGGGCGAACTCACGCCCCCCGATTGGGTGAGGCGGACGAATCGCGGCAGCCCGCCGACCAAGCGCGGACGAAAAGCAGAAAGTAAGAAAGTCTAGGAAGGAGTCGACCAGGATAAAACGCCTTAGCCCGGCCGCCTTTGGGAGGGCGGACGGGGGGGCGCATCGGGACCGTTCTTGATGAGGTGACCTCAGCTGAGCAGCTTAAGGGCGGCCTGATTGCTTTGGTTTGCCTGGGCCAGCATCGCGGTCCCCGCTTGCACGAGGATGTTCCAACGGGCGAGCTGGGTGGATTCCTCGGCGACGTCGACGTCGACGATCCGGCTGTTGGCGGCTTCGAGGTTGGCCTTGTTCACCGTGTTCAGCTCCGCCGCAAATCCGAAGCGCGACTGCTCGGCGCCATTGGCGGCGCGCATCGTGGCGACTCGCTCCAAGGCGGTGGTGATCGCGGAGACGGTGACCGCGGCATCACCAAGGGACGTTACGGAACTATCGGAAATTACGCCGACGCCCGTGGTCGAGTCCGTGAGATTGCGCGCAAGGATGGAAATTACGGAACCACCATCTTCGGTCACGCCGACGCTGCCAGGGCTGCTCGACCCGAAGAGATCGACGCCGTTAAATGTGGCATCGGCGGTGTCCCGGAGCTGAGACTGGAGGGCGTTGAACTCGGCATCGTAGTTGGCCAAATCCGAAGCGCTCTTCGTGATATCTAACGAGAGCACCTTGAGCTCGCTGATGCGCTCGAGGACTTTGCCGCTAATCTTTAGCGCTCCCTCTTGAGTTTGCAGCAGCGATATCGCGTTGCCGATGTTGTTGGCGACGGCGCCTTGGCGGCGGGTGGTGGCGCTCAGCGCCATGGAGACAGCCATCCCACCCGAGTCATCGGAGGGACCGACAATTTTCGACCCGCTGGAGAGCCGATTAATGCTCCGCTGCAACATCGATTGAGAAGCGGCCAGGTTGTTTGAGGCAACCGAAGCCGTGTAGTTTGTGTTGATAACGACTGACATGGTATTTCTTTCCTTGATCTATTGCGACTATCCGTCGTCGCCACGGGCTTGAAAAGACAGCACAAGCCGTGCTGATTGAGAAATAATCTCAAAGGGGATCACGCTCGGAATCGGCGTGTAAAAGGGTCATTAGCGGTCTCCGTTTTTCAGCAGCTACCGAGCTGCTCCTGAACAGTGGATGCCCTGAACAAGCCGGGCAGCGCCCGCAGACGCCATTCGCTTCCAGCGCACGCAGGGCCGCGGTTCTTGAGGGGCCCCCGCATGAGTGCTGCGACGGTTGGCGGGCGGCATGATCCGCCATGATGAAAGTCTCAAATTCAGAGAAAAACCGCGTCGTGATCGTTTGGCGACACCGCTAACGGGCACAGTGGCAACTTGTTTCGAGGCCGATAAAATTGTTGCACCGAGGCCGGCCGCATCACCGCGTGAAGTCACCGGCCTATTAATCATTGCACCGACGCGCGCCGGGCGGCTTGCGAGATCTCGCGCACCGGAGTTGCGCGCGGTGGCGCCATCGTCGGTCAAGCCCACCGAGACGGTTTCGGTGGTACCCCCAAGACGGACGGCGCGCAAAGTTTCCCTCGTGCCCGCCCGGAGTGGCGCGCTTAGGGCGTTGGACTCGGCGTCGTCGTTGGGTGTGATCGGAGCGGGCGGAGGGACTTCGTCGTAAAGCAGGCGGAGCTCGGCGATACGCTCCGCGATATTGCCGGAGCCGTGACGGACACCGTCCGGCGGCGACCGCAACGACTGAGCATTGCCGAGATGCGAGCTGATTGCCTTCTGCGAGCGGGGCGGGGCACCGCGTCTCATTGATCGCGCCATTCCGCGCGCATCGTCAACCACGCTGCTGACTTTTAAACCGCCATAAAGCTGTTCGCTCCTCTGCTGCCACCGAGCGCTCGCCGCACTAAGATGGGTGGTCGCAAGAGTGGCCGTGTAAATGGGGTGAATGACGGCGGACATGGTAATCTTCCTTGATGATGACAGAGGCATCCATGCCTCATTCGTTTTATTTTTTGGGTGGGTGATAAAGGGGGCGTCTTCTCCGCAAATCACCGGTGACGGCGATGGGGTGAGATGAGCAGCTAACGTCGCGAAACGGTAAAAACTTAATGAAAATGCGTTGGGATTATTTTGATGATGGCCTCTGATTTAACTAAAGATATCGGAGAAGCCGTCTCAGGCTCGGAGATAAACCGAGCGAGCCCTGGTTTCCCGAAAGCAAAATAGCTAAGAGCGACCGTCATTTAAAGTTCACGCGCTCGCGCCGAGCAGGCGCAACGGACGACGCGGCCAGCGAGGGAGCCGGAGGGTATGATTTAAAGAGGACGGCCTGGGGTCTTCGAAGGGAGGCGCACTTCAACCAGCGCGCAGAAGATGCCGATTTTTATTTTCTGGGTAACGGCGAGCATCGCGAATGGGCGGATCAGCCGTCGCTGGCGGCCGCGGCAACGGCTGGACGGAAAGGCACGGTGGTGTCCGGCGGTCGCTCCCGAGCAACCGAGGCGCTGCGGCCGCCCCGGCTGGCGTCATCGCATGTGCCCTCGGCGGCCTGGCGCTTGACGGCTGCGGCCGCCCTCGGCTGGCATCATCGCTGGTGCCTCGCCGCTTTTGCGGCCCGGGCCGCTTGGGAAATCCCGCCGCCGGCGGGCAGGTTCATTCGGTAGTTGCTTCGATCTGCCGAAGGGCGCCTCCGATCCTATCGGCCAAAGACGAGGCGAGCATTCGAGGCTTCGAGAAGGCCCCATTTGCCGGGTCCGATTCTTAGTGACCAGACCAAATATTTTCGTTGCAGATAACCTGCTAAAAAGTAACCAAACAGTTACTCAATGAACTTACCGACGTTGCCAGCGAGATCCCCCGATGAACTACCCTGTACCGCGGCGGAGGTCGACGGCTTCCTCGCCCGACCCACCGCCCAGGTCCTCGAAGTCATCGCGCGCACTCCCGGCCCATTTCTCGTGCTGGGAGCCGGCGGAAAGATCGGGCTCCACCTCAGCGGTATGCTCCGATCCGCGCTGGACCACTGGGGCCGCGCCGACCGCGTGATCGCCGTCTCGCGGTTTCGCTCATTACGAGACCAAGCGGCCTTTGCCCGTTTGGGCGTGGAGACCCTCGCCGCCGATCTGGGAAACTCCGCGGAGCTGGCCAGTCTGCCTGCGGCGCCGACCGTGTTTTTTCTCGCAGGGATCAAGTTTGGCACGGCGACGTCTCCCGAGCTGCTCCGGGCCACCAACATCACGCTACCCGCCACGATCGCGGAGCGTTTTTGCCGATCGCGAATCATCGCCTTTTCATCCGGATGTGTGTATCCATTTGTTCATCACACATCAGGCGGTGCCACTGAAGCGACGCCGCTCGCGGCGGTGGGCGACTACGCCGCCTCCTGCATCGCTCGCGAGGAAGCCCTCGCGCAGGCCGCCGCCACCCGGGGCACGGCCATCGTCCTGCTGCGTTTAAACTACGCGACGGAGTTCCGCTACGGGCTGCTGCTCGATATCGCCGACGCGGTCTACTGCCGCCGGCCCATCGATGTCACGACCGGTTACGGCAACGTCATCTGGCAGCGCGACGCCGTGGCCCAAGCCATTCAGTCCCTTGAGCTCGCCGCCTCACCGGCGGTCGCGGTCAATCTCACCGGCGCTGAGACGCTCTCGGTCCGAGCCATTGCCACCCGCTTTGGGGCCCTCTTCAACGTGCCCGTTGAAATTGTCGGCACGGAAGCCGAAACCGCTTGGCTAAACAACGCGAGCTACTCCCATCGGCTCTTCGGCACGCCCCCCACCAGCTTGGAAACCATGTTGACGTGGACTGCGGCGTGGCGTCGGCAGGGTGGCGAAACGTGGGGCAAGCCCACCGGTTTCGAACGGCGAGACGGACGCTTTTAACCGATCCCCCATCACCTATGCCATTCGACCCACGCGCCCACCTGCTCCAGGGTCAGGTCATTCCCGCCCTCCCCCTGGCTCTCCACCGCGCTCGCCGTTGGGACGAGCCGCGCCAAAGTGCACTCGTCCGCTACTATGTCGATGCCGGGGCGGGCGGTCTCGCGGTGGGCGTCCACTCAACGCAGTTCGCCATCCGGGATCCCCAATTCGGGCTCTTTAAGCCGGTGCTCGAGCTCGCGGCGAAGACCGCGCGGGCTTGGCTGAAACCAAAGCTTCGCGACTTCATTTTAATCGCGGGCCTATGCGGGCGCACGCGGCAAGCGCAAGACGAAGCGGCCACCGCCCGCGGACTGGGTTACCACGCGGGTCTCCTGAGCCTCGGCGCCTGGGCCGACCAGCCCGAGAATAAAATCTTGGCCCACTGCCGAACGCTCGCGCGAGAAATTCCCTTGATCGGATTTTACCTGCAACCGGCCGTGGGCGGGCGCGTTTTCTCGTACCGATTCTGGCGCGCGTTCGCGGAGATTCCTGAACTCGTCGGGATCAAAATCGCCCCTTTTAATCGCTACCAGACGATCGATGTCGTCCGCGCCGTCCTCACGGCGGGTCGCGACGATGTCGCACTCTATACGGGAAACGACGATAACATCGTGGCTGATTTACTGACGCCGTTTACCTTCAACGGCCGCACGCGCTTCATCGTCGGTGGTCTGCTGGGACAGTGGGGGGTGTGGACCGAGCGGGCCACGGCGCTTTTTGCCCAAATTCAGCAAGCCCGCCAACAACCGCGCATGGACCCGGCCTGGCTGACGCGCAATGTGGCGCTCACGGATATGAACGCCGCGGTATTTGATGCGGCCCATCGTTTCTCCGGCTGCCTGCCAGGAATTCACGAGGTCCTGCGCCGACAAGGCCTCCTGCGGAGCAACGGCTGTCTTGATCCGCGCGAGCGCCTTTCCAGTGGCCAGGCCGCGGAGATCGACCGGGTCGCCGCCGCTTATCCCTGGCTCGTTGATGATAACTTTGTCGCAAAAAATCTCGCACGTTGGCTGCGTTGATTTTCTGCTCTCCTGCGGATGAATATGAATGCTTCTCTTCCCCCAGTCCCCAACCCTCGTTGGTTCGACTTTCAGGTGAACGGCTTTGGCGGAGTCGATTTCCAAGCGGCCACGGTCTCTCGCGCAGAGATGGAGCATGCGGTCGCCGTCATGCGCGGCCACGGGCTCGCAGGAATTTTTCTAACACTCATCACCGATGAGATCGATGCCCACTGCCGTCGCTTGGAAAATTTCGAGTACCTGCGAACCCTCTCACCCGAAATTGCCCGAATGATCGTCGGCTACCACATTGAAGGACCGTGGCTCAGCCCGGAGCCTGGTTACCGCGGGGCGCATCCACCCGGACCCATGCACGCGCCTGCCCTGAGTGAGTTTACCCGCCTCCAGGCCGCGGCCGGCGGGCGTATTCGCCTCATTACGATCGCGCCGGAATGGCCGGGCAGCGCGGAGTGCATCGCTGGCATCACCGGCGAGGGCGTGCACATTTCCCTCGGACACACCAATGCCTCATGCGAGCAGATCGACGCCGCGATCCGCGCGGGCGCAAAATTCGTCACCCACCTGGGCAACGGCACGCCGCTCGAAATGCATCGTCACGACAACGTCGTCCAGCGCCTGCTGGCCCGCGACGAATTGACCGCGTGCCTGATCCCCGACGGCGTCCACCTCCCGCCGTTTGTACTTAAAAATTTCTTTCGGGCGAAACCAGCCGGCAAAGTTCTTTTCACCACCGATGCGATGTCGGGGGCGGGCGCTGGGCCCGGTCGTTATCAGATCGGACGCTTCGAAATTGATGTCGGCGCTGACGGGATTGCCCGGCAACCTGGGGGCGGCGGCTTTGCCGGCTCGACGCTTACGCCCGATGAAGGCGTTCGACGTTGCGCCGATTATCTCGGGCTCCCAATTTCTACGGCCGAGCATTTTTGGTCGGATGCGGCCACGGCCGCTTTTGGCATCACTTTACCGAACTGGAACGTAACATCATGACACCTTTTGCTACCCGCTATCTCAACGCCGGACGCCTCGCCGTCGAAATCCACGCCGATCGCGCCGCGCTCGGCCAAGCCGCGGCCCTGGCGGCGGCCGCCTATTTGCACGATGTCATCGCGGCTCGCGGCGAAGCACGCGTGATCTTTGCGTGTGCGCCTTCCCAAGACGAATTTCTCAGCGCACTCATCAAGGTCGCCCAATCCGGCCACACCCTCGTCGACTGGAGTAAGGTGACCGCGTTTCACATGGACGACTACGTGGGTTTAGCAGGAACCCACCCACAAAGTTTTCGCACTTATTTAAGGCAGCACCTGCTCTCACAGGTGAACGTGAAACAATTCCACCCGCTGCCTGCGGAAGAACCTGATTCTACCGCGGTCTGCGCCCATTACAGCGCGCTGCTCAGCGAGAAGCCGATTGATCTTATTTGCCTCGGCATTGGTGAGAATGGGCACATCGCTTTCAACGATCCGCCGGTGGCGGAGTTCGCGGATCCGCAGTTGATCAAGATCGTGGAACTCGACGAGGCGTGCCGGATCCAGCAGGTAAATGATGGCTGTTTTCCGCATTTTGACGCTGTGCCCAAGCACGCCTTCACGCTGACCGTGTCGGTTTTCCGTCGGGCGAGCCGCCTCAGCATTCATGTGCCCGGTCCGCGTAAGGCCGCGGCGGTTCAAGCCACGGTCGAGGGGCCCATCACGACAGCTTGCCCCGCCGCGATTCTCCGCCTCCACCCTTCGGCGACCCTCTACATCGACCAGGCCGCCGCTCAGCAGTTGTCCCCTTAA
>Ga0114966_10001947_pt1 | contig 18709 bp, 10 predicted proteins | sample M_130207_XF_Meta_FD_87029 | JGI IMG/M metagenome (GOLD analysis project Ga0114966, IMG submission 87029) | Freshwater microbial communities from Lake Montjoie, Canada to study carbon cycling - M_130207_XF_MetaG | ecosystem: Environmental > Aquatic > Freshwater > Lake | place: Lake Montjoie...
CCGCACAGCCCCGAACAGAGCGTGAGGATCAAGAGCAGTTGGATCAGGTTGTCCACGAACAACCCAAAGAACCCATCGAGATCACGTCGGACAAAGTAGGGGTAACTCATGGTACTTTCAGTGCTGGGAGGTGGCCGGGCGAAGCTCAACGATTACCTGGGCGAGCGATTTCCCTGCTGTAGCGAAGCGATATTTTGGAGACACAACATCGCGAACAACATCACCGGAAAAAGATTCTCGGGATCGACCGAAAACAGCCATGCGGCCATTCCGGCTGAGACTGGGATACTGATCTGAGCCGCCAGTCGCTGCGGGTCTCGCACACGTAATAGTTCCAAGATCGACCGGCAGACGTGCCCTCCATCCAGCGGCAAGACGGGCAGCAAATTGATCAGCCCCCAATAGAGGTTGATCCACCTCAAATTGGAAAACACGAACCACAAGTAGGGCGAAGTTGCCAGCACTTGGATTGGGAAGAAGGCGTACCGCACTGCTTCGACCAGTGCGAACAGGCCGAAGCCCGCGAACGGCCCGGCCAGTGAGACGGCCATTTCCCGCCAAGGCGTTCGTCGTGAGACTCGTTGAGAAAACGCCAAGCCACCGCCCCAATACAGCACGATTTCGGAAGGCCAATGCAACGCCTCGGCCACCAGTGCATGACCGAGTTCATGCACGAGAATCGACACGAACAGACAGATCATCCAGAGGAACACGAGGTCCAGATGATCGGGGTTCCACGACAGCAGCACACTCACCACCCAGAACGACGGATGGACTCGAATCGGAATCCGAAACGCCACCAGCCGCACATCGAACGGCGTCGGATCGAGTCCCAGCATGGCGGCCACTTTCAGCGTGAGATTCTGTGTTACGTGAGTCGCGTTCCAGCCACGCGACTCGGATCATTTTTTGTGCGGACTGTAGCCGCACGCGGCGAATGGTTGAAGCGACGGTGAAGATGCTCATGGCGCAGCGAACAATCGCATCGAAGCCGCTTCGACTGATCTGATCTTCTTGCGGACTTTTCAGAAGAAGAATGAACTCCCTTATCAATCCCGCCTTTGCCCGCCCCGTGCCTGCGGCTAACATGCCGCCCGCTGGCCTGTGGGTCGCACAAGCTCGATTCGTCCCCCTTCATTGGGCGTGACGAATGCTGCGGGGTTACCCCGCGGTCGCCGTGTTGTTCGAGATTCGTGGTGTGAATTGGCGTCGTCGGTGGACGGCACCGACGAGCCAATTCGCTACGGGATCGGTTGTGCGGCCCACGGGCCGGCGTTGTTTTTGTCCTCGTCATTTCTGTCGTTCGATATTCCATTGGAACTGTCGCGAGGCCGGGCCTCGTGAAGTCGGCGAGGCTCCCGCGATTCTGCGGCGAGTTCCTCGCGTCTCTCGGGATGTGGCCTCATGGGTTTCTTCGGTTGGTTGTTCCGCTGGCTCGGTTGGAGTGCGGAGCCGCGCGACGATGGGGCTGCTCAAGAGTCATCTCGCCCGAACGAGGAACGAACGCTCCATCGGCCGTCGGAATCATCCGCCGATCCTGTTTCACAACCACCGATGGAACGCGACTCGCAGTCGGTCGCCTCGCTCCCGCCGATTGTCTCGACTTCGGAGTCTGCGGTTCGGCTTCGCAGGAAGCTGCTCAAGCGCCCGAAGCTGACTGGCACGTGGCGCGACCAGTCGCGCCATGACGCTCGCAAAGCGCACGCGACGTTTGTGGAAGTGACCGGCGGGATTCCCTACCGCTACGCGCGATTTGGCTCCGGGACCGGTCGGTATCTCGACCTGAGCCAGGATGGCGATGACGCGCGTTTGCAGGCACGCGGACTCCCGGCATTCCGCACACCCGAGCAATTGGCCGACTGGCTCGGCATCCCGCTTAAGAAGGTGGCATGGCTGGTTCATCGTTTCACTGCCGGGCGTCCGAACAATGTCGAACAAGCTCACTACCACTTCCGCTGGCTCAAGAAGAAATCGGGCGGTTGGCGGTTGATTGAGTCACCCAAACAACTGCTGAAGCAGGCGCAAGTGAAGATTCTGCGCGAAATTCTCGATCACCTTCCAACCCACTCCGCGGCGCATGGGTTTGTCACCGGACGGTCAATTGTGACGAACGCCAAGCCACATGTCGGGCACGCGACGCTTGTGAAACTGGACCTGTCGAACTTCTACGCGACCGTCGGTTTCTCGCGCGTGGTCGCGTTGTTTCGTGCGGTCGGTTACTCGCGCGAAGCGGCCATCTGGCTGGGACTACTCACCACGTCGGCTATTCCCGGCAACATGGCCTTCCCCGGCCGCGATCCCTACGCCTTCGATCCGTATCTGCGACGCCACTTGCCCCAAGGCGCACCGACATCCCCCGCGCTGGCCAACTTGTCCGCGTATCGACTCGACCTGCGACTGGCCGGGTTGTCGAAGTCGTTCGGCGCGACATACACGCGGTACGCCGATGACCTCGCAATCTCGGGGCCGCCCGAGTTGGCGAGCGGTCTGCGCGTGTTGATCCCGCTCGTCCAGCAGATCATTCGCGGCGAGCGATTCCGCGTCAATAAGGCCAAACGCCGCGTGTTGCGAGCACACCAGCGACAGTCCATCGCGGGAGTCGTCGTCAACGAGAAGCCCAACGTCGCGCGAGACCAGTTCGATCGGCTCAAGGCGACGCTGACCAACTGCATGCGTCTCGGCCCGTCCACTCAAAACCACGATCAGGTCGAAGACTTCACCGCGCACCTGCGAGGCCGCATTGCCCATATCCAACAACTAAACCGCCCGCGTGGCGACAAACTGCTGACGCTCTTTGAACGCATCGACTGGCAACGTTAGTCCTCAAACAAGCGAACCCCACCGGGCTTGCCCCGGTGGCTCGCGGGTTTTTGCACTACTCGCCGCGCCGCTTCGAGTGAATGAGTGAGTTAGGCGACCGGCAAGAGAAAGTTGCCCCGACACTCCGTGGCGGGAACGGTTCGTGTCACGGAGTGACACGTCTACTTTGGGTAAATCAGGTCTTGCCGATCGTCTTAGTGCAAAGACCTGTTTCCACCGGGACAAGCCCGGTGGGGCGCTTCTTTTTGGGTTCGCCCGTCAGATTTGTGATTTCTGCGCACAGTGAGATTCCCTTGGAACGCTGCATCAGTCTGTTTGGGTACGTCGTGATTCTCGGACTGGCGTGGGCCATGAGTTCACACAAGAGGGTGATTCCGTGGCGAGTCATTCTGGGCGGCACGGCCCTGCAGTTTTTGTTTGCCTTCCTGACTCTGAAAACCGCGCCCGGGCTGTGGCTGTTCTCGCGAATTGGCGACTTCTTCACCGAGGTCCTCGACTTCGTTGATGTCGGGTCGAGCTTCGTCTTCGGCGAGGCATTTCGCGAACACTTCTTCGCGTTCAAAGTGCTGCCGACGATTGTCTTCTTCTCATCGTTGATGTCGGTGCTGTACTACCTCGGCGTGATGCAGGCGGTCGTGCGGGCGATGGCGTGGCTGATGCAGAAGTCGCTCGGGACATCGGCAGCCGAAACGCTGTCGGCGGCGGCCAACATCTTCGTCGGTCAGACCGAAGCTCCGCTGCTGGTCCGGCCGTACATCTCAACCATGACGAAATCGGAGCTGAACGCCGTCATGGTTGCCGGATTCGGAACGATCGCGGGCGGAGTCCTCGCCGCGTTTGTCGGGATGGGGATTGATGCTGGCCATCTCGTCACCGCGTCGTTCATCGCTGCGCCCGCGTGTCTGCTGATCGCGAAGTTGATGGTGCCGGAGACCGAGGCTCCCCAAACGCTCGGTCAGGTCGCGGTTGATTTCCGCTCCCAAGACGCCAACGTGATTGATGCGGCTGCGGCAGGAGCGAGCGAAGGGATGAAGCTGGCTCTCAACGTGGCGGCGATGATGATCGCGTTCCTCGCGCTCGTCGCAATGCTCGACAAAGGCGTCGTCCTGATGGGGCACCACCTGTTCGCCGCCGAATGGTCGATCAAGGAAGGACTCGGTTTTCTGTTCGCGCCGCTGGCGTGGCTGATGGGGATCGAATGGCGCGACTGCTTCAAGGCGGGAAAACTGCTCGGCACCAAGATGGCTCTCAACGAATTCGTCGCCTACGAAGAACTCGGCCGCTGGCTGAAGCCCGACTCGCCCGTGCAGCTTCAATCCCGCTCGGTCGTCATCCTGACCTACGCCCTGTGTGGCTTCTCGAACTTCGGCTCCATCGGCATCCAAATCGGTGGCCTCGGCGCAATGGTCCCGGAACGCCGCGGAGACCTCGCCCGCCTCGGCTTCAAAGCCATGCTGGGCGGCACACTGGCCACCTGCCTCACCGGCTGCGTCGCCGGTGCGCTGCTGTGAATCCAACGTCGTCCGGCACCTCTTGGAAGAAGCCTGCCACGTCACAGTTTGAACCGTCCCGGCAGAAGCACCGCCAGTGAGGTCTCGATCACGACGTGGGGTTGAGCGACATCGACGATCAGGATGGGCAAGTCGTCACAGAACTCGGCGAGAACTTGGCGGCAGGCTCCGCAGGGAGTCGCTCCGCCGACAGTGGCCAGAGCGATCGCTTGAAACCGACGATGCCCTTGCGCGACGGCGGCAAACACGGCGTTCCGCTCGGCACAGATCGTCATGCCGAAGGACGCGTTCTCGACATTGCACCCCGTGACGATTTGATCGTCCTCCGTCAACAAGGCCGCTCCCACAAGGAACTTCGAGTACGGCGCATACGCTTGCTCGCGCACGGCAACGGTCTGCGCGAGCAGTTGCTGTCGAATCGCATCGGTCATCATTGGTTGTCTCACCAGAACAGGTGGGGGCGTTGAGAGACTGTTGATCTTCAGTCCATTCGTTCCGAGATCAGTAGCGGGGCTGAGGCGGGTTCTTCGCGGATGTGGATGGCGTTGCGGATCATCGGTTTGACGGCGTTGCATTGAGACTCGGAGGCGAAGACTTTGACGAGCGGTTGGCCGAGTTCCACGCGGTCGCCGATGCGGACGAGCATCTCTAGGCCGACGCCGTGGTCGACGCGGTCGGTCATCACGCGACGGCCGCCGCCGAGTTCGATGACGGCTAGGCCCAACGCTTCCGCGTTCATGCGTGAGATGAATCCGGAACGTGGTGAGATGATTTCCGATTGTGTTGTCGAACGGCGGCGGACAGCGTTGAGGTTCCCACCCTGTGCGGCGACCATTTCGACAAACTTGGCGAGGGCACGGCCCGATTGAAGGTGTTGCTCCAGCAGGCGTTTTGCGGAGGGGCGATCATTGACGGTGTTGGTCGTCAGCAGCAGATCGGCCCCCAGTTCAATGGTCACTTCCCAGAGATCGCTCGGCCCCTGCCCCGCCAGCGTGGAGAGAGCCTCGTCCACTTCCAGCGTGTTCCCCACCATCCGACCGAGCGGTTGATCCATGTTCGTGAGCAGGGCCGACGTTTTGACTCCCATCCGCTGTCCGATCTCGACCAGTGACGCGGCCAGCTTCCGCGCCGACGACAGTGATTTCATGAAAGCCCCCGATCCGAACTTCACGTCCAGCACGAGAGCGTTCAAACCTTCGGCCAGTTTCTTCGACATGATGCTCGCCGTGATGAGCGGGATCGACGCGACGGTCCCCGTGACATCGCGCAGGGCGTACAGCTTCTGATCGACCGGCGCGAGTTCGGGCGATGCTCCCGTGATCACACAGCCAACACGATTAGTGATGCTGCGAATCTCGTTCAGCGACAAGTTCGTGCGGAAGCCGGGGATCGCTTCGAGTTTGTCGAGCGTCCCGCCCGTCGCTCCAAGTCCTCGCCCCGAGATCATCGGTACGCGCAAGCCACAACACGCCAGCAGCGGAGCCAAGATGATCGAGGTCTTGTCACCCAATCCTCCGGTCGAATGCTTGTCCACGATGGGGCCGAAGGCGAGCCGCTGCCTGACGAGCATCAGCTCGGAGATGTTCCCGAAGTCAGCGGTCTCGTTCGCCTCGGATTCCACCTCCAAACGAGAACCGTTGAACCACACACCATCAAGCACCTCTTTCTCTGGGAGTGTGTGGCCACCGAGAACCGGCGGCGCCAACAGGTCGGGAATTTCAGTCGTGTCGCGTCCGCCGAGTGCCCGTTCCGGCTGACTGTCGATGCGGGTCGAGTCGTCCAACAGCAGTGTTGACTCGGCAGTCATTGGACGCGTCACTGGTGGCGAGACACGCGGCGGAGCCATCGCGGGCGGGTCCAATTCGACGGTGTCCTTCCGTTGAGCGAGCGATGGGAGATTCAGCTCCTCGCCTTGTTTGGAAATACCCCTGGTTTGGATGACTACGGTGTCGTCTCCGTCGAAGTGTTGTTCGACCGGCTCACCACTGAGTTCGGCGATCTCCGCGTCAGACAGCGATGGCGAACGCTGCCATTCGAGCTTCTTGCCAGATGCCAACATGCACGCGGTCAGCGCGGTGGTCTCGGCGTCGGTCATCCCTTGCAGATAGATCGCCATCGCCAGCGCGGACATCTGATAATCGGGAACCGTTCCCGCCGAGAAGCTGCCGATGAAGAACGCAATCTCATCCGCAGCCAACTCATGGCCATCCCGCTTGCGAGCAATGATTGTCACCGGATTCATGTCACATTCCCTTCATTTTACCGCTGCGAGCATCTCGTTTGTTTTGTCGAGAGCACGCGTTCACCAAATCAATTTCAGGTGAGCCAGGTGCCGTCAGCCCCCGGAATTTTCGCCACAGAAGTCCGGGGGCTGACGCCTAATGGCACTCACGTTGTCATTCATCTCCGTGAGCGGTACGGCGCTAGCCGCCGGTTCTTTGCTTGGAAACACAACTCCGTTTACCGGCGGCTAGCGCCTTGCCGCTCAAAGTGACTGCCATTGGGCTGACGCCACCCGGCTCACCAAGACAGGCCCACTAACAACCGCGCGAGGCAGAATCGTTTCACTTCCCCTTCACCGGCGCGATGACGCGCGAGGCGTGCGTCTTGTTCGTATGTAGCGTGTTCTTCGCGACGACCGCGTTGGACGGGAAGTCGATTGTCAGCGGGTCGCCGGTGTTGGGGTTCGGTTCGTAGAACGGGGCACCGGTGCTGGCGACCGTGATGCGGATGCGATGTCCCTTGTTGAAGACTTGGCTCAGCCAGCCGACATCAAACGCGACCTTGTGGACTTGGCCCGCCTCCATGAAGACTTCTTTATCGAACCCGTCGCGGTAGCGTGCGCGCCGCACGTAATCCATGATGAGCATCGAGCGACCGTCGGGATAAACGTCACTGACACGTACGATGAAGTCGGTGTCTTTCGCACTCGATGTGACGAACAACTCGGCCTGAACCTTCCCGGTCCACTCGACCGCTTCCGTCAGAACATCGGTCGTGAACGTGCGGACTTCGGCGTGCGACTCGAACTCGCGCGCATCTTTCGCGCCGGGAAAGGCGATCGTCGGGATCGAGGCGGGCTTGAGCGGATCGGCCAGCCAACTGACAGTCGCATCGGCGGATGAGGGCGATGTCCCACTGAGCGACTTATCGGCGTTCAAGTACATCGGCGTCAGCTTCGCTTCGACGGGCCAGTCGGTTGCCGTCCGCCATTCGTTCCCCGGCGCACCCTCTTCGCCCAACGCTCCCATCACGTAGTAACGGATTGTCGGTTCCTGGGTGACTCCGTTGTCGATCCCCTTCAGGTGGTGATCGAACCACTTCAGCATGTGGCCATCCATCGCGAACTTGGCATTCTCGGGATAGGTCATCTCGTTCGACTTGTTCGTCTCTTTGAAGCGACCATGCAGCCACGGACCGATGAGCAGTTGCTGTGTCCCGCGCGACTTGGCTCCACCGCGATGCTGCCTGCCGACGTAGCTATCGACCGAGCCGACGCACATGAAGTCGAACCAACTGCCGACCGTGAAGCAGGGGACGTTCATCTTGTCGAAGTGGCGTGAACAGTCCTCGTCCTGCCAGTATGCGTCGTAGCTCGGATGAGCGAACCATTCGGCCATCAGCTCGCGGTTGTGTTCGGGGACGCGAGCGACCTTGTCCATCCCTTTGAACCGCTCGGGCCGCGTGATGCCGCCGATGCGATAGCCTTCGTGATAGAGACTCAAGCCCGTGTCGATCATGTACTGCGCGGCGAGGTGCGGCGGTTGTGTGACGGCGAGAAAATTCTGCGCGAATCCGGCCTGAGAACTTCCGAAAGTCCCGACCTTCCCCGTGGACCACGGCTGCGCCGCGAGCCACTCGACCAAGTCATAGCCGTCCTTCAACTCGCCCCACCCGAGGGCACGGTATCCGCGCCACGCGCCTTCCGATTTCTGCGAACCCCGAAAATTGGCGAGCACGGTCACGTAACCGGCCTGCGCCAACTTCGCGAACGATTTCTGAGTCCCCGGATCGTTCCCGTTGGCATACCGTTGCTCGAGCAATACCGGCCAAGGCCCCTGCCCCGGCGGCGTGTAGATGAACGCCGACAGCTTCACCCCGTCGCGCATCGGAATCATCTCGTGCTTCTCGGTGACGCCACCCCAGTCGATGGGGTCGGCCGCGCGAACAGAGTTCGCCAAGAACACCACGCACCAAACGACCACTGCCATGCGTCGCATCGTCACCATCACGGACTCCTTGAAGAAACACGGCCAACGGGACTCGCATCGGACGGGCCGGATGATAATCTGAGCCTCGCCCTCCGACGACTCACTTGACGATCAACCTCTCGATTCGGGGGCACCAAGAATTTGGTGCATCAATAGTGGTCGGAATTTTGCTGTGTGGTTTTTGGTGAGCCGGGTGCCGTAAGGCCCCGGATTGTTCGTTGAGGAAGTCCGGGGCCTTACGGCACCCGGCTCACCAGTTTCTGAAGGTTGTGGATGCGCCAGCCCCAATGTTTTGTAAACGCTCGCTGCGGGAGACGACTTTGAATCGCACGACATTCCCGATCACCGTCGGCTCCCTGCTGTTCGGCATGTTCTCAGTACACGCCGCCGATGCGCCGCAGTTCGGCCGTGACGTTGCTCCGCTAATCCAGCGGCATTGCGTGAAATGTCATGGTCCGGCGAAGCAGGAGGGGAAGCTCAACGCCTCGTCGGTGAGCGGCCTGATTCGCGGAGGCGAAAGCGGTGCCGTACTCGTCCCGCATGATGTCGCTGCGAGTCTGCTCTGGAAACGCGTCTCATCCGATGAGATGCCACCCGATGCACCGTTGTCGGCCGATGAGAAATCACTCCTCAAGCGATGGATCATCGCGGGGATGCCGGGCCTCGTTCGTGACGCGAGGCCCACCGACGGTGCGGAGCATTGGGCGTTTCGCCCGCTTGTTGTCGCATCCTCTGAGGACAAAGAGACCAAGCCGAAGCGAGAAGGAAAAGAACCCCTCACCCTCTCGCCGCATGGCCGGGGCGAGGGGACAAGAGGCACACTCGACTCGTTCCTCGCCGCCGACCTTGCTCGGGACGGGCTGACGTTGTCGACGGCGGCGGATCGCGCGACGCAGACCCGGCGCGTCAGTTTCGATCTGACGGGGTTGCCTCCGACTCCCGAGGCGATTGACGAATTCATCGCGGACAAACGTCCTGATGCTTACGAGCGGATGGTCGATCGTTACCTCGCGTCGCCTCATTACGGCGAGCGACTCGGCAAGTTGTGGCTCGATGCGGCGGGCTATGCCGACTCGAATGGCTACTTCAGCGCCGACACCGACCGGCCGCTGGCCTTTCGCTACCGCGACTACGTCATTCGTGCGATCAACAGCGACAAGCCGTTCGATCAGTTCGTGAGAGAGCAGCTCGCGGGTGATGAACTCGCAAACATCACTGCACGAAACGGACAGACCGTCGCCTTCTCACCTCCCTCTTCTCCTTCAACCCTCGCCCTTCAACCCTCAACCGTTCTCGACCTGCTCGAAGCAACGCACTATCTGCGCAACGGCCAAGACGGGAGTGGCGAGAGCGATGGCAATCCGGATGAAGTGCAAGTCGATCGCTACACCGTGATCGAGACCGCGATGCAGAACATCTCAACCGGGTTGCTCGGTCTGACGATCCAATGTGCGAAGTGTCACGACCACAAGTTCGAGCCGCTCACACAGCGGGACTATTACAGTTTGCAGGCGGTTCTCATTCCGGCGTTTCCGCCCGACCAATGGGTTAAGCCGAACGACCGCTTTGTCTACGCGAGTCTGCCCGGCGAGGTCGAAGCATGGCAGCAACGGCTCACTCAGGCCGAGACGACGGTCGCGCGGTTGCAGTCCGAGGTCACCGAGTGGGTCAAACAACATCGACCTCGCGGGACAATGCTCTTCGCGGACGGATTCGATGCGCCACCCGAGACGCTGGGCGAACGCTGGTCGAACACGGCACCCGGTGACGACGCACCGGGTGGGACTGCGGCGGTGAATCTCAATTCGCGCGAGGCCCCCGGCGCAGTCGTCGTCGATGGCAAGCTGCAACTCATCGAAGGTGGTCCCAGCGGCGACAAATGGCTCTCGACGAAGTTGCCGTTCGACTGGACACCCGATGTCGTCGGAGCCTCGATCCAAGTGACGTTCGATCTGATCGACAACCGCATCGAGGGATCGAATGCCGCCGACCGGATCGGCTACTTCATCGCGCTGCACGACTTCCACGACAACAGTCCGACGCCCGGCGGCAACATCCTGATCGACGGCCATCCGTCTTCAAGCACGGCCGTTCATCCCGACTATCCCGGCGGCGACTCGACTCAAGCCGGAGTCATCGGCACGACCGGCTACCAGCCGGGGCGCAACTACGGAGTAAGAATCACCAACAACGGGGGCGGCAAGTTCGTGATGGAGCAGCTCGTCGATTGGCAGGTCGAGGAGAAGTCGATCACGTTCGCCGAGACCGATCTGCCCGCCGGCGGCTTCGGTTTCGAGTTCTGTTGCGGGCGGAGCTTCATCATCGACAACGTGGCCATCGAATCGTTTGCCCCGACCGACGGCAAGCACCCGCTGATCGAGTTCCTCGCCGAACTGAAGTCCAAACGCGAGCCGCTCGATGAAGCGTTGAAGACCAAGACCGCGCTCGCTGCGGCTCGCCCCGGCAAGATCGCGTGGACCACGGACCTCGTTGAACAGCCGCCGCAAACGCACGTCTTCATTCGCGGCAACTACCACACACCGGGCGAATCGGTTGAACCGGCGGGCTTCGCCATTCTATCTCCCTCCCCTCGGCGGGGAGCGCTAGGGAGGGGGGCCGATGAACCATCGAATCGCAACCCGCAAGCAGCCACCCTCCCTAACCCGCTCCCCTCCAAGGTGGGGGGCGAGGGGACAAAGCCGAAGGCAGAAGAGCCCCTCACCCTAGCCCTCTCCCCGCAAGGCCGGGGCGAGGGGACAGAGCCAGAAGCTTCGCGCAATATCGGTCGCCGTTCTGCCTTGGCGAAATGGATTACTCAGCCCGGCGCGCCCGCCTCATCGTTGTTGGCCCGAGTCCACGTGAACCGACTTTGGCAACATCACTTCGGGACCGGCATCGTCTCGACCCCCGACAACTTTGGCGTGAGTGGCTCGCCCCCGTCGCATCCGGAACTGCTCGACTGGCTCGCGACCGAGTTCATCCGTTCGGGTTGGAGTCCAAAGCGTGTGACGCGATGGATTGTGAACTCGGCCTCTTACAGGCAGAGCAGTCTCGCCGATGAACGCCGCTCGCAGCTTGCTCCCGATGCGCGGCGGTTGTCGCGGTTCCCCCTGCGTCGTCTCGATGCCGAGGCGATTCGTGACACGATGTTGTTCGCGAGCGGAGATCTTGATGACCGGCTGTTCGGACCGTACATCGCGACGAGTCGTACGGGAGCAGGTGAGACCGTCGTCGCCGAAGACAAACCGGGGGCCAGACGCCGCTCGATCTACCTCCAACAAAAGCGGACACAGGTTCACAGTCTGCTCCAAGTCTTCGACGCGCCGAGCATCGTCTTTAACAGCACCCGCCGACCTCGTTCGACGATGCCGTTGCAGTCGCTGAGCCTGCTCAATTCCGACTTCTCCGTCGCGCGATCGCGCAGTCTGACAGCGAGGTTGGAATACGATCTGACCAGTGATTTGGAGCGGCTGACGCGTGCGTTCGTACTCACGCAAGGACACCCACCGACGGACGAACAAGCCTCGGCGGCGATGCTGTTCTTGGCCGAGCAGGCTGCGGAATACGCGCGCCCCGAAGGGGGTGACGGCACTCACCGTAGCCCGCGCGATGCGAGACAACGCGCGTGGCACGACCTCAGCCAGATGCTGCTGATTGGGAACGCGGCGCTGTATCTGGAATGATGCGGCGGCGGCGGCGCGAGCCATTCCCGTAGCACAGGCGGCTCGCCTGTGTTTTCCAACTCGAAGAATGCGAGCAGGCGAGCCGCGTGCTCGACGTTTTCAACAGGCTGCTCAGAACTCGGCCGGTACTTCAAACGGAATCAACGACCATGCGGACGATCACTGCCATCGCCATGATGAACGCGACCCTCGTACTCGCGGCGCTGCTGTCGCGAACGGCCGTCGCCGCAGACGATGCCGGCTTGGAATTCTTCGAGAAACGAGTCCGCCCGCTGCTCATCACGCACTGCTACGAATGTCACTCGGCCGACGCAAAGAATCTCGGCGGTGAGCTGCGATTGGACGATGCTGACAGCATCCGTCGTGGAGGTGAGACCGGAGCGGCCATCAACGCGACTACGCCCGATGCCAGCTTGCTCCTCAAGGCGATCCGGTACGACAACGATGATTTGAAGATGCCTCCCAAAGGACGATTGCCCGAGGCGGCGCTGGCCGATCTGACCGAGTGGGTTCGTCGCGGCGCACCGGCTCCTGTCGGAAAGCCGGTCGCCCCGAAGGCCGGTGAAGCGTGGGAGCAAGTGTTCAAGCAGAGGCTCAATTGGTGGAGTCTGCATCCGGTGCGAAAGCCTGCGGTTCCGCAGTTCGCTCGCGCCGACTGGTCACAGCATCCGATTGACCAACACATCCTGAGTCGTCTCGAAGCGGCGGACCTCGTCCCTGCGAAGGGTGCCGAGCCGCGAACGCTCGCGCGGCGATTGAGTTTCGTTCTGACCGGTCTTCCACCGACGAGTGAGCAGCTCGCGGCATACGAGAGTGCGAGCGCGAAGCCAGCCGCAGCCGTTGAGTCGCTCGTCGATTCGCTCTTGGCGTCACCTCATTTTGGCGAGCGCTGGGCGCGGCACTGGCAGGATGTCGTGCGGTTCTCCGAGACGCACGGCAACGAGTGGAACTATGAAGTCCATCATGCGTGGCGTTACCGCGACTACCTGATTCGCGCCTTCAACGACGACGTGCCGTATGACCAACTCATCCGCGAACACATCGCGGGCGACTTGCTCGCAGAACCGCGTTGGAACCGGCGTGACAACTTTCGCGAGTCCCCCATCGGCACCGCCTTCTTCCGATTTGGCGAGGTCAATCACGACGATTGCAGTACGTTGAAGTCGATCGGCTACGACGTGGCCGACAATCAGCTCGACACGCTGACGAAGGCGTTCCAAGCAACAACGGTCGCCTGTGCGCGGTGCCACGATCATAAGCTCGATGCGATCTCGACCAAGGACTACCACGCGCTGCTCGGTGTGGTCCGCAGCTCGCGCTTGGTCGGTCACACGCTGGATGGACCAGAGGTGAACGACAAGCCGATCGGCGCGCTGCTCGATTTGAAATCGAAGTTGAGGACCGAGGCCGCGCGTCTCTGGCTGGAGCAACTTCCGGTGCTGCGCGAGTACCTCTTAGCAACTCTCGCGGGAACAGGCGGACGCCCCGCCGATGCGGATCTGGTCGCGAAGCTCGATCCGCAGAAGCTCGCGAGGTGGAATGCGATCACGCAGGACAAACCGTTCCCGCTGGAAGACCCGTTCGAGCCGTGGCGCGTCATGGTGACGATGCCGCTCGACGATGCCGCGCGAGTCGCAGCCGAGTGGCAAGCACTCGCGACGCGCTACGCCACCGAAGACCGCACACGCACTGAGTTCAACAAAACGGCGTTCGAGACCTTCGCCGAATTCGGTCCGTGTGATGGTCCTGAACACCGTTTCGAATGGCAAATGGACGGTCACGCCTTGCGATTCATCCCGTGCAGCACCGGCTGGCCAGTCCTGACATCCGACGGCGAGACGTTGCTCACCGCGATCCTGCCCGCCGGGCTGCACACTCACTTGGCGTCGGACAAACTGAACGGTGCGATTCGGTCACCACTCCTCACGGGGAAGAAGAAACATCTCAGTTTTCAAGTCGCTGGCCAGCGCAGCAGCGCGGTGCGGTTGGTCTCGAACAATTGCCAGTTGAACTACGCCAACTATCGCGCGCTCACGTCGCCCGAGTTCAACTGGGTCACGTTCTCGCCGTCCGAAGACCGCGATTCGCTGCGCGTCTATGCCGAGTTGATGACGATGTTTGACAACCCGAAATTTCCCGATCAGCTCAGCGCACTCGGAGGCGATCCGGCCAACTACAAGCTCCCGTATGAGCAGGCGGCCGAAAATCCCCGCTCGCACTTTGGGATCACACGTGCCGTCTGGCACGATGGCGGCGAAACGCCTCGCGCCGAGCTGAGTCCCCTGCGTCGGCTGTTCGCGATGGGGAATAAGGATGACGCCGTATTGAAGAGCGAATCAGGTGAGCCGGGTGGCGTCAGCCTGCGGACTCTTCGAGACTCGCCAAGAGTCCGCGGGCTGACGCCACCCGGCACACCCAAAACCGTGATCTCGTTCGACGACATCGCGGAGCGTTACATCGATTCGATCCGCAGCGCGATCCATGCGTGGGCCGACGACAAGGCGACGGACGATGACGTAGCGTGGCTCAACACACTGCTCAAGCGAGGACTGCTGAACAACTCGACCACAATGTCGCCGCGCGTCGCCGAGTTGATCGCGGACTTTCGTCGCACGGAGAACGAACTCGTTCGACCGCGCGTCTCACCCGGCGTGGCTGACTTCGGGCCGGGCTGTCAGCAACCGGTGCTGATTCGCGGCGATTGCTTCCGACCGGGCGAGCCGGTGGCGCGACGCTACCTCGAAGCGCTGTCTCCCGCGAACGACCACTTCCCCGCCGAGGGGAGCGGACGGCTGGAACTCGCACAGCGAATTGCCTCGCGCGACAACCCGCTCACCGCGCGCGTGATGGTCAATCGCGTGTGGCATCACGTGTTCGGGGCCGGGCTGGTGCGGACGGTCGATGACTTCGGGCATCTCGGCGAACTGCCGTCGCATCCCGAACTGCTCGATGAACTGGCCGGACGTTTCGTGGACGAAGGCTGGTCGGTCAAGAAGCTGATCCGGTTCATCGTCCTCTCGCGCACCTTTCAATTGGCCAACGAACCGAGTCCGCTCGCCCGCGAGATCGATCCCGAAAACCGGTTGCTTCAGCATTACTCGTCGCGACGTTTGGAGGCCGAAGCCATTCGCGATGCGGTCCTCGCGACTTCGGGGCGGCTCGACCGAACGCAGTTCGGCCCGAGCATCCAGCCGTACCGCGAACAATCGAACGCCGATCGCCGGTTGTTCGCCGGTCCACTCGATGGTCTCGGCCGACGGAGCGTCTACATCAAACAGAACCTGATGGAGTCGCCTCATTTTCTGGGAGCCTTCAATTTCCCCAGCGGCGAGGTGGCTGAAGGCCGTCGAGACGTGACGAACGTTCCAGCGCAGGCCCTCGCGCTGCTCAACGATCCATTCGTGTTGCAGCAAGCCGACGTTTGGGGACAGCGTTTGGTGAGTCGCACCGATCAGACTCTGTCCGCACGAATTGAGGCGATGTTCGTGACCGCCCTCGGTCGCCCGCCGCGCGCTGACGAACGGAGCCAGTTCGCGGAAGTCGTCGCCTTGTTGGCCGAACTGCATCAGGTTCCGAGCGACCAAGTGCTGACCAGCGCCGCCGTCTGGAAGGACGCCGCGCACGCCGTCTTCAACCTGCGCGAGTTCATCTCGATTCCATGATGGAAGTCATTAGTCACTGGTCATTAGTCACTTAGGGGAAATGACCAGCGTTTCTGCTTCCCCCTAATGACGAATGACCAGAGACGAATACCTTCTCCAAGTGAACATCCTCTCCGCCCCAAAATCTGGAACTTGCCAGAAACGATTTGACGACTGCCGAACCTGACCTATGTTCATTGGTGTCGGGGCAACCCGGCCAACAAACTGTTCGACGCGATCACTGAAACACAGCCGGTTCCGCACTGCGGGGCCGGATGTCCGAGCGCGGCAAGGAGGAGCTGGGAGCTTCGAGGGGACCTTGCCGTGCTTTCTTTTTTCTTTGGGAGGCGAGCCGAAAACTCAAGTTCGAGTCTTGGTGAGCCGGGTGGCGTCAGCCTCCGGACTCCTGTCGTGAAGAGTCCGGGGGCTGACGCCCATTGCCGCTCACGGAGTGAATGACAAAGTGAGCCCCATTGGGCTGACGCCACCCTGCTCATCAAGAATGTTTCCTCGACGACCGTGAAGGACGAACGAGCACCTCTAGATTTCACACCTCAGCCAGTACAGACGTACCTTTTTAAACCATCATGCTCACGTTGACTCGCACACCGCTGATCCCGATCGGACTGCATCTTGGTCTGCGCACGGCGACCATTGCACAATTGACCGGTACGGCGGATCGCCTCGAATTGCGCACGATCGCGCAGTGCCGATTGCCGTTCGTCGAAGCGGCCTCCCCACACGAGTCCGAGCAGGCGGTGGCCGATGCGTTGCGGAGAATGGTGATTGAGCATCGTCTCACTGGGCGGAAGGTTGTCGGCTGCCTGACTGCCGATGAGTTGTTCATCGAGACCGTTCGTTTGCGGCAGCTTCCTCACGATGAGATCGTCAAACAGATTCCCGCAGTGGCCGCCGAACGTCTGCCCTATCCGATGGCTGACGCGGAAGTGCGATACCTGCTGGCGGGCGAAGTGAAGCAGGACAACGTGTCGAAGCAGGAGGTGATCCTGATCGCCACGCCGCGCGAGGCCATTCATCGGCGGTTGCGTTTGCTCGAACACGCGGGGCTGAACCCGGTCGGTATCGACATCGAACCGTGTGCGTGGCTGCGATGCCTGCACCGTGCGAGTCATTCCACGGCAACCACACGCACGGCGTACCTGTTCTGCGGTGAGACGACTTCCACGGTGATGTTTACCGAGGGGTCGCGGCCGCTGTTCATGAAGTCCTTTTCCATCGGAGGGCGGGCGTTCGACACTGCCGTGGCACAATCGTTGGATGGTGATCTGGAGACGGCGGCAAACATGCGTGCCGAAGTGTTTGCCGAGGACACACTGAACGGGGAAGACGACATTCACCGTGCGGTCATCGATGCCCTGCGTCCCAGTTTCGACGCCTTGGTCTCCGAGTTTGAACTCTGTCTGCGCTACTACAAAGTCACATTCCGTGGACGACCGCCCGAGGGACTGGTTCTGTGTGGTAGTGAGTCTGCGCCGTGGTTTGCCGAATACCTCGGTGATCGCGTCGGCATGAAGAGCCACACCGTCAACCCGATCGAGAACCTGCACCTCGCGTCGGCAATGCCCCGTCTCATTGGAAATCCCGGTCGCTGGTCCACAGCACTTGGACTGGCCCTGAAACGAATTCCCTGATCACACCAACCCGCCGCGCAAGCAAGGACACCAACCCGCAGCATGAGCGATGACTTGGAGCGTTCGACTCCTTGCTCACGCGGCAGGTTAGTGTTCGGCTTGAAGCCCCTGACTTCCGTCGTTTGATGTTCCCCAACCCTGACCCCCGCCATGTATGACATTGATTTCCTGCCTGCTGACTATGTTTGCATCCGCGAGACGCGGTCCGGCAACAACTGGCTGCGCGCACTGTGGGTCACGTTGGCGACGTTGGTGGCGGTGAGTTGGATCGCTCAGACATCCACGACTCGCCAACTCATCGCTCATCGGAATGAATTGCATCTGCAGACTCAGGAACTCCGCTCTCAGCTTGCATCGCGCGATGTCAGTATCCACGAAATGACTGTGGTCGAGAATCGGGAACGGCTACTCGACGCATTGCAATTCAACGCGTCTCCATCGCAATGGCTATCCGCGCTCAGCAGCGCGTTGCCGCCGCAGGTGGCACTGCGAGAAATCCGCTCGACGCAGGAGGACCTCGCGAATCCCGAGGCCCCGTCAACGACCTCCGGTAACTCGTCAACCGCTCACGACGATGAGCAATCGGACTCCGTCGAACGTGACTTGGAACGCTTGGCCCGCTTGGCGGAACGGCGTTCCGTGGTGATCTCGCTCCGCGGCGCGGCGACCGACGATGTGGCGGTGTCGAGTTATTTGAACGCCCTGCAACGGACCAATGTGTTTGATCACGTTCAACTGCTCTTCACAGACCAAGAACGCGCACGCGACGCAGTATCGCGGACGTTTGCGATTCGACTGCGAGTCCTGCCGATCTCGGCTCGGCTCGCCCGCCAACAAGCCGTTCCGGCAGTTGCTTCTCAACCCAGTGTCACTCAAGCCAGCCGTACAAAGTAGTCGTGTCGCTCTGTGGCACGACAGACCCGGCCACAGGAGTGTCGAGGCTAACCTTCATTACAAGCAGTCCCGACATTTTTAGAACCATGCGTAACGGACTAGCCCGACGCGCAAGCAAGGGCTTCGCGTGAAATCCAAGTGAAGCCCTCGCTTGCGCGTCGGGCTAGTCCGGCAATGGTGCGCAAGCCGGGCCACTCACTCCTGCTGTTCGATTCACACTTTTCACCGAATCCCGCCATGACCTTCTTCATCCGCCATGATCGACTGATTGGCTCACTTGGAACCGTGGTCGTGACA
>Ga0114966_10001949_pt1 | contig 18693 bp, 14 predicted proteins | sample M_130207_XF_Meta_FD_87029 | JGI IMG/M metagenome (GOLD analysis project Ga0114966, IMG submission 87029) | Freshwater microbial communities from Lake Montjoie, Canada to study carbon cycling - M_130207_XF_MetaG | ecosystem: Environmental > Aquatic > Freshwater > Lake | place: Lake Montjoie...
GTGTGCATGATCGGCGCGAGTTGCGCGGCGGTGAGGACGTGGTGCGGCGCGGCAGTGGAGCCGATGAGGATGTCCACGTCGTGAAAGCTGCGCTGCCACTCGTCGAAGTGGATCGCGGTGCCGCTCATTTTCTGGGCGAGCGCGGCGGCGCGGTCGTAGCTGCGGTTGGCCACGAAGATGGACTTCACCCCGCGCGCCTGAAGCGCGCCTGCGGTCAACTCGCTGGTCTCGCCCGCGCCGAGGATCATCACTGTGCAGTGCGCGAGTTTGCCAAAAATCCGCTCGGCCAAGTCCACTGCCGCCGAGCCCACGCTGACTGCGCCACGGGTGATGTTCGTATTCGTCCGCACGTCTTTCGCCACGTTGAAGGCGCGCTGGAAAAGCTTGTTGAGGTGCTTCGCCGTCGCGCCGCTTTCGGTCGCGGAGGCGTAGGCCTTTTTCACCTGCCCGAGGATCTCCGTCTCCCCGAGCATCATGGACTCCAGCCCGCTGACCACGCGGAAAAGATGCCGCACGCTCGGCCCGGTGGCGTGGTGGAAAAAGGCGGCGCCTTCCGGCGGAGCGAGCCGCGCCGACACAAACTCCCGCAGCCCCGCGAGGCCCGCCGCCGCCTGCTCCGCGGCCACGTAGAACTCCACGCGGTTGCACGTCGAGACGACCACGGCCTCGCTCACGCCGGGTGCGCTGCTGAGCTGCCGCGCGACCGCGCCGACCTCGCCATCGGGGATCGCGAATTTTTCGCGCAGCTCGACCGGCGCGGTGTGATGACTGAGGCCGAGGCAGAGGATTTCCATCGGTCAGAGCGCTCCCGTTTCCGTGACAAAGCGCAGCCCGCCGAGCGTGAGCAGCACGGCGCCAAACGCCGCGACCGACAGCCACGCCACGCGGCGCGGACTGATTCGCCGCAACCCGCCCAGCGTCGCGAGCACGCCATAGAGCAGCCAGACCACCACGGACCACGCCGTGAGCGGCGAGTGCGTGAAGACGCTGCCGAGCTTGAAGCCCGCGCCGAGCCCGACGGTGAGCAGCGCGAAGCCCACGATGATCAGCCGCGCGTTCGCGACCGCCAGATCGCGGATCGGCGGGAGGTGATAGAAGATCGAGTGGATGTGATGCGTCTTCAGTTGGCGCTCCTGGGCGAGATACATCACGCCCGCCACGCAGGCCAAAGCGAACGCGCCATAGGCGACGACCGAGATGGCGGCGTGCAGCTCCAGCCAGGCATTGGGCGCGAGCCGCGGCTTCGAGGTCGTGTCCGCGACCAGCAGCAGCGCGCCACTTTGAAAGAGGAAAACCAGCGGCGAGGTGAACGCCCCGAGCAGCGACAGCCGGTAGGCCGGGCCGATGAGCAGATAGAAAAGCACCAGCGACCAACTCAGGAAGATGAGCACCTCGAAGCGGTTCGTGAGCGGACAGCGCCCGAGCGTCTCGCCGCGCAGGTAAAGGAACGCCGTCTGGGCGAGGAAGCCCGTGAGGATGGTGATGAGATTCAGCCGCGAAGCCCGGTACACGCGCGCCCGGAGGGCATGCACGGTGTAGGCAAACCCAAACAGGAAACAGAAAGTGGATATGACCAGAAGCAGGCGGTCCATGCGGAAAGGGCGGGGAAGCTATCGGGTGGGTCGGGGTTTGGCAAACGTGGGGCGTGGAGGAATGACGAATGACCAAGAATGTCGGGCGAAGGTTTGTTGTGCTTCGGATTTCGATCGTCATTCGTCGCTCTTCATTTGCCGCTTGCCCCGCCCAACCCGTCTGCCACAACGCCCGCCATTATGCCGACCACCCTCGACCTAGCCCCGCTCCGCGCCGCCATCCGCGATGTGCCCGACTTTCCGAAGCCCGGCATCCTTTTCAAAGACATCACGCCCATCCTCGCCGACGGCGCGCTGTTCAAACTCTCCATCGACGCCTTCGTCGAGAGCGCCCGTCCGCTCGGGATCGAGAAAGTCGTTGGCATCGACGCGCGCGGTTTTCTCTTCGGCGCGGCGGTGGCGTATGAACTCGGGGTCGGCTTTGTGCCGGTGCGGAAAAAGGGCAAGCTGCCGTTCACCTGCCAGAGCGCGGCCTACACGCTCGAGTATGGGGAGGCGGTGGTGGAGATGCACATCGACGCGCTGCGCCCCGGCGAGCGCGTGGTGCTCATTGACGACCTCCTCGCCACCGGCGGCACGGCGGCGGCGGCAGTGAAGCTGATTGGGAAAATGGGCGCGGAGCTGGTGCTGGCGCAGTTTCTTATCGAGCTAGAGTTTCTCGACGGGCGGAAAAATCTCCCTGGCACGGCAATCAAGGCGTTTCTGACGTTCTGAGCAGGGCCAGGTAGTTCGCTGGCCGGAGTGGTCTGCGCCCACCCATCGTCCCATCATGATGGGATTATTTGTTTCTTGCGGCACGGTGGGCGCTTGCGTCTATTTCTTCACGCTTATGTCCACGCTTCATCCGCTCGAACAGTTGCTCCGCCAGCGCATCGCGATCATCGACGGGGCGATGGGAACGACGATTCGCACTTATGGGATGACGGAGGCGGATGTGCGGGGAGAGCGCTTCAAGGACGTGAAGAAGGACATGCTGAACTGCGGCGACTTTTTCTCGCTCACGCAGCCGAAGATGATCTGCGACATCCACCGGCGGTTTTTGGAGGCGGGCGCGGACATCATTGAGACGAATACCTTTGGCGTGACCTCGATCGCGCTGAGCGACTTTTTCGTGGAAGACCCGCGGGAACACGGTGGGCGGAAGGATCCGGAGTTTTTCCAGAAGATCATCGAGGACAAATTCCTGAACGAGCTGTCGTGGGAAATGAGCGAGACCTCGGCGCGGCAGTGTCGCGAGTGGGCGGATCGGGTGGGCAACGCGACGGGACGCCAGCGGTTCGTGGCGGGGGCGGTGGGGCCGATGCAGGTGTCGCTGAGCAATTCGCCGGATGCGGACGATGCGGGTTTTCGCGTGGTCACTTTCGATCAGGTGAAGACGGCTTACATGCACCACATTCGCGGGCTGATCGCCGGCGGCTCGGACGTGATTTTGGTGGAGACGATTTTCGATTCGCTGAACGCGAAGGCGGCGCTCGTCGCGGTGCAGGAGGTTTTTGAAAAGGACGGCATCGTGCTGCCGGTGATGATCTCGGCGGCGGTCGGGCGCGGCGGGGAGACGCTCGTCTCGGCGCAGAAGGTGGATGCGTATTGGGAAGCGGTGAAGCATCTCAAGCCGCTGTCCGTCGGGCTGAACTGCTCGCTCGGGCCGGATTTGATGCGGCCGTTTCTCGAAGAGCTGGCGCAGAAATCCGGCACGTACGTTTCCGCGTATCCGAACGCGGGGCTGCCGAATCCGCTCTCGCCGACGGGCTTCGATCTCAAGCCGGAGGACATGGCGCGCTACCTCGGCGACTTCGCGGCGAGCGGTTTTGTGAATATCGCGGGCGGCTGCTGCGGCAATACGCCGGAGCACATCGCAGCGATCGCGAAGGCGCTCGAAAACGCGCGGCCGCGCGAGCTTCCCGACGAGACGAGATTTTCCACCGGCGCGGCGATCCCGCTGCGCCTGTCGGGGTCGGACGGCTTCGTGCAACAGCCGGGCACTTACCTAATGATCGGCGAGCGCACGAACGTCGCGGGGTCGCCGAAGTTTGCGAAGCTGATCAAGGAGGGGAACTACGAGGAGGCGGTGGCGATCGCACGGCAGCAGGTGGAGAACGGGGCCAACGTCATCGACATCTGCATGGACGAGGGAATGATCGACGGCGTCGCGGCGATGACGCGCTTCCTGCAACTGCTCGGCAGCGAGCCGGAGGTCGCGAAGGTGCCGTTCATGGTGGATTCGTCGAAGTGGGAGGTGATCGAGGCCGGGCTGAAATGTCTGCAAGGGAAGGGGATCGTGAACTCGATCTCGCTGAAAGAGGGCGAAGCGAAGTTCCGCGAGCACGCGGGGAAGGTTTTGCAATATGGCGCGGCGGTCGTGGTGATGGCGTTCGACGAGCAGGGGCAGGCGGCGACTTACGCGGAAAAAATCCGCATCTGCGAGCGGGCGTATCGCATCCTCGTGGATGAGGTCGGCTTCCCGCCGGAGGACATCATTTTCGATCCGAACATCCTCACGGTCGCGACCGGCATGGAGGAGCACAACAATTACGCGGTCGATTTCATCGAGGCGACGCGCTGGATCAAAGCGAACCTCCCACACGCGAAAGTGAGCGGTGGCGTGTCGAACATCTCGTTCAGTTTCCGCGGCAACAATCACGTGCGCGAGGCCATGCACAGCGCGTTTCTTTACCACGCGATCCGCGCGGGCATGGACATGGGCATCGTGAACGCGGGGATGCTCGAAGTTTACCAAGAGATCGAACCGGCGCTGAAGGACCTCGTGGAAGACGTGCTGCTCAATCGCCGCCCGGATGCGACGGAGCGGCTCGTGGAGTTTGGCGAGAAGCTGAAGCAGGCGAGCTCGGGCCAAAGCGAGGCCGCGCAGAAAAAAGAGGAGGAGTGGCGCAAGGGCACCGTCGAGGAACGGCTCTCGCACTCGCTGGTCAAAGGCATCGACGCCTACATCGACATCGACACCGAGGAGGCGCGGGCGAAGCTGGAGAAACCTTTGCTAGTCATCGAGGGACCGCTGATGGCGGGGATGAGCGTGGTCGGCGATTTGTTCGGCGCGGGGAAAATGTTCCTGCCGCAGGTCGTGAAATCGGCGCGCGTGATGAAGAAGGCGGTCGCGTATCTCACGCCGTTCATGGAGGCGGAGAAGGCAGCGATGGTCGCGCGCGGCGAGACCGTGAAAGCGCAGGGCAAGATCGTGCTGGCGACGGTGAAAGGCGATGTCCACGACATCGGCAAGAACATCGTCGGCGTGGTGCTGGCGTGTAATAACTACGAGGTCATCGACATGGGCGTGATGGTGGCGTGCGACAAAATCCTTGCTCGCGCGAAGGAGGAAAACGCGGACCTGATCGGCCTCAGCGGACTCATCACGCCGTCGCTCGATGAGATGGTGCACGTCGCGAAAGAGATGGAGCGCACCGGTTTCAAAATCCCGCTGCTCGTCGGCGGCGCGACGACGAGCAAGGCGCATACGGCGGTGAAAATCGCGCAGCATTACACTCAGCCGGTGGTGCATGTGCTCGACGCCAGCCGCGCGGTGCCGATCACGACCACGCTGCTGAACAAGGAGGGCAAAGCGGCGTTCATCGAGAAGCACGACGCCGAATATGAAAAGCTGCGCGAGTTGCACGCCGGGCCGAAGGCGAAGCTGGTCCCGCTCGAAGCCACGCGCGCCAACCGCACGCCGATCGAATGGCGCGCGGAGGACATCGCCAAGCCGGAGTTCACCGGCGTGCGCGTGCTGGAGGACTTCCCGCTGGCCACGCTCCGCGAGTTCATCGACTGGTCGCCCTTCTTTCACACCTGGGAATTGCGGGGCGTGTATCCGTCCATCCTTACGCACGAAAAATACGGCGAGCAGGCCACGAAGATTTTCGCCGACGCGAACGCGCTGCTCGACGAAATCATCGCGAAGAAGCTGCTCACCGCCCGCGCGGTGTACGGCTTCTTTTCCGCGAACGCCGTGGGCGACGACGTGGAGCTTTACGCCGATGAAACGCGTTCCGCCGTGCAGACGCACTTCCGTTTCCTCCGTCAGCAGATGGAGAAAAAGGCCGGTGAGCCGCACCGTTCGCTCGCGGATTACATCGCGCCGAAAAGCAGCGGGCTGCCGGACTACGTCGCCGGCTTTGCCGTCACGAGCGGCATCGGGTTGTCGGAGCTCGTGGAGAAATACAAAGCCGACCACGACGACTACAACGCGATCATGGTCGAGGCCATTGCCGACCGGTTGGCCGAGGCGTTCGCCGAATGTCTGCACAAGCGCGTGCGGGACGAGTGGGGCTACGGCCAAACGGAGAGTCTCACGAGCGACGACATGATCGCCGAAAAATACCGCGGCATCCGCCCGGCCGCCGGCTACCCGGCGTGCCCGGATCACACCGAAAAAGGCACGCTCTGGAAGCTCCTCGACGTGGAGAAAAACACCGGCATCAAGATCACCGAGTCCTTCGCGATGTGGCCCGGATCGAGCGTGAGCGGGCTTTACTTCGCGCACCCAGAGTCGCGCTACTTTGGCCTCGGGAAAATCGACCACGACCAAGTGCTCGACTACGCGCCGCGCAAGGGGATGACCGTCGGGGAAGTCGAGCGCTGGCTCGGGCCGAATCTGAACTACGATCCCGCTCCCGCGACCGGGGCGGCCTAAGTTTTTTCCACTCGCCGGGAATATCCACGCACCCCGCCGTCGCCACGGCGTGCTTCTCTCCACTCCATGAACTTTTCGCGCCTCCTGCTTTCCGTCTGGCTCATCCCGTCGGCCCTGTTCGCGCAGACGGTGCTGGTGAAACCGTATGTCCAGCCGGGCAACGGCACCGTGCTGGAAGGCGCGGATGTGAAGGTGATCGCGTGGCTGACGGATCAGACGCCGGGAAATTTCACCGTCGAGTATGCGGTCGAGGGCGGGGCGCTGAAGACGGCGGCGCCGGAGCGCGTGGCGCTGGATTTTCAGGTGGAAAAATCCGCCGCGGTCCAGGCCCCGCCCGCGCCGACAGCCGCAGCCACCGCGTCGGGGAGCAGTATTCCTGTGACGCTGGAGGAGGTGACGAAGGACATCATCAAGGCGCTGGCGCCGCCGCTTTCGCCGAAGGAGCAGCGGTATTTCAAATACGCGGCCACGCTGACGGAGTTGCCGTTTGACAGCGAGGTGGCGTATTGCGTGCGGCTCGGCGGGACGGTGGTGCGCGAGGGAAAATTCCGCACGCGCGCGAGCGCCGGGAAGACGGTCCGGTTTGTGATGGTCGGCGACCTCGCGCAGGGCAAGGCGGAGCAGAACGCGATCGCGTTTCAAATCTCAAAAGCCGCGCCTGAGTTCCTCGTGGCGCTGGGCGACATCGTCTATTCGGCGGGCCGCGTGAGCGATTACCTGCATCACTTTTGGACGACCTACAACGATCCGCCCGCGACCAGTGCGAAGACCGGCGCGCCGCTGATGGCGTCGATCCCGTTTTACCCCGTGATCGGCAACCACGACGCGGACACGCTGCGGCTCCCGGAGACGCGCGACGCTTACGGGGCGTTTTATTTTTTCCACGGACCGCAGAACGGCCCCGGCCTCGGTCCGTGGAATCCGCCGCTGGGCAAGGATGCGACAGTCGCGGCGGCTTTTCGCGCGGCGGTGGGCGCGAGCTATCCGGCGCTGTGCGTGTATTCGTTCGACTACGGCCCCGCGCATTTCGTCGTGCTCGACACAAACGGCTACAACACCGCGAGCTTCCTGCAACTCGTGCCGTGGCTGGAGCAGGATCTGCGGGCGTCGCAGCAGCCGTGGAAAATCGTGTGCTTTCACGCGCCCGCGTTTCACACCTCGCCGCAGCACTACGCGGAGCAGAAAATGCGGCTGCTGGAGCCGGTCTTCGCGGCGGGCGGCGTGGACCTGGTCTTCGCCGGACACGTCCACAACTACCAGCGCTCGAAGCCGCTGCGCTTTACGCCGAACCCGGCGGTGCGCGACGCGCGCGGGCGGGTGAACGGCGACTTCGTGTTCGACGAGGAGTTCGACGGCGTGACGAAAACCGAGCCGCGCGGGATCATCCACGTCGTCTCCGGCGGTGGCGGCGCGCAGCTTTACAACGCGAAGGACTACGACAAAACGGTGGCGCAACTCGCGAAGGACAACCCCGGCAACTACGTGCCGCTGACCGCGAAGTATATCGCGGACGAGCACTCGTTTTCACTCATCGAGCTGAGCCCGGCGGAACTCGTGCTGAAGCAGATCAGCATCGACGGCGTGGAGATCGACCGGGTGCGGATCACGAAAGGCGCGGCGGCCAAGTAGCTGGGGCTGCGGCCCCAAGCTCCCGGCCCGATAGAGCTGAAATCCAAGCTGCTTTGTGCCGCTCCGCGGTCTTCTCTCTGCCCAAAGGAGGCGGGTCGCCGCGAGCTCCGGGTGGAGCACCCGACCCGGGTGCCCTTGGCGGCGACCCGCCGCAAAGACTGTGGGCGCACGGCTGTCAATTCACCCGGTCATCCCGAAGCCACCCGCGCACCCGTGTCTCCGGCGGGTCGCCGCAGACCGCACTCGGGACGAGTGCTCCACCCGGAAACTGCGCCACACGTGCGAGGCGCACGATCTGCTTTTTCGACGGAGCAATGAATCCACTCCCATGAAGCCGTGGCTGCGCCGGGCAATCTTCGCGGTGCTGGTGGGCGGGGCCGGCTGCTGGCTCTGGCCGCAGAGCGCGCTGCGGCACCCGCCGGGTGTGCTGATCGCCGCGGAACCCGTGCAGCGCTTGATCGCCGCGCAGCCGCTCGGCGACGTCCGCGGTTTCCAACTCACCGCCGTGGCCACCTACGCCATCCAGGCGCGCGTGCTCCGCACGAAGCGCTCCTGGGCCGATGCTGCCGACCTCGTGCCCTACGACGTGGCGCTGGGCTGGGGGCCGATGTCCGATCAGGCGGTGCTCGACCGGCTCGACGTCTCGCAGGGCAATCGTTTCTTTTTTTACGAGTGGCAAAATGAGCCGCCGATTCCGGAAAGGGAGATCGCCTGTCATGCGGCGAACAACCACGTCATCGCCGCCAACCCGCAGGTTGCCGGAGTCATTCGCAAACTGCGCGCCGGGCAGGTGGTCAAGCTGCGCGGCTATCTCGTCAATGCGACCAAGGCGGGTGGCTTCCGCTGGCCGACTTCGCTGACGCGGACCGACACCGGCAATGGCGCGTGCGAGCTATTCTACGTCGACGCCGCGGAGGCCGGGAACGACGTGATTTAGGCTCGCGCCACCTGCCGCGCACCGCCACATCATCGCGGCATGCCTCTCGCACCCTGCCGCCAATGCGCCGAACCCGTGGACTCGCGGCTGGCCTTTTGCCCGCATTGCGCCGCGCCGCGACCGGGACTGACTGAGTGGCGCGGTGAGGGCTATGAGTGGCGCACGGAAATGCTGTGGATGGGTTCGCCGGTGATTCATGTCGCTTTTGGCAACGGCGCGGATGGGCGCCCGCGTGTGGCGCGCGGGCTCATCGCTGTGGGCCAGCGCGCGGTGGGCGGCATCGCGGTCGGGATTGTGGCGACTGGTTTCGTGGCGATTGGCGCGGTGAGCATCGGGGTATTCTCGCTCGGGATCGTGGCCGTCGCCGGATTGGCGGCCGTGGGCGTGAACGCGATCGCGCCCGTCGCCATCGGCGTGGTCGCCGTGGGCTACCTGGCCGGCGGAGTTGCGGCGCTCGGGTGGAAGATTCTCTTCGCCGCCACGCCGTGAAATAGCGGAGTCGGTGGTGGATCCTGCATTCTCCGGGCTGGAAAAAAGCGCTGGCCCGGCGGCGCGCGCGGTGCTAACTCTCCCGCCTACCGCAACGGAAGGGTGGCAGAGCCCGGTTGAATGCACTCGACTCGAAATCGAACAAACGGTTAAACGTTTCGGGGGTTCGAATCCCCCCCCTTCCGCCACTCTGTAAAAGGAGTGGAATTGGCAATTTCCCTAACGGATTCCCTAACAAGTCCCCCGATTTCGGTAAAGTCCCGCCATGTCTGGCGAGCCCCGATTCCCTTCGCCGCTTACTCGAAAAGCGGAATGAATGTGACGTGAACCACGGGCTTGCCGGTCGGGCGGGCTCCGGGTTTCACCGCTTCGAGCGCGTGGGGCTGGGATGAGCCCTTCACGATTGGAAAGACGCGAGGGCGGGCGAGCCGCTGGATTTCGGCGAGCCGGTAGCGGGCGAGCTTCTTTTCGACTTCGAGCAAGCCGCGCTCGTAGTTCCGCCGCTGGGCTGGGGTGAGTCTGGAAAGGTCCGGGGCGGGCTTCGTGGGCTGTTTCATAAAGTCTCGCGTCCGACTTCGCCGCGCCCGGCAATCTTCGCTTTCAATTCGTGGGCGATTGCATTGAACGCGCCGGGGTCCGGGACGTGCCGCGCCACGATCTCGAAAATGTCCGACACGAGCGCCCCGGCAAATTCCCGCACGATTTCCCGTTCGCAGAGGTCGCCGCGCTCACGGGCAATCTGCAATTCGAGCAGTCCAATTTGAGCCCGTAGTTTCGCCGCTCGAAGATTTTCCGCGTCCCCGCTTCCAGGCAATGGCGGATTCAATTTGAGCCATGAAACGAGTTCGTCCCGGATAATCCGTCCGCCACGAAACGCGGGACACCCCGCGCTTTTCGCCCGGGTTTGTTCCGCCTTCGGAATCTTCCAAAGGGATTCCCCCTGGCGCATGGATTCCGCGAAGGCTGGGGCGGGTTTATTTCGGGATTTCATTTTTCATTCACTAGCGGACGGAGCAACGAACCCACGGGATGACGATGAGATGCCCGACGGTAGCCTTCATGGACCCGGTGGGGGTCCAGAGCCCCCCGCCGTTGCGCCACGTTGCCCGCTGTCGCCTCCGGGCTTCGTGTGCAGGAGAAAGCCCCGTGTCTCGCACGCGCCGGGGTGCGCGAATCCCTGCACGCTCGCGAAACTGAGCGCCTCTCCGGGGCAAAAAACGAGTCCCGGAAAATCATACGAAAGACACGTTCGCGCTGATGTCGCGAGCGTTCACAAAGTTCGCGAAGCTGGGCTCGCGTTTCAAATCTTCGATTGCCCGCCGAGCCGCCGCGAGCGCCTGTTCAGCGCCGAGCAATTCGTTTTCGAGAACCATTGCTTCATTGTCGATTCGTGTCCGGTCCGCTGGGGAAAGCGAATCGTCAATCGTGAGCCGCTCCACGATTGCCGCGACTTTTGCCCCACGGGTCTTGCGATAGGCTTCGCGGGTCTTCGTCCGCTCCGTCACGAAGGCTTCGCAAATCCTCGCGAGTTCGTCCGCGTGCCCGGCGATATAGGCGTCTCGAAGCCCCGTTTCGATTCGCCCCGCGTCGTCTTCGAGCGGGGCGAGCATCGCCGCAATCGTTGCCGCTTCCGCATGTCCAGTAAGGGCGTGCGTCACCCCGGCTTTCGTGGGGCCGGCGCTGAACGTGCGGACAATGCCCTCCGCCCTCGTGAGCCGCTGGCGCAAATCCGAAACGGCTTGGCGGAAATCTTCGAGCCGGCCGGCAATGGCTTTTTCGTGAGCGTTGAAATCGAGCTTCATAACAAAGGCCGAACTTCAAACTTTTCATTTTCCCACACGCCCGCGTGACAGCCGTGACAGCCGTGACAACCGCTCATTTCCGGGGACGGGAGAAAGTTCGCGTGACGCACCCGCCGCCGTCCGGCTTCGAGTCCGTCCCGGTGAGCGCGTCTTCGCTTTCCATTGCCGCGAGCAGCGCGTGGGCTTCTTCCGCTGTCCGGCAAATCCGCGCCCGTTGCACGTCCCTCCCGGTGATGCCCGTCGGCTTGTCCGCGAGCAGGGCGAGCACTTCGTCCCGCACCTTCCGCCGTCCCGCGTGCCGTCCCGCGCTGAGGATGTCGAGTTGCTGGGCCGCGAACCATTCCGAGAGTTCAATCGCCCGCGCCGCCGTTTCGACTTCGAGCGTCTGTTCGTGGGCTTGTGCGCCCCACTCGCCCGCGTGAAGGCACACGGCGAGCCGCTAGGCTTGTTCGTTCCACCGCGCCGCGTAGCTGGTCACGTCCCGCAATTCCTCGCGCCGCCGGGCGACAATCGCGTTGAAGTGCCTATTCAAAAGCGCGAGCGCGTCCGGGCTGGGCTGAATCGTCCGGGGTTCGTCCGCGAGCCGGTAGGCTTTGAGCAAGTCGCGAATCGTGCGCCGGTAAGCCGCTGAGACTTCCGCCGGAATCCCCGTTGCGCCTTCCACGATTTCGCGGGCGTCCGCGTTCGTGTGACACACGAGAAGCCGGGGAATCAGTCCGCCATCCGTGAGTTCCTTTTCCCCCAGCAAAGTTTCCAGCTTGTCGGGCTGGGTGAGCCAGAGCGCCGCGAGACACGGGCTTTTGAGCAAGACGGGTTCCGGGTTCTTTTGCCGGTCCACGCGAAGGAAATCCCCGCTGTAAGCCTTCAGATAAACGCTTTCGTCCGTTCTATCCAATTTCGAGTAACGCCCCAAAAGGTTGTTCACGATTGCGCCCGCGTCCGGGGACACGCTCGCCAGCGTTTCGCCGTTCGCCGCGAGCAGCGCCGCGAGCTTTTCCGTCGTCACGTCTTCCACGGTGAAAGCCGGGGCGTGAAGCTGGGCTTCAACGTCCGCGAGCGCCGCTTTCTTCGCTTCGAGCCTGGCTTTGATTTCGCCGCGTTCGCCCGCGCCTTCCGCGTTGCTCGCTTCCTTTTTCAGCTTTCCGATTTCCGCTTCGAGAACGTCCTTTTCCGCCGCGAGTCCGGGCAAGGTGGAAGCCCGCCACGCTTCGAGCAAATCGCCTTCAAACTCATTGAAGGGCTTCGCCGCGTGCCGGAAGGATTCGCTTTTGCCGCTTCCCGATTCCGCACTCGCGAGCAAATAGACGTTGCCCCGCGTCCGCCGGTCCGGTCCGCTTTGCACGTCCAAGCCCTTCCCGATTGCCGCGCTGAGAAAGCCCAGCGTGCAAACGCCCGCGAGGGAAGCCGGGGTTCGTTCCGTGTCGGCAATCGCCCGCGCCATGCCGCCCACGGATTCCGGTAAGCAATGAAGCGGGAAAGGCTTCGCTTCGGGTTCGCCGCTGGCGTGCCCCGTGCCGTTGCGAGATTGCCCGCTGTGGGGTTCCTCGTCCGTCCGGGGCTGTGGGTCCGCCGGGCGTGTGCCGGGCTTGTAAATGCGCTCTGTCTTCATGGCAAAAGTCCCTCGAGTTCGTGGGCGTCTTCCTTGTGAATCTGCGTTGCGTCATTCAAGTCCCCCACGGGTGAGCCGTCCGCCCTCCTTAGTCCCTCGAAGCTGAAACAATCCACTTCCGCGCCCACGGCTTCGAGTTGCGCCGCCCACCGGTTCGCCGCCTTTGTTCCGGCTTCGTCCATGTGCGGGAAAATGCGGACACGTTTACCCGCGAGAATCGGCAAAGCGTCTTCGTGAATCGCCATTGAAGCGCCGAGTTGGGCGAGCGGAAAAACGAGAGTTTCCGCGCCCGCCGCGTGAATGAAATGGATCCCCGCGAGAAAATCCACGCCTTCGCAGAGCATGAAAACCGGATAAGCCGCGCCGGTTCCTAATCCCAAAGGCCACTTGCCCCACGATTGGTATAACGTCCAAGCCTTCGCCCCGTCTTTGTGTTCCCAGCCTTGCCCGTCCAGGCGCCGCGCCTGAGCCGCAAGCCGCGCATCGTCCGTGAGAACAAAAGCCCGGTGCCCATTCAATGTCGCGAAGTGGAGCAATCCCGCGCCGCTGGCAATGAAGCAAGCCGCGAAGCTGATATGGCGAAGCGCCGCGAGTGTTTCGAGTTCCGCCTTTGTCCCGCGCTCGAAGTCCGGGAAGACGGGCTTTTGCCGGGGCTGGGTTTCCTTCGGGGCTTGTTCCCTTTTCGGAAGCGCCGCGATTGTCACCCCGCCGCCCGCCATTTCGAGAAACTTCGTGAAAGCCGCTTCGGGCGAAAGCCCCGTTGCCAGTCTCAGGAAATCCACCACGTTCCCGGCTTCGCTCGTCCCAAAATCATTGAAAAACCGTCCGCACTTGCTCACCGAAAAAGAGCCGTGCTTGTCTTCACGGAATGGCGACTTGCACGGATTCTTCCGGCAATCGCCGGGCAAACCGAGCCGCGCCCATATCATCGGAATCGTGAGCCGCGCTTTTGCTTCTTCGATTGTCATACGGATTCCCCCTTCCGTGCTGCCCACGTCCGCCGCGCCCGTTCCGCACAAGCCGCCCGATGGGTTGCCCGCCCTTCGTCCAAGCCAAGCCGCGCCGCGAATCGCCGGACGTGAAAACTGAGCCGTTGGGGTGAGATTCCCAAGCCGTCCGCCGCTCGTGTGTTCGTATCAATCTCGAGCAGAACACGAAGCGCCGCGAGTCGGACACGTTGCCGGAAGTCCGCCGGGGCTTCGGGCTGGGGTTCCAAGTAATCCACGGGGCTTTTCCAATCCACGGGGACAAGTCCAAGCCCATCTTCAAAGGCTGTCGCAATCATGGGTTCGCCCTCCTTTCCGCCGCCGCCTCGCTCTTTTCGATAAGCCCCAGGATTGAGCCAAGATGAAAAAGCCGGGTTCCCTTTAGCTGTCCGGGTTCCCTTATGCTCGTGCTGCGAATCGAGCCTTCCGCCGCGAGCGCGTAAAGTTTCGCCCGCGAAAAGCCGCTGTAATGCTCTGGGCCAAACTTAGGACTTCGGACCCATACCGGAAGCCCCCGGTCCCGTTCCGCGAGCAAGGCCGCGAGCCGGTCTTCGAGCCGCGAGAGTCGCCGCTGTGTTTCGTCCGGGGCCGGGGACGTTGTTGCCGGGGAAGCTGGGCTTCCGTTGCGCGGGTTAACTTTAAGTTTCACGAGAAGGCTTTCGCCCGGTTCGTGAATCCATTCCTACGGGACATTGCCCCGTAATGTCCCCCGCCTTACTTCTTCCGCGCCTTGCCCGTTGCGATACCGCGGAAGGCTGGCTTCAAAGCGGTCCGCGTGTCCGAATTACCAAGGTCCACACCGCCGCCGCGCCCGGAATTGCGATTGGCGGGCTGTGTCCCGTATTTGGAGAGCGCCGGGTGTTCGCCATTGTCGAGAACCCGCCATGCCACCGCTTCCCATTCCTTCCAAGTGCCGGGACCAAAGGCTTCGAGGACGAGAGCGTCTTCGAGCCATTCCGGGGCGGGGCTGGGTGCGCCGTGAAGCCCCACCATTTGCCGGACGTGTTCAATGTAGGCTTTGAGCTTCAAAGCCCACGCGTTCGCCGGGGTATCGTGTCCCCAAATCTTCCGCCCCTTTTTCGGGACGTGGGCAATCTCGTAATCCGCGCCGACTTCGAGCCGCTCCGCGAGGTCCGCGTTGCCCCGAACTTTGTCCGGGTGCCGTCCAATCGTGCCGGGAATCTGGAATGAATTTCGCGCCCTTGCTCGAAAGACTCCGGGCTTGTGCCATGCCAGCGTTTCAAAGTCCGTCGCCGCCGTTTCGAGGGCCGTCATAAGCGCCGCGCCCGCCTTCACGTTGCCACCCGCCGCGAGCCCGCGAAGCCCGTCGAGAACCTGAGCCGCGAGCGTGACGAGATAGCCGATTGCGTCTTCGCTTTTCCCACTCGCCCGGATGAGAAGCCCGTCAATCGCTTCGCCTGCCGCTTGCTGCCACCCTGCCACGAGTGGGACCGCGTCCGATTCGGAAAGCCGCGCCAAGTCCCGCCAGCGTTCCCCCGCTGCTTCGAGCGCCTTCGTTTCCGCCGTGGGGCGTCCGGTCTTCCCGCGAAGCTGCCGGGCTTCGAGCAAGCGAAGTTGCGCCCGATCTTCCGCCAAATCCGGCAGGGGTGCGAGCGCGTGAGCTTCCCAGCCCGCGAGCGTGAAGGGAGGACTCTCGCAGCCGGGGCGGTTGTCACGAGTGTCACGCTTGTCACGGGGGAGAGTGGATTTCTTCGCGCTCACTTCGCCGCCTTTCGCGCCTTCGGGGTGAAGTCCAGCGCGTCCGCCGCCGCCTGCATTGAGCTTGGCGCAATGTCCGTGTAGTGCTCGCTCACTTCCACGCTGTCGTGCCCTATAAACTCCTGAACCACTGCGCGAGGGATTCCCGCATTTATCATGGCGCTTGTCGCGCTCCTTCGCAGGCAATGGAAACAGAGCCCGCCGGTTGCCCGAGGCACCCCGCGCCCAGAGCCCCGCTTCTTATGCGTCCGCTTTTCCACAAGCCCCGCCTTCGCGAGAATGGCGTGAAATTGATTTGAAAGCGCTCCAACCTTCTTGCCCTTCGCTCGCAGTTTTGCCGCGTGTGCCGCTGGGAAAAGTGGTTGCTTTGGATTATCCCCGGCGGGCAGTGCGTCAAAGTAGTTTAGGAGGGGCTTAGATAGCGGAAGGATTTGTTGCCGCTTCCCTTTGGTCGTCACGAGCTTGAGTTCGCCCTGCGCCAAATTCAAATTTTCCCACGTAAGCTGGGCAATGTCCCCCAGACGTTGCCCGGTGTAACACCCGGCGAGGATGATTCCTCGCCACTCGTCATTCGCCACCGCGAGCGCCCTTTCGATTTCTTCATTTGTGAGGCTCCTTCGCTTTGTGGTTTCCCCCACCTTCACCCCCTGCACGAGCACTGCCGGATTTTCCGAAACGATTCCGTCCCGCTGGGCTTCGGTGAATGCGCTTCGAATGACTTTTAATGCCACGTTCGCGGTTCCCTTTGCGAGCCCCCGCTTGGCGAAGCTGTCCCGGAATCCAGCAATGTCCGATTTGCCGATTCGCGACATTTCCAAGCCTTTTCGTTCCCCTAAATAGGCGAGGAATCTTGCGGACGTGTCCGCGTAAGCCTGCGCCGTTGCCGGGGCGGTTTCGGGGGTCTTCTTCGCGAGCCATGATTCGAAAAAGGCTTCCACCGTCGCCGCTGGCAAGCGCGAGCCGTTCGCCAGTTCGTAAATATCGCCAATCACCCGCCGGGCTGCTGATTCCGTGAGCCGCCCGGATTCCGCCTTTTGCGCCGCTTGTTCCCACTCGAAGCAAATCCGCTCCGCTTTTTTTCGGTCCTTTTGTTTCGTGCTTCGGATTGTCCGCTTGCCGCCGGGCAAGGTGAACGCGCATTGCCAGAACTGCTTTTTGTTTCGCGGGTCTTTATGTAGGGAAGCCATGCCCCTAACTTATTCCCTAACGTCCCTCCATGTCAAAGGCGTTTATCGATGCTCGCGAAGGCTGATATTTACAGTGTTGGCGAGCGGTTGCCCTTTCGCCATGTCTTATCGGGGGTTCGAATCCCCACCTTCCGCCACTCTGTAAATCCGCCTTTGTGGGACAAAAGTGGGACAAGGCTCACAATAAGGACGGGGGAGATTATGCTGAACCCCAATTTTAACCGGCTGTTGACGCTCCGCGCCCTGACGGTGCGGGATGTCACCAAGCAGATTTTCAGCAACACCAAAGCGGTGGTGCTGGTGCTGGGGAATCCCACGTGGCGGAAACTCGCCGCGGTCCTGACCAAGGATGAGTATGATTGCGCGCGCAACTTCGTGGACCAGCGCCGCAAGGCCGCGGCGGCGGCACGGGAGGTGTGCGAGGCGCTGCGGCCGGTGACGGATAACCAATGTCCACCGGACCAGGTGGCGGTCCGGCGGGCCTCGTGCTCATCAAAAACGACCCCGCCTTCAATGCAGCGTGGCCGCGCGCCGTAGGACCATATCGCGCCGTGCATGGCGTCGATGAACCCACGCGGCTTCCGTGGCTGCCGAACGACGGCACGCTGCATCCCGAACTGCCGCGCGGCACGCCGCACGCGCTCACCCCGCTGCTCACGAAGGATGGCGGCGGGCAGACCGTGGTGCAAAACTTCGCCGCTGGAGCACGCAATGGGGAATTCCTGCGCGACATCCGGCCGGTGCTCACGCGCAGATGCGTCCCGTGTCACGACACCGCGACTGCCGCCGGCAATCTCGTGCTCGATCAAACCGCGAACGTCCCCGGCACGAATGGACGGCCCCCGCTGCCCGGCGATTACGCGCGCCTCGCCGCGGATCAAAATGCGCAGTGGGGTCACCCGCCGATCATCGGCAACCGCACTTGGCGGCAGACCAATGCGAGCCGCTACATCCGCGCCTTCCAGAGCCGCCGCTCGCTGCTCACGTGGAAAATTTTCGGCCGCCGCATGGATGGCTGGACCAACGCCGATCACCCCGCCGAAAGTGCGCCGGGAAACCCCGCGACACTTCCGCCCGGCGCCGATCGCAACGCGGCCGATCTGGATTACACCGGCACGATCATGCCGCCGCCCGGGAGCGCGGTCCCGCCGCTGAGCGAGGATGAAAAGATGATGTTTGTCCGCTGGATCGACCTCGGCTGCCCGATCAATACCGGCCAGCTCACCAGCCCGCGCCCCACCCAGCGCCCGCGGGGCGCAACCTCCGGCGGCAAGGGCGCAACGTCATTCACGCCCCCTTTACCCCCGCCCGACCGGCGAGGCGAGGAAATGCCTACTGGTTTTTCCACCACCGGGTTTATCTATCGTCTCCTTTCTCACACCATGTCTTTTCGCCCGCCCCACGCCATGTGCCTTTTCACCGCGCTCGCCGCGACCGCTTTCGCCGCCGAGCCGCCGGTGCCGGCAAAGATCGAGTTCAACCGCGATGTGCGGCCGATTCTCTCGGACACTTGCTTTCACTGCCACGGGCCGGATGCGAAGGCGCGGGAGGCGAAGCTGCGGCTGGACATCCGCGAGGAGGCGCTGAAGCCAGCGGAGTCCGGCGAGACGCCGATCGTGCCGGGGAAGCCGGAGAAGAGCGAGGTGGTGCGGCGGCTTTTCACGAGCGACAAGGACGAACTGATGCCGCCGCCGAAGGCGCACAAGGAGCTGACGGGGCGGCAGAAGGAAATTCTCAAGCAGTGGATCGCGCAGGGGGCGGTTTACCAGAAGCACTGGGCCTACGAGGCGCCGGTGAAGGCGGTGATCCCGGCGGGGAAGAAGGGCGTGGATTTTCTCGTGGAAAGACGGCTCGCGGAGCTGGGGTTGAAGCCGTCGCCGGAGGCCGACCGGCGGACGCTGATCCGGCGCGTGTCTTTCGACCTGACGGGGCTGCCGCCGACGCCGCAGGAGGTCGAGGCGTTTGCGAAAGACGCTGCGCCCGATGCCTACGAGAAGGTCGTGGACCGGCTGATGGCGAACCCGCACTACGGCGAGCGCATGGCTCTCGGCTGGCTGGATGTGGTGCGCTTCGCGGACACCGTGGGCTACCACAGCGA
>Ga0114966_10001954_pt1 | contig 18671 bp, 12 predicted proteins | sample M_130207_XF_Meta_FD_87029 | JGI IMG/M metagenome (GOLD analysis project Ga0114966, IMG submission 87029) | Freshwater microbial communities from Lake Montjoie, Canada to study carbon cycling - M_130207_XF_MetaG | ecosystem: Environmental > Aquatic > Freshwater > Lake | place: Lake Montjoie...
GCCCGTTGGGACACGACGACGGCGCCAAGTTCATCGACCTGATGGTGTCAAGCCAGACCGGCCGCGGAAACACCGCGGCTTTCCTGCTGCCGGTGCTGCATACCCTGCTGGGCCAGCAAGCGGCCGTCGCGAACCAAGAGCGTGACGAGTTTGAGCGCGCCTGCGCGCAAGCCCTTGCCAAGGGCGAAGCGCCGCCCAAGAAGCCGCGCCGCAAGGATCCCACCAGCAGCCGAAACTTCAAGGCGGCGACGCCCGGCGCGCTGGTGCTGTGCCCGACCCGAGAGCTCGCGCAGCAGGTGGCGCACGACGCGATTGACCTGGTGCGCCATTGCCGCGGGCTGCGCGTGGCCAATATCGTCGGCGGCATGCCCTACCAGCTGCAGATCGCCAAGCTGCAGAACGCCGACCTGGTGGTCGCGACGCCGGGGCGCCTGCTTGACTTGCAGCGTTCAATGCAGATCAAGCTCGATCAGGTGCAGTTCCTGGTGGTCGACGAGGCCGACCGCATGCTCGACCTGGGCTTTGCCGACGACCTGGCTGAAGTCAACCAGCTGACCGCCGGGCGCAAACAGACCATGATGTTCAGCGCCACGCTGGCGCCGCGTATCCAGCAACTTGCAAGCCGCGTCATGCGCGAGCCCCAGAGGCTGCAGATCGACAGCCCGCAGGAGCGCCACCAGAACATCCGGGAAGTGCTGTTCTGGGCTGACAACGCGCAGCACAAGCGCCGGCTGCTGGACCACTGGCTGCGTGACACCACGATCAACCAGGCTATCGTCTTCGCCAGCACGCAGATCGAGTGCGATGGACTCGCCAACGACCTACAGCAGGAAGGCTTCAGTGCTGTGGCCTTGCACGGGGCGCTGAACCAGGGCCTTCGCAACCGTCGGCTGATGGCGCTGCGCGAGGGCCATGTGCAGATCCTGGTGGCTACCGACGTCGCGGCACGCGGAATCGACGTGCCCACCATCACCCATGTGTTTAATTTTGGCCTGCCGATGAAGGCCGAAGACTACACCCACCGCATTGGTCGCACCGGCCGTGCCGGACGCGATGGTCTTGCGGTGACGCTGGCCGAGTTCAGGGACCGGCGCAAGATCTTCGACATTGAGGCGCATACCCGCCACCCCTTCAAGTCGGAAGTGGTTCCAGGAATGGAGCCGCAGCAGCGGTTTCCCGATTCCCGGCCCAACCCGGGCTTCGGCGCGCGCAATGGCCGTGGCGCTGGGGAGGGCGCTTCTCGCGATCGCAAGTTCGGTCCGGCACGTGGCCGCGAAGGCGGCTTCGGCGCGCGCGATGGCGCTGCCGCGCGCGAAGGATTCAGCTACAAGCGCGAGGGCGGGTTCAATGACCGTTTTGCCGGTCGTGGCGAGCCGCGCCGCGATGCTTCTGCGCCGCGTCCCGACTTCGCTCCGCGGGGAGACTTTGGGCCGCGCGGCGATTTTCCGCCGCGCCAGGGCAGTTTTGCCAAACCGGCACACGAGCGTGCTGCCCCGGCGCGCCCGGCCAATGGCGCTAAAGTCTTTGTTCCGCGCGACATGCAAAAGCGCCCGCTCAAGCTCGACAGGCCGGCGCGCGGCTGAGCCGAGCCGACGACCCATCCGCTGCGGGGGCCTGCGCCCGCTCGCGCTTGCTACCGATCGGCGCCCATGGCCAGTGCGCGCGCGCGCGATGCTGCCAGTTCGCTCGTGTCTGGCGCCACTTGCGTCTGCCAACCACCGGTGTGCTGTTCGGCGATCGCGCCCAGTGCGTCGATCCAGGCTGGCTGATCGTTGAGGCACGCGATGTAATGGAATTCCTTGCCGCCGGCGCTCAGGAAAGCGTGGCGTGCCTCTATCGAAATCTCCTCCAGCGTTTCCAGGCAGTCGCTGGTGAATCCCGGGCAGATCAGGTCGACGCGCGCAACGCCTGCCTGCGCCAGCGCCACCAGGCTGGGTTCGGTATAGGGTTCGAGCCACTTGGCGCGTCCCAGCCGCGACTGAAAAGTGACCATGACTTGTTCCTGGGGCAGCCCCAAATGTTCGGTCAGCAGGCGCGCTGTCTTGCGGCATTCGCAATGGTAGGGGTCGCCGAGCTGCAGGGTTCGCTGCGGAACGCCGTGAAAGCTCATCACCAGCCGCTCACCCCTGCCGTGCTCGGCCCAGTGTTGCTGCACGCTGCGCGCCAGCGCCGCTATGTACAGCGGATGGTCGTGGTAATGGTTCACAAAGCGCAGCTCGGGCACTGTCCGCACCCTGCTGCCCCAAGCGTAGACCGCATCGAATACGCTCGCCGTGGTGGTCGCCGAGTACTGCGGGTAGGCCGGCAGGATCAGCACGCGCGTCACTCCGTCGGCCTTGAGCGCGTCGAGTTGCGTGCCGATGGCGTTCTGGCCGTAGCGCATGGCGTAGCGCACCTGCATCTGGTGGCCGCGTTGCCCCAGCAGATCCTGCAGCAGCAGCGCTTGCTTTTCGGTCCAGAGCCGCAGCGGCGACCCGGCAGCGGTCCATATGCTGGCGTACTTGGCGGCGGACTTGGCAGGGCGCACGCGCAGGATGATTCCATGCAGAATCAGCAGCCAAAGCAGGCGCGGAATTTCCACCACCCGGTGGTCGCTGAGAAATTCGGCCAGGTATCGGCGCACCGCAGACGCCGTGGGTGCGTCGGGTGTTCCAAGGTTGCAGTACAAAATGGCGGTACGCGGCTTTTGCCCATGCGCGAATGGGGGTTCGACGAAGAATTGTGGAGTGGCCATGCTGTATTCTCCCGCATCAATGCTTGACTTATCTGCAATCAGGGCGATCGGCCTGGATCTCGACGACACGCTGTGGCCCATCTGGCCAACCATAGAGCGCGCCGAACTCCAGTTGCAGCAATGGCTCGAGCCCCGAGCGCCGCTCACGCAGATCATCTTTTCCAAACCCGACGAGCGCCTGGCGCTGCGCTCCGACGTGCTGCGCGGGCGCCCCGAACTGGGCCATGACCTCAGCGCCTTGCGGCTTGAGTGCCTGCGTGAAGGGTTGCGGCGATCGGGCGAAGACCGCAGCCTTGCCGAGGCCGCGTTCGAAGTGTTCCTTGAGCACCGCATGCGCGTGGATTTGTTTGACGACGCACTGCCGGCGCTTGAGTTCCTGGCCAGCCGTTATCCCATCGTCGCCATAACCAACGGCAATGCTGACCTGCGTCGGGTCGGCATATCCGCGCATTTCAAAGCCAGCCTGAGCGCGGTGTATGTGGGCGTGGCCAAGCCCGATCCGGCGATATTTCACGCGGCGGCGGCGGCCGTGGGCGTGCTGGCGCATCAGGTGCTGCACATCGGCGACGATCCCTTGCTCGACGTAATGGGCGGCCTGGGTGCTGGAATGCAGACCGCATGGATCAATCGCTGTGGGACGGTATGGAGCCACCCGGCAGCGCCGCATGCAAGCGTCACCGACCTGGGCGCGTTGTGCCGGCTGCTCGAGCCCTAGGCTACCCCGATGCGAAGCAATGTTTCCAAGCCCTGCAGTCTGTTGGCGTGGCAGCTGGCGGCTCTCAAAATCCGCAACCTTCAGTGGACCGCTATGCAACTGAAACACATCGGGTGCACTGCACTCGCTGCCCTGGCCATGGCACTGGCGCAGACCATTGCCTCGCCGGCCTGCGCCGAGTCTGGCGCCTCGGCCTACCCAGAGCGACCGGTCAGGATTGTGGTTCCTTTTGCACCCGGCGCGGGTACCGACGCGATGGGGCGTTTGGTGGCGCAAAAACTTGGCGAAGTCCTGGGCGGGAATTTCCTCGTCGACAACCGCGCCGGCGCCTCTGGCGCGATTGGCACCCAGCATGTGGCGCAGCAGCCGCCCGATGGCTATACGTTGCTGCTGGTTGCGTCGCCATTCACCACGGTGGCCGCTTCGCTGCCGACTGCTGGATACGACCCGTTGCGCCAGTTCACACCGGTGGGCATGATCGCCAGCGGCCCGCTGGTCTGGGCTGCCAACGCGGGCCTGCCGGCCTCGAGCATGCGCGAACTCGTGGCGCTTGCCAGGCAGCGGCCGGGGGCGTTGAACTACGGTTCCGCCGGCGCCGGCGGCGTCAACCACCTTGTGCTCGAAATGCTCAAGTCCAGAACCGGTACCTTTATCACCCACATACCGTACCGCGGCGTCGCGCCTGCCACGATGGACATGATCGCTGGTCAGGTCCATCTGGTGACCGGCACCATTCCGGCCCTGCTTCCCTTCATCAGGGACGGCCGTGTCAAGGCGCTTGCGGTGACCAGCGCAAAGCGCTCGAGCGCGCTGCCCGACGTTCCCAGCATGGCGGAGGCGGGTTACCCGGGCATCGATGTGGTCAATTACTTTGCGCTGATGGCGCCCGCCGGCACACCGGCAGCGATCGTCGAACGGATCAACTTCGGGATCGGTAAACTGGTGGCGCTGCCGGAGGTGGTGGCGCGTTTTAGATCCGAGGCGGTCGAGGCGGCTCCGGGCTCGCCGGCATTGCTAGGTCACTTTCTCGAAGCCGATTACCGCGCCTGGCGCAACGTCGTCAAGACCCAAAACCTGGTGATCGAATAGCCTCCTGGCCGGCGCGTACTGCCCCTTCGAGCGTTGAAGGGTAGGGTCCTTCAACAAAGTCGGCACAGGCCAGCAGCCCGGGCGCGATCTGCATCGGTGGGCGCTGAAGTGCGGGCGTGCATGAGAAGGTGGCGCGCTTTTCGAGCACCGTTTTCACCGGTTGCAGTTCGAAGCCCAGCTGTGCCCGCGCCTGCGCCAGTACCTGCGCTTGCAGCGTCGCGCTGTCACCCTCGCTGTCGCTGACGACGAAGGCCAGCAGCCCTGGCGGGCCGCCGAGCTGGCTGCGGTCGAACACGAACTGCGCCGGCGCCTGCTCGGGTGCGCCGCCGCGCAGCGCGAGCATCGGGTGCGACAGGCGCAGGCCGCTACCCCATGCGTAGACCGTGCAGATGGCGCGGTGCTCGATGGCCCGCGCGGCCGCGCACCACCGGTCGATGCCCTGTGCCGTAGCGGCAGACGCCGTTATCTGGCTGCTGACGAGCAGGCGCAGGCAGTCCGGTGCGGGTGCCGCCAGCAGGACGGCATCGTAGGTTTCCCCATTCAGTCGCCACTGCGCCTGGTCGGCTTGCAACTGCAGCGCCCGCACGCCGAGCCGCATCGTCGCGCCGCTCAGGGCCAGAAAGCGAGACGCTGCGGCCGGGAACAGCTCCGACAGGTCGACCCGCGGCAGCAACAGATTCGAGCCACCGGTGGATCCAAAGACCGACTCCCGCAGCACGCGCAGAAAGACCTGTGCGCTGGCATCCTGCACCGGCGTGTTCAGCGCCGATACGCAAAGCGGTCGTATCAATTCGTCCATCACGCGCGGGCCAAGCGCTGCGCACAGGCTCTCCACCGACTGGTTGCTTGCGCAGCGGAACCCGGCCAACTGCCAGCGAAGTGCATGGCGCAGCAGCCCCGCTTTGTCCGCCAGCTTCCAGCCGGGCGCGCAGGCGACGGCGCCCAGCGCGTCCCAGGGCGCCGGCCAGCGCGGCAGGCGAATGCCGCCGCCGTCGGGGTAGCGCATGGACAGAGGCAGCCGCAGGAGCACCACCTCCGGGTCGATGCCGAGCAAGCGCATAAGGTCCAGCGTTTGCCGGTAGGCGCCAATCAGGATGTGCTGCCCGTTGTCCAGTGCGGTGAGCGACCCGTCGGGCAGCCGGGTCGGCGGTAGGGCGCGCGCGCGCCCGCCCACGGTTCGCGAAGCCTCCAGCACGGTGACGCGGTGACCGGCACGGGTGGCGGCGACCGCCGCCGCAAGCCCCGACCATCCGGCGCCGACAATCGCGACTTTCAACGACCGCTGCCTGGCTGGCGTCTCATAGCCGTCCAAGTGCCTGCACGCGCCAGGCCAGCCACAGCTTGCGCAGCGGCGTGAGGCTGACGCGCTGGGTAAGCACTGGGAAGTCATCGCGCTCGATTTCGCGCAGCAGGTTGCGGTAGATGCTGGCCATCATCAGGCCGGGCTTTTGGGATCTGCGGTCCGCGTCGGGAAGCAGCGCGAACGCCTGCTCGTACAGACTGTGTGCGCGATCGGCCTGAAAGCGCATCAGCGCGCCGAAACGCCGGCGAAAATCCTCCGAGCCGTCGCGCTTGAGCAGTTCGTGCGACTTCACATCGAACTGCTGCAACTCGCTGACCGGCAAATAAATACGCGATCGCAGCGCGTCCTCGCCGACGTCCCGGATGATGTTGGTGAGTTGCAATGCAAGTCCCAGCTTGTGCGCATAGGCGCTCGTCTGCGGCTGGGTCTGACCAAAGATGTTGGCTGCCACCTCGCCGACGACGCCGGCTACCAGGTGGCAGTAGCGCTGTAGCCCGGCAAAGTCCAGATAGCGGCTTTGTTCCAGATCCATCCGGCAGCCTTCGATGATCGCCAGCAGATGCTGCTGGGATATCCGGTATTCGTCGGCAAGCGGTATCAGCGCCCGCATCACCGGGTGGCTGGGCTTGCCATCGAAAGACTGCGCCACCTCTGCCTGCCACCAGCCGAGTTTGCTGGCGGCGACGCCTGAGTCCACCATGTCGTCGACGACATCGTCAATCTCTCGGCAATAGGCATAAAAGGCGGTGATCGCCGCGCGCCGATGCTTGGGCAAGAACAGGAAGGCGTAGTAGAAACTGCTGCCTGATGCGGCGGCTTTTTGCTGGACGTAATCCTCTGGGCTCATGGCAGGATTGTTACATCCGAAGCGCGCGCCACAGAAGCAGCGGCGTGTCCCACCAACGCAGTCGCGGGCGCTGGAGCAGCGTGTCAAACCGCCTCGCCTGCATCTTGTCCAGTATGCGCAGTCCGCCTTGCACGACCAGCCGCAATTCCCAACCTGCGCGCCCGGGAATCCGGTGCACCAGCGCAGCGCCAGCGAGCATGCGCTGACGTGCCCGCTCGGCGCAGTCCGCCAGCAGCAGCGTGATGGCCGGCGTCTGACGCAGCGCCAGCAGGTCCTGCAGGTCGACGCCAAAGTCCCTGCAAGCGTCCTGTGGCAGGTAGTGGCGGCCGCGGGCGATGTCCTGTCCGAGGTCCTGCCAGAAGTTGATCAGTTGCAGCGCCGTGCAGATGGCGTCGCTGCGTTGCAGCAACTGCGGATCGCTGACGCGGTACAGATGCAGAAGCAGACGGCCGATCGGGTTGGCTGATCGGCCGCAGTAGTCCAGCAAGTCGGCTTCGCTGGCGTAGCGGGATGCGTCGCGCCTCGCCTGCACATCCTGCACGAAGGCGTCGAGCAGCGCCTGCAGCGGCGCCACCGGCAGGCGGTGCGCTCGAATTGCCTCCTGCAGGTCGGCGAACAGCGTACCCCAGCGCGGATCCCATTCGGGCATTCCCGCATCGCTGGCCAGTCGCAGCTGCTCACGGTAGTCGTGCAGATCGCGCAGGCGTTGCTCGGGCGGCGCATCGCCCTCGTCCGCCATGTCGTCGGCGCAGCGCGCGAAGTGGTAGATCGCCGCGACGGGCGCCCGCAGCGCCGACGGGCAAAGCCAGGATGCGACCGGGAAGTTTTCATAGTGCGCGATTGGCGTCGGTCGGCGGTGGCTTGCGGGCGATTGCATTTCCACTATTTTGACCGCCATCGAAGCACCAAGTCCGCAGACTCTGCCATGTCCCCACGGCACTGGAAATTGACACGCATCGGTATTTACCCTATGCTGATGACCCTTCGGTCATTAATATCGACTGCAGTCTCGAAGCCCGTTGCCGGGGCCGTTGCTCCCGCAACCCGTGCTGTGAAACCACTACCAACCGAGCGCCATGTTTTTTCATTTATTCCGATACGCTGCCGCCTGTGGCGCCGTCCTGGCCTTTCTGGCTGGCTGCTCAAAGTCGGTGCAGACCGATGAGCCGGTCCGCGCCGTGAAACTGGTCACCGTAGGCATGGATCACATCACGGCGGGCGCCGAATTCGCGGGCGAGGTGCGTGCGCGAGTGGAGTCGCGCCTCGCTTTCAGAGTGGGGGGCAAGGTCATCGCGCGCCAGGTTGAATTGGGCCAGCGCGTCAAGGCCGGGCAAGTACTGGCGCAGTTGGACCCGCAGGATTACCAACTTGCCGTCGACGCTGCGCGGGCCGCGCTGATCGCAGCCCAGAGCAATCGGGATCTGGCCGCTGCGGACTTCAAGCGGTTCAAGGAGTTGCGCGAGCAGAATTTCATCAGCGGGGCCGATCTTGAACGTCGCGACGCTGGCCTGAAGGCGGCCCAAGCCCAGCTAGAACAGGCGCAGGCGCAGCTTGCGGCGCAAGGCAACCAGGCGGCCTATGCACGGTTGGTGGCCGATGCGCCCGGGGTGGTCACTGCGGTCGAGGCCGAGGTCGGGCAGGTCGTCGCGGCCGGGACGCCGGTGCTGCGGGTGGCCCAGGACGGGCTGCGTGATGTGGTGTTCGCCGTTCCCGAAGACAGGGTTGCGGCCATCAGGCCCGGGTCAGCCGTCGAAGTGCGCGTCTGGTCGACCAAGGCCACGCTCAGGGGCTCGGTGCGCGAAGTGGCGGCCAGCGCCGACCCGGTGACCCGGACCTTCGGCGTCAAGGTCGCGTTGGCTGCCAAGGATGCGCCGGCCTTGGGGACGACGGTAAGCGTGCTGCCGCAGGCGCTGGACCGGGGCGGGGCACCGGTCATCAAGCTGCCTACCAGTGCCTTCTACCAGCAGGGCAAGAGCGCCGCGGTATGGGTGCTCGACAGTGCGAGCATGACGGTGCGGCTTCAGATCGTCGAGATAGCCACTGCCGATGGCAACGAGGTGGTCGTCGCCGCCGGGTTGCAACCCGGAATGCGGGTGGTGTCGGCCGGTGTGCACGTGTTGTCGCCCGGCCAGAAGGTGACGGTCTACCGGGAAACACCGATGGCGGCGCCGGCCTCGTCGGCCAGCACACCGGCGAACTGAGTCGGCCATGCAAGCACAAACTGCCGCAGGTCGATTTAACCTTTCCCGGTGGGCCCTCGATCACGGCCCCTTGACGCGCTATCTCATGATCGTCCTGATGGTGCTGGGCCTGGCGGCCTATTTCCAGCTGGGTCAGGACGAGGATCCTCCCTTCACCTTTCGCATCATGGTGGTGCGAAGCTTCTGGCCTGGCGCGACGGCCCAGCAAATGGCCGAGCAGGTGACCGACAAGATAGAGCGGAGTTTGCAGGAAGTTCCCAACGCCGACAAAATCCGCAGCTTCTCAAAACCGGGTGAGTCGACCATCCTATTCCAGGTCAAGGAGGCGACCCGGGCCGCCGAAGTCGCGAACACCTGGTACACCGTGCGCAAGAAGGTCAGCGACATCCGGCCAACCCTGCCCGGCGGCGTGCTAGGACCGTTCTTCAACGATGAGTTTGGCGATGTCTTCGGCGTCATGTACGCTCTGCAGGCCGACGGATTTTCCGATGCAGAGCTCAAAGTTTTCGCCGACGATGTGCGGCATAAATTGCTCCGCGTCGCCGATGTCAACAAGGTGGAATTGTTCGGCGCGCAGGACGAAAAACTGTATATCGAGATTTCGCAAAAGCGCTTGGCGCAGCTCGGGCTCGATCTCGGCCAGATCCTGGCCCAATTGGCCCAGCAAAATGCCGTTGAAAGCGCGGGCACTTTGAGTACGCCGCTGGACATGGTGCAGATCCGCGTGGGCGGCCAGTTCGAGGCTGTCGAGCAACTGTCCGCAATGCCGATTCGCGGCAGCTCGGGCAACCAACTGCGCCTGGGCGATATAGCCGTTATCAAGCGCGGCTACGCAGAGCCGCCGTCGGTCAAGGTGCACCACCAGGGGCGCCAGGTCATCGCGCTCGGCGTCTCGATGGCCAAGGGCGGCGACATATTGGCGCTGGGTGAGGCGCTCAACAGCGCGGCCGCGCAGATCGGGTCCGAATTGCCGGTCGGCATCCGCCTGATAAAACTGCAGGATCAGCCAGCCACTGTGGCCAAGTCGGTCAATGAATTTGTCGCGGTGCTGGTGGAGGCCATCGTGATCGTCCTGGGGGTCAGCGTGATCAGCCTGGGCTTTCGCAGGCGCGATGGTCTGACGCGCTGGTACCAGCGCTACACCATCGACATGCGCCCCGGTATGGTGGTTGGCATCACCATCCCGATGGTGCTGGCGCTGACCTTTCTCGGAATGTATTTTTGGGGAATTGGCCTCCACAAGATCTCGCTCGGGTCGCTGATCATTTCGCTCGGACTTATGGTTGACGACGCCATCATCGCCGTGGAGATGATGGTGCGCAAGATGGAGGAAGGCTACGACAAAGTGCGGGCCGCCACCTTTGCTTACGAACTCACTGCGATGCCGATGCTGACCGGAACCCTCATCACGGCGGTCGGCTTTTTGCCGATCGGCATCGCAAAGTCAACCGTCGGCGAATACACCTTCGCCATTTTCGGCGTCACGGTGCTGGCGCTGGTACTCAGTTGGCTGGTCTCGGTCTACTTCGTTCCCTATCTCGGAACGCTGCTTCTAAAGGTAAAGTCGCAAGGCGCCGGGCAGCCACACGAGCTTTTCAATACGCCCTTTTACAATGGGTTTCGGCGCGCTGTGCACTGGTGTGTCGCGCACCGATGGGTCACGATCGGCGCGATGGTGCTGAGTTTCGGCCTTGGAATTGCTGGCATGGGCCTTGTGCAGCAGCAGTTTTTTCCGGATTCAAGCCGACCCGAGGTCCTGGTGGATATCTGGTTCGCCGAAGGCAGCGCCTTCGCGGTCAACGAGGCCGTCGCAAGGCGCATCGAGGATCGGCTGATGCGCGAGCCCGGTGTGGACAGCGTGAGCACCTGGATCGGATCGGGCGTTCCGCGTTTCTACCTGTCGCTTGACACGATCTTCCCGCAGAGCAATGTGTCGCAGTTCATCGTCCTGCCCAAGGACCTGAAGCTGCGCGAGTCCTTGCGCATCAAGCTCCCGGCGCTGCTGGCGCAGGAATTTCCTGAAATACGCGCGCGCGTCAAGATCCTGCCCAACGGTCCGCCGGTCGCTTATCCGGTTCAGTTTCGCGTCGTCGGCGGCGAGCCGTTGCTGTTGCGCCAGCGCGCCGACGAAGTCAAGGCCAGCATGCGCGAAAACCCCAACACCCGCAATGTCAACGACAACTGGAACGAGTCGGTCAAGGTGATGCAGCTCGAGGTTGATCAGGCCAAGGCGCGCGCGCTGGGTGTCAGCAGCCAGTCGATCGCCCAGGCTTCCAGGACGATGCTCGTTGGCAGCACGGTGGGCCAGTTTCGCGAGGCCGATAAGCTGATCGACATCGTGCTGCGACAGCCGCAGGACGAGCGCGCGACGATGACCGACATTGGCCGCGCCTACCTGCCTACGGCCAGCGGCAGGGCCATACCGTTGACGCAGATTGCCAAGCCGACCTTCGCGTGGGAGCCTGGCGTGATGTGGCGCGAGAACAGGGAATACGCGATCACCGTTCAGTCCGACATCAGCGAGGGCTTTCAGGGTGCCACCGTGACGGCGCAGCTGCTGCCGACCATGCGTGCGCTGGAGCGGTCTTGGCACGCCCGCGGCTGGGGCGAGGTCCGCATTGAGGTGGCCGGCGCGGTGGCGGAAAGCAGCAAGGGTTCGGCGTCGATCGCAGCCGGCGTTCCCATCATGCTGTTTGTGACATTTACCCTTCTCATGTTGCAGCTGCAAAGCTTCAGCCGGGCGCTGTTGGTGTTCTTGACCGGACCGCTGGGCATCCTCGGGGTGGCGGGCGCCTTGCTGTTGTCCGGCAGACCGTTTGGATTTGTCGCGCTGCTGGGGGTCATCGCGCTGATGGGCATGATCCAGCGTAACTCGGTGATTCTGATCGACCAGATAGAGCAGGACCGCAGTCGCGGAATCCCTGCCTGGGATGCCATCGTCGAGAGCACGGTGCGGCGCCTGCGTCCCATCGCCCTGACCGCCGCCGCCGCGGTGCTCGCCATGATTCCGCTCTCGCGCTCGGTTTTTTGGGGGCCGATGGCGGTCGCCATCATGGGAGGGCTGATTGTCGCCACCGTCCTGACGCTGTTGGCACTGCCGGCGATGTACGCTGCTTGGTACCGGGTCCAGCGTGAGGCCGTGCCGGCAGGCTAAAATGGAAGGCTTAGCAATTTGCTGGGGGTGGCGAAGCAAGCCTCCCCTATTTTGTATTAGGGCGCGGGTGGCGAAATTGGTAGACGCACCAGGTTTAGGTCCTGACGTCCGCAAGGATGTGGGGGTTCGAGTCCCCCCCCGCGCACCAAGTTGAATATTCGGGTATCGACCGCAGGCCAGACGCGCTGTGGCGGACCCCATACTAGGAGAAGCAACATGGCTGTAGTTGTCGAAACGCTGGACAAGCTGGAACGCAAGATGACGCTGACGCTGCCCGTTGGTGTCATCCATAGCGAGGTGCAATCACGCTTGAAGCGCCTGGCCAGGACCGTCAAGATGGATGGTTTTCGTCCGGGAAAGGTGCCGATGAACGTGGTGTCGCAGCGCTACGGCTATTCGGTGCATTACGAAGTCATGAACGACAAGGTGGGCGAAGCGTTTACCAGCGCCGCCAACGAGGCCAAACTGCGCGTCGCGGGGCAGCCCCGCATCACCGAAAAAGAAGGCTCTCCGGAAGGTGAAATGGCGTTTGACGCTGTCTTTGAGGTCTATCCTGAGGTCAAGTTGGGGGACCTGAGCGGCGCCGAGGTGCAGAAATTGTCTGCCGAAGTGACGCCCGCCGCAATTGAAAAAACGCTGGATATCCTGCGCAAGCAGCGGCGCAGCTTTGCCCAGCGCGCCATGGAAGCGCCGGCGCAAAACGGCGACCGGGTGACGGTCGACTTCGAAGGCAAGATTGACGGTGAAGCATTTCCCGGCGGCAAGGCGGAGGACTTCCAGTTCATTCTCGGCGATGGCCAGATGCTCAAGGAGTTCGAGGACGCGACGGCGGGTATGAAGGCCGGCGAAAGCAAGACCTTCCAACTGGCGTTCCCGGCCGACTACCATGGCAAGGACGTGGCTGGAAAATCGGCGGACTTCATGGTGTCGCTGAAGAAGATTGAAGCGGCGCACCTTCCCGAAGTGAACGAGGCGCTTGTCAAGTCGCTCGGAATAGCCGACGCAACCGTCCAGGGACTGCATGCTGATATCCGTAAGAATCTGGAGCGCGAAGTCAAGGCGCGCGTGCTGTCGCGCAATAAGCAGTCTGCGCTCGATGCACTTGCTGCCGCCGCCGAACTCGATTTGCCCAATGCGGCTATCCAGGCCGAACTCGAGCGCCTGATCGCGGGCGCGCGCGCGGACCTCAAGCAGCGCGGCGTGAAGGACTCCGACAAGGCTCCGATTCCGGAGGAAATATTCCGACCGCAGGCCGAACGCCGGGTCCGACTTGGGTTGGTGGTGGGCGAACTGGTTCGCTCGCACGCCCTGCAGGCCAGGCCCGAGCAAATCAAGGCGCACATTGACGAACTCGCGGCGAGCTATGAAAAGCCAGCTGAGGTGGTGCGCTGGTATTACGGCGACAACAAGCGCATGGCCGATGTCGAAGCGATGGTGGTCGAGAACAACGTGACCGAGTTCATCCTGGCGAAAGCCAAGATCCAGGAAAAATCGATAGACTTTGACGAACTGATGGGCCAGAGTTGAACGGCGACGCTGGATTCTGGGCCCGACGCAATCTGGAGCAATGATGAAAATTCACAACAGCGCGTTTGAAACGCAGGGCCTGGGAATGATCCCCATGGTCATCGAGCAGTCCGGGCGCGGTGAGCGCTCCTACGACATTTATTCGCGCCTGCTGAAGGAGCGGGTCATCTTCTTGGTCGGTCCGGTCAACGACCAGACCGCGAACCTGGTGGTGGCGCAGTTGCTGTTTTTGGAAAGTGAAAATCCGGACAAGGAAATTTCCTTCTACATCAACTCGCCGGGTGGTTCGGTTTCTTCGGGAATGGCGATTTTCGACACGATGAACTTCATCAAGCCTGACGTGTCGACGCTGTGCACTGGATTTGCTGCCAGTATGGGCGCGTTTCTTCTCGCAGCTGGTACCAAGGGAAAGCGTTTTTCGCTCCCGAATTCGAAGATCATGATCCACCAACCCTCGGGCGGAAGCCAGGGGCAGGCAACCGATATCGAGATTCAGGCGCGCGAAATCCTCAAGACGCGTGAGCAGCTCAACAAAATTTTGGCCGAGCGAACCGGTCAGCCGCTGGACCGCATCGAGCGCGACACCGAGCGCGACTACTACATGTCGGCCGACGAGGCCAAGGAATACGGCGTAGTCGACCAGGTGATCGCCAAACGGGCTTGATGCCGGCAGCCTGTGGCTGGCGCCAGCGGCGTTTGGATACCTGAGGCGCGTCGCCGGTATTTCGGTATCATTGTGCAACCACCCGAAAAGGCATTGATTCCATGGCCGAGAAAAAAGGCGCTTCCGGCGAAAAGACACTGTATTGTTCCTTTTGCGGCAAGAGCCAGCACGAAGTAAAGAAGCTCATAGCCGGGCCGTCGGTCTTTGTCTGCGACGAGTGCATAGAGCTCTGCAATGAGATCATCCGAGACGAGTTGCCCGCCAGCACGGTGGCCAAGGATGGTCGCGGCGAATTGCCGACGCCAGCGGAGATCAAGGCCAATCTCGACAACTATGTGATCGGCCAAGAGCCGGCCAAGCGCACACTCGCGGTGGCCGTGTACAACCATTACAAAAGGCTGCGGCACAAGGAAAAGGCGAAAAAGGACGAGGTTGAACTCGCCAAGAGCAATATCCTGCTGATCGGCCCTACCGGCTCTGGAAAAACCCTGCTGGCGCAGACGCTGGCGCGCATGCTCGACGTCCCGTTTGTGATGGCCGACGCGACCACGCTGACCGAGGCCGGCTATGTCGGCGAGGATGTGGAGAACATCGTCCTCAAGCTGCTGCAGACCTGCAACTACGAGGTCGAGCGCGCGCAGCGCGGGATTGTGTACATCGATGAAATTGACAAGATATCGCGCAAATCCGACAACCCTTCGATTACCCGTGATGTCTCCGGCGAGGGCGTGCAGCAGGCACTTCTGAAGCTGATCGAAGGCACCATGGCCAGCGTGCCGCCGCAGGGCGGGCGCAAGCATCCCAACCAGGATTTCGTCCAGATCGACACAACCAACATCCTGTTCATCTGCGGTGGCGCCTTTTCGGGTCTGGAGAAGGTCATCGACAACCGGACCGAGTCCTCGGGAATCGGTTTTGGCGCCTCCGTCAAAAGCAAGGCGCAGCGTAGTCTGACCGAGGTATTCAAGGACGTGGAGCCCGAGGACTTGATCAAGTTCGGCCTTATCCCCGAACTGGTCGGCCGCATGCCGGTGGTGGCAACGTTGGCCGAACTCAGTGAGGACGCGCTGGTACAAATCCTAGTGGAACCGAAAAATGCGCTCGCCAAGCAGTACGCCAAACTTTTCGCAATGGAAGGGGTAGATCTCGAGATACGGCCGTCGGCGCTCAAGGCGATCGCCAAGAAGGCACTGGCGCGCAAGACCGGGGCGCGGGGACTGCGCTCTATCCTCGAACAGTCGCTGATCGACACCATGTTTGAATTGCCCAACACCAGCAACGTTGAGAAAGTGGTTGTTGACGAATCGACGATCGAAGACAACAAGCCGCCATTGCTGGTCTATCGCGAAGTGGCGAAGAAGGCGTGAGGCCACTGGCCTGGAATTTGGATCTGCATTGCCGCCCAGACCAGAAGTTCGCCATCCAAGACTCGGTCAATAATTGTGCGTAGCTTGAAATTCCCGCTGTGCCATCCATCTTAAACGGGTAACGAAAAAGGGTTTCCATGTCTGGCTCCACACTTCTCCCTGCAGATCCGCTCGATCTGCCTCTGCTGCCGCTGCGCGATGTGGTGGTATTCCCGCACATGGTGATACCGCTGTTCGTGGGTCGGCCCAAGAGCATCAAGGCGCTCGAGGCGGCTATGGAATCCGAGCGGCGCATCATGCTGGTGGCGCAGAAGGCCGCTGCCAAGGACGATCCACTGGTATCGGACATGTTCGATGTCGGCTGCGTATCGACGATCTTGCAAATGCTCAAGCTTCCGGACGGAACCGTCAAGGTGCTGGTCGAGGGCCAGCAGCGCGCGCTGGTCAACCGCATCGAAGAAGGCGAGAGCTTCTTTTCGGCCAATGTGACGCCGATCGCCATCGTTGCCGAAGAATCAGGAAAGCCGCGGGCAAAGGCCAGCGAGATTGAGGCGCTTCGACGCGCCGTGATGCAGCAGTTTGACCAATACGTCAAGCTCAACAAGAAGATCCCGCCGGAAATTCTGACGTCCATTTCCAGCATCGACGACGCCGGCCGACTGGCCGACACCATCGCTGCGCACTTGCCGCTCAAACTCGAGAACAAACAGGCGGTTCTGGGTCTGTCCGGGGTCAAGGAGCGCCTAGAAAACCTGTTCGAGCAGATAGAGCGCGAAGTCGACATCCTCAACGTTGACAAAAAAATCCGGGGCCGGGTCAAGCGGCAGATGGAAAAAAATCAGCGTGACTTCTACCTCAACGAGCAGGTCAAAGCCATTCAAAAGGAACTGGGCGAGGGCGAGGACGGCGCCGATGTCGATGAGATAGAAAAGCGCATCAAGGCGGCCAAGATGCCCAAGGACGCATTGAAGAAGGCGGAGGCAGAACTCAAGAAGCTAAAGCTGATGTCGCCCATGTCCGCCGAGGCGGCGGTGGTGCGCAATTACATCGACGTTCTCGCTGCCTTGCCCTGGAGCGTCAAGACCAAGATAAAGCACAACCTGGCGAATGCCGAAAATGTTCTCAACGAGGACCATTTCGGGCTCGATAAGGTAAAGGACCGCATACTGGAATATCTTGCGGTTCAGCAGCGAGTGGACAAGGTAAAGGCGCCGATCCTGTGTCTGGTGGGGCCGCCGGGCGTCGGAAAGACCTCGCTGGGCCAGTCGATCGCCAAGGCCACCGGGCGCAAGTATGTGCGCGTCGCCCTGGGTGGAATGCGCGACGAAGCTGAAATCCGGGGGCACCGGCGTACCTACATTGGCGCGATGCCCGGCAAAGTGCTGCAAAGCCTGTCGAAAGTGGGCGCACGCAACCCCTTGTTTTTGCTCGACGAAATTGACAAACTGGGAACCGACTTTCGGGGCGACCCTTCGAGTGCCTTGCTGGAGGTGCTTGACCCGGAGCAGAACCACAAGTTCGGCGACCATTATGTGGAGGTCGACTTCGACCTGAGCGACGTGATGTTCGTGGCGACCTCAAACTCGATGAACATACCGTCTGCGCTTCTTGATCGGATGGAAGTGATCCGCCTGTCGGGCTACACCGAGGACGAGAAGACCAACATTGCGATTCGGTACCTGCTGCCTAAGCAACTGAAAAACAACGGCGTCAAGGAGTCCGAACTCGCGGTGAGTGAGGCGGCGGTGCGCGACATCGTGCGCTATTACACAAGGGAGGCCGGCGTGCGCTCGCTCGAACGCGAGTTGTCGAAAATTTGCCGCAAGGTGGTGAAGGGCTTGCAGCTGAAAAAGATGCTGCCGCAGGTGGTGGTGAATCCGGACAACCTCAACGACTTTCTTGGCGTGCGCAAGCACACCTATGGCCGCGCCGAGGACCACAATCAGGTCGGGCAGGTGGTGGGACTGGCTTGGACCGAGGTCGGTGGCGACTTGCTCACCATAGAGGCGGCGCTCATGCCCGGCAAGGGCGTCATCACCCGAACCGGCTCGCTGGGCGACGTCATGAAGGAGTCGGTTGAGGCTGCCCGCACCGTTGTGCGAAGCCGGGCAGCCCGACTGGGAATCAAGGACGAAGTCTTCGAGAAGAAGGACATACACATCCACGTGCCCGACGGCGCCACGCCCAAGGACGGGCCGAGCGCAGGGGCTGCCATGACGACCGCTTTTGTTTCCGCGCTCACGGGAATACCGGTGCGCGGCGATGTCGCGATGACCGGCGAGATCACCCTGCGTGGTGAGGTGACGGGAATCGGCGGACTGAAAGAAAAATTGCTGGCAGCCTTGCGCGGCGGCATCAAGACCGTTCTGATTCCGGAAGAAAACGCCAAAGACCTGCAGGACATTCCGGAAAACGTTAAGAGCGGCCTGGAGATCGTGCCGGTTCGATGGATTGACAAGGTTCTGGAACTCGCGTTGGTGCGCATGCCTGTCCCGTTGCCCGAAGAAGAGCCGGTAGCCGCGGCTTCTGCGGCTGCCGTTCCCGTGGTCGGAGCGCCGGTGCCCGCCGCTACGGTGGAGTCGGTTAAGCACTAAGGCCATCGGGAAAGTGTGTCGGCGTATCGGCGACGCACCCGCCGATTTTTCGGCCGATTTGCGGTATACTTTCGGTTCGGAAATGCGGGAATAGCTCAGTTGGTAGAGCGCAACCTTGCCAAGGTTGAGGTCGAGAGTTCGAGACTCTTTTCCCGCTCCAAATTCCATAAAGGGAAGCCCAGGCTTCCCTTTTTTGTCGATGTGAGACGGTTGTGCGTCGGCAAAGCCAAGTTTACTGGCGCGATAGCAAAGCGGTTATGCACCGGATTGCAAATCCGATTAGCCCGGTTCGACTCCGGGTCGCGCCTCCAGCCCAACCATTTTCTTGCAGGGAAGCAGAAGGGGGCGGCACTCCGTTTTGTTTCACAATAGCGTCGTGCGCCCGGGTGGTGAAATTGGTAGACACATCGGACTTAAAATCCGCCGCTTTCCTGCATAAGGGGCGTACCGGTTCGATTCCGGTCCCGGGCACCACA
>Ga0114966_10001956_pt1 | contig 18640 bp, 13 predicted proteins | sample M_130207_XF_Meta_FD_87029 | JGI IMG/M metagenome (GOLD analysis project Ga0114966, IMG submission 87029) | Freshwater microbial communities from Lake Montjoie, Canada to study carbon cycling - M_130207_XF_MetaG | ecosystem: Environmental > Aquatic > Freshwater > Lake | place: Lake Montjoie...
AACGAATGGGTCCACAAAGTGAAGTGGGACCTGGTGGTTTTTGATGAGTATCACTTCGGTGCCTGGCGCGAGACCGCGAAAGAATTATTCGAAGGCGAGGAAGAGGCAGTCGCCAAAAAAGAGACCAAGCTCGAATACGCTGCTGATCTGGAGGTTGTGAACGAAGACCTCAACGAGCTTTCGGAAAAAGAGACCGACTTTCTTCCCATCACTACCAAGGCCTACCTGTACCTCTCAGGCACCCCGTTCAAGGCGCTAGCCACTGGCGAGTTCATCGAAGAGCAAATCTTCAACTGGACCTACACCGACGAGCAACGCGCAAAGGAGGAATTCGCGAAGAAAAATCCCGACAAATGGAATCCCTACGGCGCGCTGCCGCAGATGCGACTGCTCACCTACCAGATGCCGGATGAACTGGTAGCTATGGCGAGCGCCGGGGAGTTCGACGAGTTCGACCTCAACGCCTTCTTCGAGGCATCGGGCACGGGCGTGTTGGCCCAGTTCAAACACAAGAGCGACGTGCAGAAGTGGCTGGACATCATTCGCGGCGGGTATGCGTCCAAGGCGATGGAATATCTCAAGACCGGCACGCGACCGCCCTTTCCGTATTCGGACGCGCGGCTACTGCCGTATCTCCAGCACTCTTTCTGGTTCCTGCCTAACGTCGCGGCCTGCCACGCGATGGCGAACCTGCTGGCCGAAAAGCAAAACGTTTTCTGGCACGACTACGATGCGCTCGTCGCCGCCGGCGCCTCGGCGGGCATCGGGTTGGAAGCACTGCCGCCCGTGCGCCAGGCCATCGGCAGCGGCTTCGACACCAAGACCATCACGCTCTCGTGTGGCAAGCTCACCACCGGCATCACCGTGCCACAGTGGTCGTCTATCCTGATGCTGCGAAACCTCAAATCGCCGGAGACTTACTTTCAGGCCGCGTTTCGCGTGCAGTCATCGTGGTCCATCAAGAACCCCAACGGAGATGACCCGAACGAGGAGGAAATCCTCAAGCCGATCTGTTTCGTGTTCGACTTCGCGCCCACGCGCGCGCTGCGGCAGCTTTCCGAATATGGGATCGGGCTTTCGCCAGGCGAGCCGAACCCGGAGAACGCCGTGAGAGACCTCGTGTCGTTCCTGCCGGTGCTGGCCTACGACGGTGCGAACATGACGCAGATTGACGCCGGCGGCATCCTCGACATCGCGATGGCCGGAACCTCGGCCACGCTGCTCGCGCGCAAGTGGGAATCCCCCATGCTGGTGAACGTGGATAACGACACCCTACGCCGTATCCTCGACAACCCCGAGGCGATGGCCGCCGTCGAGCGCATCGAAGGCTGGCGCTCGCTCGGCGACCACATCATCGAAACCATCATCAACAAAAGCGAGATAGTGAAGGATCTGAAGGACAAGGCGAAGGACAAGGACTTGTCGGCAAAAGAGAAAAAGCAGCTCACGGACGAGGAGAAGGAATACAAATCCAAGCGCAAGCTCGTGCAGGAAAAACTCATCAAGTTCGCCACGCGCATCCCGGCATTCATGTATCTGACCGACTTCCGTGAGAACACGCTCCAGGATGTCATTACCAAGATTGAACCCGACTTGTTTCAGACCGTGACTGGTCTGACGGTAAAAGATTTCCACCTACTTGTGCGGCTCAAGGTGTTCAACACTGAGCATATGAATCAGGCTGTGTTCGCCTTCCGGCGTTATGAAGACGCCTCGCTCCGCTATACGGGCATCGAGAGCCACGAGGGCCTGACCCATTACGGGCTCTATGATACCGTGGTCGTGATCTGACCTAGCCATCCCGCGGAGTCGTCTGATCGAAGAGCATGCCACCATCAAAACCGAGTTGGTCGAGGCCAAAATCTTCCAATCCAGATCGGACTTATTAGCCATCAAATCACCCCACCTCTCACCCAAAATATTCTTGTTGTACCCCATCCCTTTAGAGTCGCCCCTTCCTCATCAGGGGGGCACGATGTACCAAGGTTGCCCGCAAAATACTCGCTCTAAAACCTGTCCCCTTTTGAACTCTCGCCGACAGGGCTCCGGATAAAGCTTGCCAGCACTCAAGATCGGAACTAGGACAACCGAAATGAATCGTCGTGATTTTCTGAATTTGGGTGCCGTTTCCTTGGCATCTTCAGCTCTCCAGCCTGCTTTTGCTCAAGTTCTAGGCTCCAAACCCAAACGCGTGGGCTTGATCGGCTGCGGTTGGTATGGGAAGTGTGATCTGCTGCGGTTGATCCAAGTTGCACCGGTCGAGGTGGTTTCGTTATGTGACGTCGATCGCCAAATGCTAGAAGATGCAGCAACCCTCGTTGCAACCCGTCAAGCCTCGAAGAAAAAGCCACGCACCTACCGTGATTATCGGGAAATGCTGAAGCAACGGGATCTGGACCTGGTGCTGATCGCAACGCCCGACCATTGGCACGCGTTGCCGATGATTGCTGCCGTCGAGGCAGGAGCTGATATTTATGTTCAAAAACCCATCAGCTTAGATGTGGTGGAAGGGCAAGCCATGCTCGCTGCCGCCAGAAAACACGGGCGCGTCGTTCAGGTAGGCACACAACGCCGCAGCACTCCGCATTTGATCGAAGCCCGCGATCGTATTATCCGCGAAGGTAAACTCGGAAAAATTGGGCACGTGGACATCTATTGCTACTACCATATGCGGACCCGAGATAATCCGCCGGATACGGCTCCACCCGAGTCTTTGGACTACGAATTTTGGACAGGGCCAGCCCCGCTACGACCTTACAACAAAATTGTGCATCCACGTGGGTGGCGTGCGTTTAAGGAATATGGGAATGGGATCGTGGGAGATATGTGCATCCACATGCTCGACATGGTCAGGTGGATGCTCGAGTTAGGTTGGCCTAAGCGCATCAGCAGCAGCGGTGGGATACTCGTTGAAAAAAATAGTAAGGCGAATATCCCAGACACGCAGACAGCCACTTTCGAATTTCCGGAACTCAACGTGGTCTGGCAGCATCGAAGCTATGGTCATGCGCCCGATCCACAATACCCGTGGGGCGCCACCATTTACGGTGAAAAGGGAACCCTCAAAGCCAGTGTGAACGGTTACGATTTCATTCCATTAGGCAAAGGAGAGACGATTCATAAGGAAGTAAAATACGAGTTCGAAGAATATCCCGAAGACAAAACCGAGAAAGATATCGAGAGCCATGTTGCTCCCGCTATTCGGGGTCACATGAGAGATTTACTCGCGAACACGATCACACGGGGTCGGCCAGTTGCGGACATCGAACAAGGGTTTATCTCCACGACCTCCTGCATTCTTGCAAATCTGGCACTGGAGACGGGGAAAATGATCACTTGGGATCCGCTGAAGGGTCAGGCCGTCAACGATCCTCAAATTAATCAACTATTACAGCGCCCCTACCGCGCACCTTGGAAACACCCAGGGTTAAAGACCAGTTGATCTGCTGGGTAACTACGGTCCAGCCAACCTCTCGGGACTGCGTGCGTGCGTGGTTGCTATTGGGTCTCCTCCGCAATTAAGGTTCGTTTGTGTTGCGACTCGATCAGGCACTGGTGGAACGGGGATTGTGTGAAAGCCGCGAGAAGGCCAAGAGAGCCATCCTCGCAGGACTTGTTCGGATCAAAGGTCAACTGGCTCATAAAGCGAGCGACTGTGTGAAGTTGGGTGACGATGTCTCCCTGGATGGGGGAGAAAAGTATGTCAGTCGAGGGGGACATAAGCTCGAGCATGCGCTGAAACATTTTGACCTCGATGTCCGAGGTCAACTAGCACTTGATTTGGGTGCTTCGACGGGTGGGTTTACGGATTGTTTGTTGCAACATGGAGCGGCGCGGGTCTGGGCGGTCGATGTGGGTCACGGCCAACTCGCTTGGAAACTGCGGCAAGATCCGCGGGTCATCGTTATGGAGCGGACGAATGCGAGAGAACTCACCGCAGCCCATTTCGCCGGACCCTGGACAAGTGCAGATCTTGCAGTGATCGATTGCTCTTTTATTTCGCTTCAAAAAATTCTACCCGCAGCCGTTGCGTTGATCGGGCTTTCCGGTAGGGTGGTGGCACTGCTTAAGCCCCAGTTTGAAGCGGGGAAAACTGAAGTGGACCGAGGGGCTGGAGTCATCCGCGACCCTGCCATCCATGAGAGGGTTGTGCAAGAATTGCAAAACTTTGTGACTCAACACACTCATTTACGGTGGCACGGAATTACGGAGTCACCCTTGCTAGGTCCGGCGGGAAACAAAGAATTCTTGGTATTGATTGAAAAAATTGCCTAAACCCATTCGTCGCGTCGCTTTGTATGGTAATCCGGAGAAATCCGGTGCGGGAGAAATCATCGCACGCACTGCCGGTATCGCGAAGGCAGCGGGTATTGATATCCTCGTGGAAACCAATACTTCCGCAGTTGCCGGATTAGTAGGTGAGGTGGAAGGGACCCTCGAAGAAGTGGCTGCGCAAGCGGATTTGCTGATGGTTTTTGGCGGGGATGGAACGATGTTGGGCGTGGCAAGGAGCCTCGCGGGTCAGAGCACACCGATCCTAGGAGTCAATACGGGTGGTCTCGGATTCCTGACGGCCGTGGGAGCCGGGCAGTTGCTTGATGTTCTTGAACAAATTTGGCAGAGCGATTTCCGTGTGGAAGAGCGCCATTTGATTGCGGCCGAAGGCACTGCCGCAGGGTTGGCTATTGATTTATCGGCTTTGAACGATTTCGTGATTAGTGGGGGTGCTGCCTCGCGATTGATCGAATTAGAGGTTTTGGTGAACGGCGACGTGCTCACACAGTATCGATGTGACGGGTTAATCGTCAGCTCACCTACGGGTTCAACCGCTTATTCACTCGCAGCGGGTGGTGCCATTGTGAGCCCCTCTGCCGATGTGTTCATGATCACTCCCATTTCACCACACACACTTTCCAATCGGTCCGTTGTCGTCAGCATGGACTCGGAGATTCAGGTCAGGGTGTTGTCGCGTCGTCTCGAGGTTTTTTTAACTGCGGACGGTCAGGTGCAAATGCCTTTGAGTTTTGAGGATGTGGTTCGTATCCGTCGCAGTACCGTGTCAATTCGACTTGTCAGACTTCCGCAAAGCACATTTTTCATGACTTTGAGGCAAAAGCTGAATTGGAGGGGCCAACCATGATCAAAATGAAGGATATCGCTGTTAAAGGCGGCGTTTCCGTCATGACTGTCTCGAAGGTGCTGCGCGACGCACCCGATATTTCGGCCCGAACAAAAGTTCGTATCCGCGCGTTGGCCGAACAAATGGGTTATATTCCAGATGCGATGGCGCAAGGATTGCGGACGCATACCACTCGGCTACTCGGTTTAGTCATCCCGAGTGTCGCCAATCCGCTTTATGCCAGGATGATCATGGCGATCGAGGAACGGGCTCAGGCGCTAGGTTATGAGCTCATTCTCGCCCACTCACACAACAACGTCGAACGGGAAGAGCAAATGATCCGTCGTTTGATGGCACGCCGTGTCGATGGGTTGTTTATTTCGCCGGTTTATCGGATGTCTCCGACCTCCTCAGTTTACCAAGAGCTTGAAGCTCGTGCGATACCGACGGTGTTACTGGGGCATTCGGCTCCGTTTTGTAGTCAGTTTGTGGGTGTCGAAACGGACAATACGGCGGCCAGCTACACCGCCACTTGCCACCTGTTGGAATTAGGTCACCGACAGATCGCATTTTTGGGAGGCCCTGCGGTTTCCCCTAGCGCACAGGAATGCTTTGAGGGCTATCGGCGTGCCTTGCGTGAGAATAAAATGACCGTGGATGACCAATTAATATTTGCTGCGGGCACAACCATCGAGGATGGGGAAAAGGGATGTCTACAATTGCTGGATGAAGGGATGAAAGCAACCGCAGTGCAGGCGGTGTCAGACCTCGTGGCGATTGGTGCAGCCTCTGTCTTGCTGCGCCAAGGGTTTTCGATCCCTCGGGATGTTTCAGTGGTGGGTTTCGGAAATATTCTTTTGAGCGAGTATTTCCGTGTCCCCCTCACGACGCTCCGTCAACCCAAGTTTCATTTAGGGATAGCCGCAATGGAACTGATGCAAAAAATGCTGGATCACGAATCCGTCGCCACGCGGCGTTTGGAAGCGGAATTAATCGTGCGCGAAAGCAGTGGTGTGATCTCTCAAGCTCCACCGATGGATCGTCGAATCCAGACTGCGTAAAACATTCCGTTGCCACCTGCGTCGTAAGGCCACAGGAGTTTCTGGGTCTGTAATTGCAGTTCTGGACAGGATTCGTTCACAGCCGCGACAACACCCTCAGTTTCAGGTGTTGTGAGGGTGCAAACGGAGTAAACTAGGCGTCCATTAGGTTTAAGTCCCTTCACCGCGTGCCGAAGAATATTGATCTGAAGTTCGGCTAACCGTGCCACTTCTTCGGGAGAACTGGTCCAACGTGCATGAGGGTTGCGTTGCCAAGTTCCGACACCACTACAGGGAGCGTCGACTAAGATGCCGTCAAATTTTGTCTTCGTTGGAAGTTTGGCCCCACCATCCCAGAGTTCGCGCCGGTAGTTAAAAACTTGGGCACGAGCGGTTCTGCGTTTGAGACGTTCGAGTCGCCAAGCTGCTGGATCACTGGCCCAAATCAACCCCTTGTTCGCCATCAAATCAGCGAGGTGCAGCGTTTTCCCACCTTCTCCTGCACAGGCATCCCACCAGGTCTCCCCTGCTTGAGGATTGCACACATGACCAATGGCTTGTGAGGAGATGTCTTGAATCTCAAACCAGCCCTCCTGAAAGCACGACTCGCGGAATAGATCTTTTCTGCCCAAGTACTCCAATGCTGCGGGGTAATCGTGGGAGGCGGGCACACAATCCCCCAAGGTTTCCATGAGCTTTTCCTTGAATCCGCGTCGGACACGAAGCCAAAGTCGAGGCTGTTGCTGAAGGCTACGCAGCCAGACCACCTCCACCGGCATCACACTGGACACCCAGTTGGGCAAGGTCAATTGGCGCAATTGAGCATCTGAAACACCTCGAGCCTGCAGAGTCTCCATGTCGTCTAATTGTTGGCCGATGCCGATAGATGGATCCAGCCAAGGAAGCCACCGAAAATAATCAAACACCGCTTGAACAACCAGTCGAAGACGTTCCGGAGAAAGTTCCGACTTGCGAGTGTTTTCGCGGAGAGCCGCGTCTGCGGGGTTCTCGCGGCTTGACTGGCGAATAATCCGGACTGCGAGAGTTACAACTTGTTTTTCCAAAGATCAGGCTTGCGCCAGAATTTGCCGCAAAACGTAAGGTAAAATGCCACCGTGTTGAAAATAATCAACCTCGATGGGGGTATCAATCCGGCATCGCACGGCACAATTCTCAACTCGCCCATCCTTCCGCGTGATGCGTAGGGTTAAATCCTGTTGAGGTTTGAGTTCCGAACTCAGGCCCACCACATCGAACATTTCAGTGCCGTCAATACCCAAGGTTTGGGCAGTCATCCCCTCATGAAACTGCAGGGGCAAAACACCCATCCCAACTAAGTTTGAACGGTGGATTCGCTCAAAACTCTGCGCCACCACCGCTTTGACTCCGAGTAGTGCGGTTCCCTTAGCGGCCCAATCGCGTGAGCTCCCTGTTCCGTATTCTTGACCCGCAAAAACAACTAATGGAACTTGGGCTTCCTTATATCGCATGCAGGCGTCGTAGATGCTCATCTTTTCGCCAGAAGGTTGATAGAAGGTGTCTCCTCCCTCGACGCCAGCAAGCATGAGATTTTTGATTCGAACATTGGCAAAGGTTCCTCGAACCATAACCCGATCGTTACCTCGGCGGGCACCGTAGCTGTTAAAATCTTCCACGGAAACTCCGTTCTGTTGCAAATACAACCCGGCTGGGGAGGAAGGTTTGATCGCACCTGCAGGGCTGATGTGATCAGTCGTCACCGAATCACCAAAAACAGCCATCGCTCGGGCACTACGGATTTCTTGAATGGTTCCAGATTGTAACGAGAAGTTGGTAAAGAAAGGCGGTTCCTGAATATAGGTGGACGTTTGATCCCAAGCGTAAAGATTGCCCTCTGAACTCGCTACACTGTTCCAAAGTGGATTCTGTGCCGCAAAATTTGTGTAGAGCTCGCGGAAAGTTTCAGCGTTAAATGACGTATGCATCAGGTCGCGGATTTCTTGGAGCGACGGCCAAAGGTCACGTAAAAAAACTGGCTGAGCTTCCCGATCTGTGCCGATGGGTTCTTTGGAGAAATCAATATCCACTCGACCTGCTAGCGCGAACGCCACGACCAGAGGCGGACTCATCAAGAAATTCGCTTTGATATTTTGATGCACCCGGGCCTCAAAATTACGATTTCCAGAGAGCACCGACGCTGCGATCAAATCGTTCGCAACGACCACCTCCTCAATCGCGGGATCGAGCGGGCCGGAGTTGCCAATACAGGTCGTGCAACCGTAACCGACCACCTGAAAACCAAGCTGATCAAGGTAGGGTTGCAATCCACTCTCCTGAAGATAACTGCTAACAACCCTGGAGCCGGGTGCCAAGGATGTCTTGATCGTCGAACGAACCCGCAATCCTTTATCCACTGCTTTCTTGGCCAACAACCCCGCCGCGAGCATGACGCTGGGATTGGATGTATTGGTGCAGGAAGTGATGGCTGCAATTAAAACGTCGCCGTGGCCAATGGTTGCTTTCTCCGCCGTGCCAGCCAAAGATTTCCCCGTCTCAACTCGGCGACCCATTTCAGAAAGCGGCTTATTGTAACCGTTTTCCGCAACAGGTCTTTGGAATAAATGAGTGAATTTCTCCTTCAGTTCGGGTAGCAAAATTCGATCCTGAGGACGTTTAGGGCCAGCCACACTCGGTTTTACATGATCCAGATTCAGATCGATGATTTGGGAGTACGATACATCGCCCTTTTGCGGAATCCCGAACAGTCCTTGCGCTTGGTAGTAATTCCGCAGCGTGTCGACATGCGTTTGGTCACGACCAGTATTGATCAAGTATTGGCAAGTCTCCTCATCGATCGGGAAAAAGCCCATCGTGGCTCCATACTCGGGTGCCATATTGGCAACGGTGGCCCGATCCACAACGGGCAATGCCGTCGCGCCAGGTCCAAAAAACTCGACAAACTTGCCCACTACCTTGGCCTTGCGCAGAAGTTCCGTAATCGTCAGAGCCAAATCCGTAGCGGTCACGCCTTCCTGCAAGGCACCGGTTAAATGGACACCCACGACATCAGGTGTGAGAAAATAGACGGGTTGCCCAAGCATTCCTGCCTCAGCCTCGATCCCCCCAACTCCCCAACCCACAATCCCTAACCCGTTAATCATGGTCGTGTGAGAATCCGTCCCCACCAATGTATCTGGGTAATAAACACCCTTATTCTCCAGTACGCCTTTGGCTAGAAACTCCAAGTTCACCTGATGGACAATCCCAATTCCAGGGGGCACCACTTTAAAAGTCTCGAACGCTTGCATCCCCCATTTGAGAAACTGGTAACGGGTCTGGTTTCTCTTGAATTCCATCTCCATGTTCAACCGGAGAGAATCTGAGGAGCCTGAGAAATCAACTTGGACTGAGTGATCAACCACAAGATCGACCGGAACCAGAGGCTCCACCACTTTGACATTCTTCCCTAGCGTCGCCGTCGCAGAACGCATGGCAGCGAGATCAACCAGTAGGGGCACCCCTGTGAAGTCTTGCAGGACAATGCGAGCCACGATGAAGGGAATCTCCGCTGTGCGTTCCTCGGTTGTCTGCCAATTTGCTAAATTGCGGACATCCTGTTCACTGATCTTCTTCCCGTCATAATTTCGAAGGACGGACTCCAGAACCAATCGAATGCAGACGGGGAGTTTAGAGATTGGCCCTACTCCGGCCCTCTCCAACGCAGGCAAAGAATAAAATCTAGCCTGCCCCGCATTTCCAAGGGTGAAAGACTGCAACGTGTTAAACAAATTATGCGCTGGGTTCATACGATCACTCGACAAAATAAACTCGTCCTATTCATGCAGGAATTCAGCGAATTGGCAAACAATGACACGAACCATTTTGAGTAACGTAAACTGGGTCATGCGCTCGTGTTCAAAAGCACCTTCAAAGCTGTGCCGAGCGTTTGACACGATCGTTGAATCAGCTTACATTTGGAGGGATTCGCAAAAGCGAAGCCAACAGTCAAATAAACAAAACTATTCACAACTATGCCACTTTCCGTAGGTACTAAAGCTCCTGATTTTTCCCTTAAATCCAAGACCTCAGGTGATGTCAAGGATGTCACTTTGAGCAGCAATTTTGGACACAAAAACACACTGCTGCTGTTTGTTCCACTCGCTTTTACAGGCGTTTGCACGGCTGAGCTTTGTGACTTGACCGCAGGGCTGGCTAAATACACGGAATTAAACGCCGACGTTATCGGAATTAGTGTGGACAGCCCTTTCGCTCAGGAGGCTTGGGCTAAGAAGGATAAGATCGGCATTACGTTGGCTAGCGATTTAAACAAAAAGACAGCGGACGCATACGGTGTGTTGCTGCCTGATTTGGCTGGATTCGGCGCCGTGAGTGCCCGCGCCGCTTTCATTGTCGATAAACAAGGGATTATCCAATACAGCGAACAGACACCGACGCCCAAGGACTTGCCAAACTTCACCGCAATTCAGGAAACGTTGGCGAAGTTACAATAATTATTTCAGCTCGCGCGTTGAGACAGGAGTGATCCTGTTAGCCCCATTTAGTTGGGGTCTCAACGGCCTTTTGTACTCGTCGTTGCCTGTGAATTCGCCCACCGTGCCAACAGACGCACACTTTGCAGATATGAACTGTTGACCCTATTTTGGTGCATCGCACCAGTCAGCATTTGCGAATTGCAAACGCAGCTGGAGCAATTACAGTCGCTAATTCGCTCTGACCAAGAATGAGACAACTGTTAACGATCGCCACGAATGCGTTCATGGAATTAGTCCGGCAACCGGTTTTTCTGTTGCTGATGACTTTTGCCAGCGCGTTCAACATGCTGTTGGCCAGCATGTTTTACTTTGGCTTCGGGGATGATCAAAAGCTGGTCAAAGACAGCGTGCTTGCGGTCATGCTCCTCACGGGCCTGTTCGGTGCGGTCTTGAGTGCCTCAGCCTCAGTAGCGAATGAAATTCGAACAGGAACCGCGTTGGCTGTGCTATCCAAACCCGTCGGACGCTTACGCTTTTTGCTCGGGAAGTATCTGGGCTTGGCAGCCGCTTTAACATTGATGACCTTCGTCAATTTTGTGTGTGCGCTTCTGGCAAGTCGGATGGCGTTCGATGCGTATGGCGATCCAGATCGGTTGGCGTTGCAAGTGTTCTTTGGTTTGGTGCTTCTCGCGTATTTGGGTGCGGGCATCTCGAACTATTTCCTTCGGCGCACGTTTGTGCCGGATGCGGTGTTTGGTTTAGTAAGTGCGATCACGTTGGCTTTTATTCTAATCAGTTTCTTCAACAAGGACGGCCAGGCTCAAGAATTCGCCAAAGGTGTGGATTGGCGATTGGTGCCCGCCTCCGTTTTGATTCTTTTTGCCCTCTTAATTATAGCTGGACTCGCTCTCGCATGCTCAACGCGACTTGATGTCATTCCAACGCTCAGCATTTGCAGCGCATTTTTCTTACTCGGACTAATGTCGGACTACCTCTTCGGACGCTGGGCACAGCAAGGTTCGGCTTGGGGACAGTTTTTTTATGCTATCATGCCAAACTGGCAACAGTTATGGCTGGCAGACGCTTTAGAAAACGGAAAAACAATTCCGTGGTCATACGTTGGCAAAGCACTGGGTTATACCATTTGTTATCTGGGGGCCGCACTGGCCGTAGCTCTAATGCTTTTTGAAGATCGGGAACTGACTTAACAATCCATGGAACGCAACACGCAAAAAATTGGATTACTCAACCTCTTGCTACTTCTGGCAGCGGCTGGGTTAACGCTGGCACTGGCACTTTATTCTGGGACACTCTCGGGACAAGTAGCATCGGCTATTTTTGGCATCGGCTTTTTAATCGCCGGGGTCAGCTATTTTCAAATGCGGTTGGAGGATCGCGAACGCTTGGAGCGGCTAGATTTTGACGAGCTAAAAAAGAGCAAAAGTGCTGAAAGTTTGTTCACAGGCTCCGACGAAGAGACTCTTCCTGCCTACCAATCCAGGTTGCAGTTCGATAAATACTTTGTTCCGGGATTTGCGTTGCTTGTGCTCATATTGGAGGCATTGGCAGCAGGACTTTTCTGGCGTTGGTTGAGCACAGTCACCGTGACTGCTCCTAAGGAACCGACGATCGCCCTCGCCTTGTATTCCACCTTGGCGATTGTCCTATTCGTGCTCGGAAAATACGCCGCGAACTTGGCGAAGTTTCAAGGCCAACAATTGTTACGACCCGCAGCAAGCTTTCTCGTCCTTGGGTTTTACCTCGGCGCCGCGATGGCCATCTGCATTGGATGGGTTTGGAGCGGTGGAACAAAGGCGGATTTTATTTTGGCACGCAGCCTATGTGTCCTCTTGGGATTGGTTGCTGCAGAAACGTTGATCAACCTTGTTCTCGAGATTTACCGACCCCGCGTCAAAGGCCAACAGTCGCGGCTTATTTACGAAAGCCGATTGGTGGGGTTATTGGGTCAACCCGAGGGGATATTTTCTACAGCAGCCCAAGCACTCGACTATCAATTTGGGTTTAAGGTATCAGAAACTTGGTTTTATCAGTTCCTACAGAAAGCAATTGCTTGGATTATCCTGCTGCAATTCGGCGTACTGGTTGCATCCACTATGGTGGTCTTCATCGGACCCGGTGAACAGGGTTTGATTGAGCGGTTTGGCAAGCCAATCGCGGGCGGCAATATTTTGGAACCGGGGCCCCACCTAAAACTGCCTTGGCCCATCGACGCCATCCATCGGTTTCGGACTCAAGAAATCCAAAGTTTCAACATTGGATTCGCCAACGAGGAGAAAGAATCCCACAGGGTAGTGCTTTGGACCGTTAAACATTACAAAGAAGAATTCAATTTGTTGGTTGCGAGCAAGGAACAATCTCAATCCGGGACCAACGCCGTTGAACGAGCCGTGCCAGCCGATTTGCTCACCATCAGCATTCCTGTGCAATTCCAAATCAAGGATCTTTTGGCCTGGGAATACAATCACACGGACGCCTCGAAACTTTTAGAAAAAATTGCCACTCGAGAAGTGGTACGTTTCTTGGTCGGAGCCGATATTTTCGAACTGATGAGCAGTGGACGCGATGCTGCGGCTCAAGATTTAAAGCGGCTGATACAGGAACGATCGGATGAATACAAATTGGGCGTTAATATCGTGTTTGTTGGTTTGCAGGATATTCACCCACCTGTAAAAGTGGCTCCGAAATTTGAAGAGGTGGTCGCAGCTCGCCAAGAAAGCGAAGCACGACTCCGAATTGCAGAAGGTTACGCTGCCCGAGTGGTAACCATTGCTAAAGCAGAGGCTGAGAAGAAAATTCATGAGGCGCAGGCTTATCGCGCACGAAAAATTGCCGGAGCAGCTGCCCAAGGTGAACAGTTCACCAGCCAACTGCTCGCTTATCAGGCATCACCCGAAGTATACCTCCAACGGTCTTACCTGAATGCCTTTTCGCGAGGTAGCATTAACGCCCGCAAATATATTGTGACTGCCACGAACACCCAGGACGTGGTGATCCTGAATCTGGAAGACAAAATCCGATCTGACATTTTAGACATTCCCATGCCCTCAGTTCGCAAGTAAGTATTTTTTAAATGCCTATGAAACGCAATCCACTCACGCTCATTGTTGGTGCCATTCTGTTACTGGTTTTTCTCCTGCTTTTATTCACGTTCCAAGTACGGCGAACCGAGGTCGCCGTGGTCACAACCTTTGATAAACCGAGCCGATATATCAAAGACCCTGGCCTGTACTTTAAATGGCCCCGTCCGATTCAACGGGTTTACCCCTTCGACAAGCGCATCCAGAATTTTGAGGATGACTTCGAGGAGACCTTAACCAAGGACAATTACAATCTCCTAGCGATGGTTTTTGTGGGCTGGAGAATTAGCAACCCCGAGCAGTTTTTTAACAGTTTCCCAACGGGTAAACCTGAGGCAGCCGAACCCGCGCTCAAGGGATTGATTCGGACGGTCAAGAATGCAGTGATCGGAAAGCATTCCTTCGGTGACTTTATCTCGACCAATCCTAAACAACTGAAATTCGCGGAAGTAGAGCAGGAAATTCTTTCTGGAATCAAAGAAACCGCTTCTTCGAAGTATGGGATCACCGTGGAGTTTCTCGGTTTGAAAAAGCTTGGACTACCCGAGAGCGTCACTCAAAAAGTTTTCGACCGTATGAGTGCTGAACGCCAACGCGAGGTGGAACGGTTGAACGCGCTGGGCGAGGCAGAAGCGATGAACATCCGTAGCGCGGCTGACCGCGACCGCAACGAAATGATCGCCAAAGCCGATGCAACTGCGACCACAATTCGTGGGCAGGCTGATGCGGAAGCAGCAAAATCTTTTGAGGTTTTCAAAGCGAACCCCGATCTCGCGGTGTTCCTTCTTAAGTTGAGTTCCCTTGAACAGACTTTAAAAGACCGTGCAACTCTGATTCTGGACGAGCGAACCCCTCCATTTGATCTCCTCAACGGCTTCAACTCTAAGAAGTAACGATCATGAGCAAGTCACACGACCACCACGATCACCCGCACGGGAGTGAGCATCATGAGCACACGCAGGCTAAGCAGTCTCCCGCGCCTGTGAACGTCACGAATGAGCTGGATGATGCGGGATCCAAAGCCCTGTCTGACGCGCTTAAAAGCAGTTTTCTCATCGTCAAGTTCGTGATGGTAGGACTGTTGGATTTGTTTTTTGCCTCGGGTTTATTCACTGTTCCATCCCAACAAAAGGCAATCATTCTCCGATTTGGGAAGCCAGTAGGAACGGGCGCTGAACAACTTCTTGGAGCCGGATTGCATTGGTCATTTCCCTACCCGATCGACGAGATTGTAAAAATTCCCATTGGCGAAATTCAGCGCATTACCTCGAGCATTGGTTGGTATGCGACGACTCCGGAAATGGAAGCGACCAAGACCGAACAGCCTCCCGGCCCCTCACTCAACCCCATGGTGGATGGTTATACAATCACTGGTGACGGCAATGTCATCCATGTTCGAATCACGACGAGCTATCGCATCGCCGACCCACTGAGCTACGTGCTTAATTTCGTCAACGCCTCGAACATAGTGCAACATTTAGTGGACAGCGCGCTGATCCACGTCTCCAGCCAGTTCAAGGTCGATGAAGCTCTCACGCAGAACAAAGTTGGTTTCCAAGAGAAACTGATGACGCGGATTCGTCAGGAAGTTGAGACCAAGGGATTAGGCATCACAATCGAGCAAGGCGAAGTGCAGATCATTCCACCTCGCTATTTGAAAGGATCCTTTGACCAGGCATTCTCAGCCGACATCGAACGTCGCAAAACAAATGAGGTCGCACGGGCTTATGCCAGCAGGGTCTTAAGCACCGCTTCTGGCGAGGCAAATGCGATCTTGAACAATGCGAGCACGGATCGCACTCGTCTGGTTCAAGCCGTGGCTGCGGAAGCAAGCTACTTCAAGAATCAATTGCCACACTATGAAGCCAATAAGGAATTGTTCATGACACGCCTTCAAACAGAAGCATTCGGACGTGCCTTAACGAATGTTCAGGACAAAATATTCCTACCACGACGCAATGATGAAAAACCGCGTGAACTTCGCCTGCAATTAGGTCGGGAACCTAAAGTTCCTGGAGTTCCACAACCGATTCAACCCTAGGGAGGCCTAAGTAGTTTTAAGCATTTGGACCATTATGCAAGTCACCTCACTTCTTGACCGACAGACGAGCGATCACACTCATGATCATCAGCACGACAAGGATTGCACTTCCTGCGGCCATGACCATGAGCACACCGTAGTGCATCTCACTCAAACGCTGGTCGGATTGATCCTGATTATAAATGCGTTTGTCGTGGAGTGGTTTTTCGACAAAGGTACGATGGTCGCGAATTTCAGCGCGATGCTCGGAGCAATCATCCTCGGTTACCCCATCATTTGGACGTCGATAAAGGACATTCGCAAGGGCAGCCTCACGATCAATGAGCTAGTGGGAATTGCGGTTCTCGCTGCATTTTCCTCCGGTGATTACAAGACTGCTGGTTTAGTGGCATTCTTCATGTTGCTCGGCGAAATTATCGAAACACGCACGGCCGCAGGAGCACGAGCCTCAATCGAATCCCTCATCAAACTCACCCCCACGAAAGCCCGACGGCTGCAAGGTCAACGCGAGGAGGAGGTTGCTGCTAGTGATCTAAAAATGGGCGATATTATCCGCGTCCGACCGGGAGATAATGTGGCTGCGGATGGGATCATCCTTCTCGGTCAGGGCTCGTTTAACCAAGCCAACATTACCGGTGAATCCTTGCCCATCGATAAAAAGCCCGGTGACGAAGTTTTTGCGGGAACCATCAATTTGACGGGAGTTTTAGAGATCCGCGTTAACCGCGCTGGCACCGATACCACATTAGGTAGAGTCAGGGATTTAATCCTAGCAGCCGAGAAAACGAAGCTGCCAATCATGCGAATTGTTGACCAATACATGGTCTATTATACCCCGTTGGTCCTTGTGATGGGGGCTTTGGTCTGGGCGTTCACTCACGATCTCGAGCGTGTGATCTCCGTTCTGGTTGTGGCTTGCCCGTGCGCTTTTATTCTCGCAACACCCACCGCCATGGTGGCGGCGCTTTCTTCAGCAGCTCGGCTTGGAATCTTGATCAAAAACGTCGGCGACATCGAGGCCGCAGCGCGAATCAATGCATTTGTGTTCGATAAGACAGGCACCTTGACCACCGGCAAACTCGCAGTCAGCCGCCTTGCTCCCCTCAATGGTGTCAGTCCTGCAGAATTGCTGCATCTCGCGGCATCGGCTGAAAAATACTCGAACCATCCGACGGCCAAAGCGTTAGCCGACTTGGCTGGAGAAGCGGGAGTCAGCCTAGCCGAACCCAAAGATTTCGAAGAAACCGCTGGCCGCGGAATTAAAGCCATTGTTGATGGTCACAACGTGATTATCGGCCGAGCTGCTTGGTTACGCGACAACGGGATCGCCGAGGACCTTAGTAAGAGTGTGGATCTGAATGAGACCGAAGGGTTCAGCTTGATCTATATCGCACGGGGCAGCGAATACATCGGTTGGATCGGTCTCAGAGATCAGACACGGCCTGAAGCGAAGGAGGCACTCACCGCTTTATTGCAAACCGGAGTTCGACGCATCGCCATGGTTTCTGGTGATCGGCAACCGGTCGCTGCCCGAGTCGCAAAGGAGATAGGCTGCGAGGAAGTCGTGGCAGAATGTTTGCCTCAAAACAAAGTCGAGTTTGTCCAAGCATTGAAAGCTCGCGGGTACCGAGTTGCGGTGGTGGGTGATGGTGTGAATGACGCTCCTGCTCTCGCAGCAGGTGATATTGGTATCGCCATGGGCGCGGCCGGCAGCGAAGTGGCAATCCACAGCGCGACCATTGCCCTCATGAACAGTGATTTACGGCGGTTGCCTTTCCTCGTGAAACTCTCCAGAAGTACACGCACCGTTATCAACCAGAATTTTCTGTTTGGCGTTTTCTTTATCATCGGTGGACTAACGCTTGCTGCGTTTGGTTATGTGAACCCTGTAGTCGCGGCGATCATGCATAATTTGGGATCGTTGATCGTGGTGTTCAACAGCGCACGACTGGTGCGGCACGGCGAGGAACTTGAACCATTTCACTCCGGATCAGGGCAACTCACCAAGCCGGTCCCAGCAAAACATCTCACACCCCAGGCAGTCTAAACCTCGCTGAGTTCATGATTTCCAGCACGATTACTACTGAATCTAGCTCGACCACCGCAAAGGCGGAAAATGTCATTGTGGTGCGAGGTTTGACCAAAGTCTTTAAGGATTTCTGGGGAAGGCCCAAAGCGCGAGCGGTTGACAATGTTGATTTTGAAGTTCGACGCGGAGAAGTGTTTGGCCTTTTGGGACCCAACGGTTCGGGCAAGTCCACAACGGTAAAAATGCTCCTTGGATTATTGTATCCGACGAAGGGACATATTGAGGTTTTTGGTAAGTCCCCGAGGCACGTTGCTACCAAAGCTAGGATCGGTTACTTACCGGAAGAATCCTACCTGTATCGCTATCTGGACTCAAAGGAGACATTAGATTTCTTCGGCAACCTGTTCTCGATTACTGGAAAGAAACTCGATCAACGCTCTCAGCAATTGATCGACATGGTGGGGTTAGCGCAGGCGCAGCGACGACAAGTTGGTGAATTTTCTAAAGGTATGCAGCGGCGCATCGGACTCGCCCAAGCATTGATTAACGATCCCGATCTCGTGATCCTAGACGAACCCACAGCGGGGCTGGATCCGATTGGTTGTCGTGAGGTCAAGGATTTGATCATCGCGCTGGCACGCCGTGGTAAAACAGTCATCCTAAGTAGCCACCTTCTTTCGGATGTCGAGGATGTTTGTGACCGCGTGGTGATTTATTACGGCGGTAAAATTCAAGCACTAGGAACTCTCAAAGAATTACTCACGACACCGGACGCCGTGCGAATTACCACTCCGATTTTATCACGTGGTACGATGGAAAAGGTCCTTGGAGTGATTCGCCA
>Ga0114966_10001957_pt1 | contig 18629 bp, 15 predicted proteins | sample M_130207_XF_Meta_FD_87029 | JGI IMG/M metagenome (GOLD analysis project Ga0114966, IMG submission 87029) | Freshwater microbial communities from Lake Montjoie, Canada to study carbon cycling - M_130207_XF_MetaG | ecosystem: Environmental > Aquatic > Freshwater > Lake | place: Lake Montjoie...
TCGGTCTTTTTTTTCTTCCGATCCTTTAATTCTTTTTGCAACGTTTGTATTTCTTTGTCCATTTTCAACCAGCCTTTAATATTTTGCGCCAATTTTTCTTTATTAGCAGCCATTTACATACATGTATGAAAAATATTTATATCTAATTGGATATAAATATTATATAATTATAGAAATATAATTATTAGACATTGGTTTTTTGTGAAAGCATATAGCGTTTAACTAAATCTTTTTTAAGCCCACTTGTTTTTAATCCCTTGGCTTTTAGGAGCGCTTTCAATTCAACCACACCTTTCTCTTTACTTACTTCATCCATTTCCACGGTCCATATATTCTCCTCGGCTAACGGATTATAAGGGTGTTTTATGCAAAATGTCCCATGATCAGTGGTCACGCCAGGATTTCCACAAGGTGTGCCTTTGCTTTTACCTTTTTTCAATACTATGGTGCAAATTGGAGCAGGCATACATTTTGATAAAGGATAATTTACACCCAACACTTTCTTTACGTTTGAAAGTGGAATAAAAGGAATCAACTTATTACACTGTAATCGGCAATAAGGACAACACATTTTTTTTTTACTATGTAAACATAACTCTGTATAAAGAGGCAAATAATTAAATTTATGCATACATGGCAAAGTTATAAAATTATGAGTTAAAGGGGTATGCGATATAAGACATTTATTTTCTTCGCGCTTTTCTTTGTCTGTATCTTTCGCTTCGTCGCCTTCTATCTCCTCATTTAATAATTTATAAAAATCCAAATTATCTTCTATTACATAGTTCATAATATAATATTTATATAATATGTCTTTATATATTATATGAAAAAAAAAGTATGGGGGAACGCCGTATGGATATTATTTCATACTTTAGCTGAAAAAATTAAACCTGAATACAAGACTGAATTAGGTATATTGGTAGAACATATTGCGAGTATATGTAATAATTTACCCTGTCCAGATTGTCAACAACACGCCTCGCGGGTAATGGCGCAAGTAAATAAAGGCAGCATTACCGCCACTAGAGAAGCTCTTATTGATTTTCTTTGGAATTTTCATAATAGCGTCAATCAGCGTACGAAAACAACATTTTATAAAAAAGAGGATTTGGAACTCTATTCCCGTGCAAATACGCAAAATGTTATTAAAAATTTCATTACGATAATGAATGCAACATCCAATAATGAAAAAACCATGTTGCATGGATTTCACCGAAATTTATATATGAAACAATTTATTGAATATATTCAAAAAAATTTATATAAATATAACCCATAACATGGAAGAAAATATTGTTCTAATAACAGAGCAACCTATTATCGGATGCTTGAATAAAAACGTTTATTCAAGTCTTTTATTTCTATTTCCGGCTATGTATGCTTATTATCTACTTCCACCTTATTCTAATATCATGATCGGCAGTATTATATGTTTAATCACAAGTGTAATAAATCATTATTATAAATCAAAACGCCCAATTATACGGAAAATAGATATTGTCTCAGTAAACTTAATCGCTGGGTATTTTATTCTCCATTGTCTAGTAAAATTAAGTATTACGTTTTACAGCATTATGATGTATCTATTGTCAGTAATTACAGTGGGTGTTTATATTTATATAAAAAATAAGGATTTTACATATGACTATCATTATTTAGTGCATATTTTAGCCAATGCAGGTATCATGTTTTATATAAAGGCGCTTAAAAATGAATCTTTGTTGCCAAGAGAAGTTGAAATGCCTGAGCAAGTTGAAATGCCTGAGCAAGTTGAAATGCCTGAGCAAGTTGAAATGCCTGAGCAAGAGGAACCGATTAAAGTCTAGGCGAGATTACTAGAAATTAGCTCTCCATTTTTATAAACAGAACATTTAAATGTTTGTTTCGTTGGTCTAGAACAAACGACATTATCTGTTCGTAGTTCATCAAAATACAATAATGAATCAAACCCGGCGCCATGAAAAAAGATATACCATATTGTGCCTAATAAAAACCCAACCAGACCGCCTAAAATAGACCCTGCATAGGTGGTACATCTGTTTTGTACTTTGGTCATTATGTCTACACCCAATAAACAGAGTAAAAATCCTATTACTGCATAATTCATTTGCTTATTATATTTCATTGGCAGTAGCAAATAGGCAAAGGTAAAGGCGATTATTAAAGTGCTTGGATAAGGACTATTATATTGCGATACATGCGGAATATCAAAAATACTGCACGAAAATGCCTCATTTTCATCTCTCCCACTGCCGATCATATTCATAAACATAACATTAAACAACAACGCTACTAATACACCTGCCATATACACTAAACCTTTTAAGTTCTGATTAAAGAGTGACGACATGAATAAAAAAAACACCAGAAGGGATGGTGATATAAATGAAAAAAATTGTAACACATTTGTCAGAGTTAATTCAATAGCCATATTATATATTGTCTATATAATATCGTATTTATTCAAATATTATAGCCATGACTTCGTCAATTGTGCCAACGGCAACAAACTGAATGTCTTCTAGACTTATTTTAGTGCTATATTTTTCCATAAATTCTGTAAAATCCTTTTTGTTGTCCTCGGGATAAATGAATGTTTTCACCCCCGCCTTTATACCACCTAATATTTTTAAATCTAATCCACCGATCGCCGTCACCCTCCCCTGCAGACATATTTCGCCGGTAATAGCCACATTGTTTTTTATTTTTTTATCTGAAAACAGACTATACATTACCATGGTAATTGCCGTACCAGCCGAGGGTCCATCTTTGGGCGTGGCTCCTTCAGGAACATGAATATGTAATCCTTGGTTTTTGTTTTTCTCTAATTTATGTTGAAGTTTTGCCGCTTCCTCGCAATCTCTCGCAAATAACGACCAAGCTAAACTTTTTGCCACCGTCATACTTTCTTTCATCACATCCCCTTGCATTCCCGTTAATTTTAAATCTAAAAAAGAACCCGATGGAAAAAAAGATGCTTCAATTGGCAAGACGCCACCCTTACCGGCGGAATTTGCCCATAGTCCATTTATAACACCCACTATAGATTTCCCGTGTATTTTCATGGCATTTATCTCTCTTTGTTCTTTTAAATATTTATATTTAATGTCGTTCAAGGTAATCACCATAGGTAAAACCATATCAGTAGTTTGCGTTTCAAAACTTTTGAGAATAAAGAGATTTATTTCACCGATAATTTCAAACATTAATTCTTTCAATTTCCGAACACCTGGTTCGGCTGTATAATTTTCAATAATAAATTCAATAACTTCATCACTCATGTCTATCATATCAATCAACCCCATTTTTTTATAAATATCTGGTAAAATGTATTTGCGCGAAATGACTAGTTTATCCGCATTAGTCAGATGCTCAAACTTGATACGGTGTATGCGGTCTAATAAAATCCGATCAATTAATTCGGCGTCATTATAAGAGAAAATAAACAATGCCTTGGAGAGATTTAGGTTTATGCCATTAAAATATTTATCCTGAAAAGAATCATTTTGTGTCTGATCAATTAAATGCATCAAAATACCGATAATTTCTTTACCATTTTCGGTTTTACTCACCTTGTCTAATTCGTCTATAAAAAATATAGGGTTCATTATTTTTGTATCCATTAGAATATCCACAATGCGCCCCCAACTTGAACCCACATAAGTATAATTATGTCCATCTAAAGTGCTAGAATTGGCGGAGCCACCCATGGCAATAAAGGCAAAGGGACGGGCAACACCTGCATCGTCTTTTAAACATTTCGCGATGCCGTTTTTGGCAAGCGAGGTTTTACCTACCCCAGGCGGTCCTTCAAACCCAAAACAATAGCCGGTTAAATCGCCGTTTATCCATTGCCCGATAATGCGTTCAATCTGTCGTTTAGCTTTGGTGTGTCCATAGACCGAGAGATTTAAGGTGTCCGCCATATTTTGCATAAATGTATTTATCGCATGAATTTTATTTTCAATCACCACTAATGTGGTATTAAGCTGAGCAATACCCTCAGTATTTGAAGTGGATTCTTTTAATGACCATTCTTTTATTAAAGTGTCTTTCACTTTCTCTATTTTTAATAAATTATCCACGTCTGCTACAAGTTGATTACGTAACTCATCCAAAGGTTTAGATCGGTAATTAATTAAGGGGTAGCTGACGTCGGCAAATTGTAGCAAAAGTTTCTTTAAATAGGTATAAGTAGTTATAATTGTATTTTTTGACATGGTTCCCGAACTCGTTTTAAAAGTAGCAATCATAAATGATACCATTTCTTTTTTATATGTATTTTTCAATAACGGTAAATATTTATATATTTCAACACCAGTATAATGAGTTTTTTGCGGAAATGGTAAACTCAGTTGCGATTTGATATGTATCTCGGAATTTGTGATAGAGTGTATTAAGTTATTAAAGACTGAAATAATTTCGGGCATCATTTTTAATATTTGTTCTTCCTTATAAATACCAAACGGTATTTTGAGTAAGCCTTCTAAAAATTGCATGGCTTTAGAGCCCGATCCATTATCTTCCGCTTTTAATTTTACCTCCTTTAATTTTACCATGGCTTTTTCTTTTACGCAATCATCGGTTTTCATAAGACATATTCGCTGCTCTAAGGATATTTTGGAAACATCTATTTTGGACAATTTGTTGGTATAAGTAATAATATGGGTCATGGCTTCGCGAAAATATTTTTTCACTGAATAGGGTAAGCTATCGTATATGACCGTTTGTTCATATGTATCAATCATACCATGTATATCATTTGATAACAAGTCATATAATAAGTATGCCAAATATTGACTTTCATTTTCATAGGAATTTACTAATAAGGTAATTAGGGTGTTTCTTTTATCAAACAAATCTTGTTCAATAAAATCATCAATAATTTGCGGTAATGATTTTTTATTGATTTTTTTTTCAAAATCATCTACACATGTGACATAACGCTCTATCAATATTTTTGTAGAATATATTAGCAAATCTTTTAGTGATAAACAGCTAATAAAGCGGTCAAAAGTTTTAGTATTATAATTCGGTTCTTTTGTCGGTTGGTTCGTTTTTAAATTATTTAATCTCTCTTCAATCTGTGTATTATCTACCAAATTCAAGAGGGTATCTTCCAATACACCATAAACAACAATGGTTTGTTTTTTTTCAATATTGTGTATGACTGTTTTAATTCCATAAATTTGGTGCGGAAATTCTAAAAAGGAGAGATCATTATCAAAACATTCAAAATTATCTGAGTTCTTTACAATGTTTTCGTCGTTTTTTGAATAAATTTCTGACTTATTCCACTGCACAATTTTGTACCGCAAAGGACTAAAGTATTTATTAAGTAATTTATATTTGTCCACATGTTTCTCCTCATTCTTATAGTTAATTCCCAGGCAAATTTTAATCAGCGTATCTAAGTTATCGCAACCGTATAAACTGATTAGGGTAGATATTTCATTGATGCAGTTTTGAATTGCCGTAATGGTCTCGGAATTTGTATTCTTATCCATATTCTTATCCATAGCGTTCAAATCAACAAGTATTTTTTTAAGTTTATAATAAATACTTTCCCCAAATACAACACATGAATTTAAATCATTTATTTTTATCAATCCATTTGTCTTATAGCGTTGATTTTCTCTGATGACATTTTTAATTACATCTTGTAAACTAATAATTTTATTTACAAGGGTGACCTTTAAAGTATTGTTCATTGTCTATCTATATTGTATAGATATTCAAAATTCATATAAAGACTAATTAAGTTTATTTATAACTAAACACATTCTCAATGGGAATACCTAGCTATTTTGCACATATTGTTAGACGTCACCGAAAAATAATCAAACCCATTCAAATAAATGACAGTCCAAAAATTAATAATTTATATTTGGACTGTAACTCTTTTATTTATGAAGCCCATGCGGAGCTCTCACAGCAAGGTGCCCTGCTAAAAATTAAAAGTGAAAAGGATATTCGGCAGTATGAAGCCAATCTCATTCAACATGTATGCGATAGTTTGGACAAATGTATTCGCCGGTTACAGCCTGACAAAAGGGTATTTATTGCCTTTGATGGAGTGGCGCCGTTGGCTAAATTAAATCAACAAAGAAATCGCCGTTATATGTCGGCTTTTCAGAGCAGCTTGGCAGAAGAATCCGCGACCTATAAATGGAATACCTCAGCGATTACCCCCGGTACAAATTTTATGAGTGATTTATGCGCGGCTATTCATAAAAAATTTGCACAGCCATCCGATTTGGGCTTAGAAAACATTATTATATCCGCGTCTGATCACTACGGTGAAGGCGAGCACAAAATATACGAGTACATTCGGGCAAATGCCGCTTACCATAAAGACACGGTTACTGTCATTTACGGATTGGATGCGGATTTAATCATGTTAACCTTGAATCATTTGCACATTTCGGAAAATATGTATTTGTTCCGAGAAACACCGGAATTTATCCGCAGTTTGGACAAGACCTTGAATCCTCATGAATTGTATTTATTAGATATTCCTCTTTTTGCTCGTATGATTATTCGCGAATTAAGTGACCAAGACGAGACTGCACAAATCTCATTGCAAAATGACGTGTTGTTTGATTATATTTTCATGTGTTTTTTTCTCGGGAACGATTTTTTACCGCATTTTCCTGCATTAAATATTCGTACCAGTGGCATTAATCGGTTAATGGATGCTTATAAGGCAGTGTTTACTACGAAACAAGAAACTTTAACTCACCAGAGGGAGATTATCTGGAAAAATGTGCGTAAGTGGGTACAGTATTTGGCACTCAATGAATTATCCTATATTCAAGAAGAATACGTTTTACGGGAAAAATTAAGCAAGCGTACACTACAAGAGGAACAATACAAAACTAATCGTGGGGATGCATTTGATGATCAATTATTATTGCCGGTTAAAGAACGTCCGGTAGAAATATACATTAATCCAAGTGAGGCGGGTTGGGAAACACGCTATTACCGTGGGCTCTTTCATGCACGAGTGAACGACACAAGTAAAAAGGAAATTTGTATCAATTACTTGGAAGGCTTGGAATGGAACCTCAATTACTATTCCGTGGGATGCGCGGATTGGCGTTGGACTTATAATTATTATTATCCGCCTTTATTAGCCGATCTGATTAAATACGTGCCTTATTTCGCACATACGTTTATTCCCATGAAACCACCCGCGCCGGTTTCTTCTTTGGTGCAATTGAGTTATGTTTTACCCCCCAGCAGTATGGATTTATTACCCGCCGCGCTGCGTACTAAATTGTTACGCGAAGAACCCGAATGGTATGTTGGCAATTATGTTTTTTTGTGGTCGTTTTGCAAATTCTTCTGGGAGGCACATGTGGATTTACCGACCATAGATATTACACGTTTGGAAGAATTGGTTTTATAAATATATTATTTATCCGGAATGAATGCTTAAACACAAAAAATGGTTAAATAATATATAGTAAAATGTCTGCACAAATTATTACTGAATTAAATGTGGCGCAATTACAAAAGTTGCAGTCAGAGATGACCACCCAACTTTTAATTATTAAATTTGGTGCCGAGTGGTGCGGACCCTGTAAAAAAATTGCGCCTGCTTTTCACACGTTTATCAAAAATGCTCCTAGTAACATACTTTTTGCCGATATTGATGTGGACGATAACATAGATCTTTACATGACTTTAAAGAAACATAAAATGGTGACGGGAATTCCCGTATTTTTTGCTTATCATGGTCAGAGCACGCGAGAAAAATGGTATATACCCGACGATTCCATTATTGGGGCGGATGATAAACAAGTGGCGGATTTTTTTACGCGCTGTGTTAACAAAGCAAATTCCTATTCAAATGTACCCGTCGGAGGATATACGTATTTTAGTTAATATATTACAGCGTTATATTTTTACAGCGCTCCTTCAGCATCACTTCTTGCAAGAGCGATTTTTGCAACAGATCTAATTTTTCTTTCATTTGCACCAAGCGCGCACGTTCCGCTTGTTTTAAATCTTTATTTTCTTTTTGCTCTGATTTCAGTCGTTCCAATTCAGTACGAATAGCATTGACCGTTTTACCGATTTCTTCGTCAATCTCCTCGCGGATTTCCTCCATGCAGCGCGCTTTCTCTCCTTTATTTTTTATTGTTTTACAGCGTCCTTGCCGTTCTTTCAAAATAGTCTTCATATTTTTTTGGGTTTCCCGCAAGCGCTTGTTTAATTCTTTAAGGTGGTTTTCTTGTTGCTTCGCCGCGCCCTTTTCTGCCTTCTTATCTTTGGGTTCCGCCGTAGCTGCAAAGAAACTTTCGCGCAATTCTTGGTCCGGGATATGTGACATAATGGTCGGCACTTCAATCATTATTGGCTGGGCGAATTGGGTTGGATCCTGCTCCCGATTTAAATAGCTGATATAGCCACTCAATTGATCCGCCAGTTTTTTCACCCCGGTTTCAGTCAATATATTTTCGCTATTCATATAAGCGCGTTTAAACTCTTTAATGTCGGTATTAATGTGTTCCGCCGGCACCTCTTTACATAAATTCACGAGTTTAAACAATTCCATTGGGCTATTGGTAAAAGGTGTGGCAGTCATAATGAGCAGCTTGGCGGAATCTTTACCGGATACATCATAACTTTTCTGCAAGAGCCGTTCCATGACGTCCATATTCGGTCGTTCCGACGCTTTTAAATCGCCGCCGTAGAGTTTATGGGCTTCGTCAATAATTATCAACGTTTTCTTTAAAATATCGGCTTTACCATTGCGTTCAATTAATTTATCCATATATATGTTATGCGCGCCCGGTGTCAATAAATTACTGAACGTTTTGTAGCTGATGGGTTCAATCCAGTTTTTACTTAAAAGTCGTTTCCGCTGGGCGGGGTCATCGGGCATTTTCATACCGTTCTTCTGCATACGCTCCGCTAAAATAATATGACACACATCATCAAACATGTTTTTGTAAACATCTATTTTTAATGTGTTGCGCGTCACCCACAAAATTGTATACCCCTCTTTTTCAAAGGTAGATGTGGCAGTCGCAATGGCTGAACATGTATTATGGGTAACCGTAAAATCCCCCAATAAATACCGACAATTACCATTCAAAGTAAATCCGTAATAATCTCCGCACTCCACTGTTTTTTCAACGCGAATACTCGTGATTAAGGTATCTTTTTTTTGGCGATGTAATTCCTCCATTTTTTGTGTTAATTGCACCGGAATTTCCTCCATACCGACCCCCGAAAAATGAATACGATTGCATTTTTTACTATAGGCGGCAAACCCCAGCGAACGAATTAAAAATAATATATCCTTTACCATTGTATCTGATTGTTGTGTAATTTCGTAACATTTATCTGCTGAAGAGTAACTCCCGTTTGTATCAATTAACCCTGCCAATAATTTTAAACGGTTTTCGCGGTTATTGCATTTATAGTCGTAAGGGATATATTTATTATCAATCAAATTATATTTGTTTAAGCAATCTATGAGTGCAGTTGTTTTGGTAGTTCCGTCGCGTGAGCTAATCACCGGACCCTGCGCAGAACCATTTCCTAACCATAAACCTATAATATAGGGATCAATATCCAATTCTTTGTGAGTAAATTCTACTCCCTTACGGTACCCTTTCAATTCTCTCTTTATATTTTTTGACAATTTCAAATAATCTTTTACTTCTATTTCCACTATACGATCTTCTTCGGTAAATTGATTTAAATACTGTTCAGCTTCCACTCTACTTGCAAATGATTTTGATTTTAAGGTAACGGTTTTATTATCTATATGCGACGCTTTATAGGGAAGATTTTTCTGCCGTTTTTCCAAATTGGAGATGGTACCACTACCCGAAAATTTCAGGCATAAAATATGTTCAGAATTGACTGTGTATTTTTCACCCTTTACGGGAATAATATCGTACAACGTATCTTGTCCTCTAGCTAAAGATAATACGGTTCTAGGTTTAGAATCATCCCCCATTAATTGGTCTCCTATCAGTATATCTTGTACCATTTTGACGGAACCATCAAACATTAATATAGGTGTGTCTAAGGCATGACATTTACCTGTACCTACCGAGTGGAATAATAATAATCCTTTATAAGGTGACTGTGGGGTAAAAAAAGTACGAACAAAATCTTGGGTAGGATTTAAATTCATAATGCGCGAAGCGCCGCCGACCTTTGCCGCTGCTGCTGCCGGCTTGTCTATGCATTTATTTTCTATCACCATTTCACCCCATGTAAAATTTGTCTTGTAGTTTGTTTTAATAAAATCCCGCATTTGGGTAAAATTAAGCTTTTTCGGTGGTGGTCCGATCGCTTTAAGTTTTAATTTGGGATTTGTATGCCCGCCGTAATTTGTAATAGCATAATCGGTCACATCTACTGGATTGACATAGGGGACTAAATCCAATTGCTGCATGACTTCATTGGCAATTTTAATAGTAGAAGCCGACTTGGGGGTTGACTTGGGCTTTGTGGCACTCTTTAGTTTGGCACTCTTCTTCTTCATGGTTGTTTTCTTTGCCTTGACAGTTGTTTTTTTAGCGGCTTTCGTAGCGGTGCGTAGTTTTTTGCTCTTATTACTCTTCTTACTGCTTGCTTCTATTTCTAAATAAGGTGTCGCACTCTGATTACCCATGCTCATGTATTCGGGTTCTTCACTTGCAATTAAATCCATGTATTCGGGTTCTTCACTTGCAGTTAAATCCATGTATTCGGGATCCGTATCACTACCAATATCTAGATAAGAAGTCTTGTTAAAATGTTTCTCTTCTTCTTCTTCTTCACCTTCTTCTTCACCTTCATCTTCATTAACACCAAGGGTCATATACTGGTTCTCCTTAGCAGCACTTGTTTTGTTTTGCATTCGCTGAGAGACTAAAGACGGCACCATAGCTGCCCGATTTGCCCATTCTGCGTTTACCTGTGCGCAATAGTCGGGGTTTTGCTTCATATACGCACACAAATAAGCGCGGATTTTTTTGGCGGGTAATTTATTTCGGTTGTGCTTGTATTTCAGATACACTTTTAAGAGAAAATTCACGGTCGCCGGTATATCATTTGTAGAGCGCAAACCACATTTACCCGGACATTTAATTTTTTCAATGTCCTTTAACGATTTTGCCGCACCGCCGCTCACTTTCCCATGTTCTAATAGCAATTGATTTTGTCCTTGCATCGTAACATCATATAAATAGGTTGCGTCATGCAAACGATGAATATTGGAAGTTAAACTAAAATCAACCGAAAAAATAGGCGCTAATTGATACAATTGTTCTGCCAATTTTGTCATTGTCCGATCAAATTCGCTATATAACAAGGCGGCATCTTTGAATTTATCTGTATTTTTAAAAATATAGGTATCTTCGTCCGGTGTTTCCAATAATCGTGGGTCACTCGCCTTATACATGTCTTTGAATTCTTCGGGCACCGCAATATAATAGTTGTACACATAGAGCGGCCATCCAACATTGGGTTCAAAATTCAACCCTTTTTGTCCGCAGGTACGCGTTGCCCGTCCGATAGTTTGTTTCAAATCCGCAATAGTCATAGACGGTTCAAAGATATGCGTGTATTTCACATCAAATAAATCAATACCCTCTTTAAACCCACTATCTAAAATAATAAAGCGCATGTCAGCACCTTGAATATTCTCCGGACGTTTATTATACATTTGCAAAACTTCTTTTTTGAATTTTTGCGTATAATCTGTACCAAAAATAGCCGAGGAAGATAAGAGTCCAAAGGACTTATCACGTCCTTCCGCTCCCGCTTGTAATAAGGTCATTTTTAATGCTTTTTGTCCAGGAGCAGCCCGGGCTGCTATGAGATTTTTATAGCCTTTGGCGATAAATGCTGACGCGAGTATTTTTGCTCCATAACCTTGTTCTTTGACATCCGAAAAAATAAAATGCTTAAAATATTTTCCGTGAGTAGCCATATCGTTTGCATCTACTTGCTCAATAATTTGAAACAATTGTTCTAACTTGGGCGAGGCATTATGGATGGCAGCTTCTACTTGGTTGGGATCAAAATGTTTATTATCAAATTTATGTTCGGGTAACATTTTGCTCCAATTCTCGGTTTGACGCATGCAGGTATATATTTTTTTGCGCTGATTTAACCACCCGGCTTGGGTTAATTTTTTCCCTTGTTCCGAGCTGTTTGCGCTTAAACCTGCTGCTCTTGAACTTGCTGCCCTTGAACTTGCTGCGCTTGAACTTGCGGCGCTTGAACTTGCTTCGGCTGTCGCGCAAAATTTTCTTCCACTATAGCATCGGGTGACTTTCTCCAATAAGACCGGATCCACCTTACCACCCTTGTCGGCATGATTTTTGATAAGCCACGCTCGGGCTTTTTCTTTTGTATCTAATCCTAGGTCACACATTATTTCATCGCATTCAGCATATTCTGCCATTTATACTATAACTAAATACTATTTTCTAAGCGTAGTTGTTTGTATATAAAAATACAAACTTATGTATAATGGATATTGATTTAAATATAGAAAATTATGACTTGACGGATTTATTGCAATTATTTAAACTGGATTTTGATTTTGTACAGGAAGATTTAAAAAAAGTTAAAAAAACGGTGATGCAAACTCATCCCGACAAATCGGGATTAGACAAGAAATATTTTCTCTTTTTTTCGGCTGCTTATAAAATTATTTTTTCCATTCACGAATTTAGACACAAAAGTAATACCAAGCAATCCACCACCTATACCGTGGAAAAAGACGAAGAGAAAGAGCTCTTGTTAAAAAATATGCAAAAACAACCGAATTTTAATAAAATATTCAACGAATTGTTTGAAAAACACCGTATCAAAGACGAAGAAAATGAAAACGGCTATGGCGATTGGCTCAAATCTGATGATAATATGGATAGTCGGACGACGACCATGAGTCAAATGAACGCGACCTTTGAACAAAAAAAACGAGAAGTACGCGACCTCGTACCTTTTCAGGAGATTGAAGAAGCAAATGGTTCGTGCGCTGCGCATTTTGATTTAACTCGCGATAAACCCACCTACTATTCTTCGTCGCTGTTTAGTAATTTACAATACGAAGATTTAAAAAAAGCCCACGTAGAAAGTGTAGTGCCGGTAACCCAAGATGATTATTTAAACCGACCCAAATTCAAGAACGTATTGGAAATGCAAAATCATCCGGATTATAAAGACACACAACCACTCTCTTTATCCCAGGCAAATGACTATTTACAACAGCGGCAATCTTACCAAAATAAAAACGACATGCAGCGTGCATATAAATTAGCAAAACAAGACGAAGTCGTTCGCCAAGCCAATCAAGGGTGGTTAAGTGGGTTCAAGCAATTAGCCGGCGCACCATAAATACATAATACATAATACATAATACATAATGCATAAAATTGAAATGCTTTTAAGATTTAAATGCCGTATTATATTAAACAAATCCAAAGCAATTCTAAGATGTTTCAGCTGTGCAAAAAGACAATGCAAAAGAGCAAGTTGTATAAAGTGAACATTCCGAATAATGGCAGCGCCGCTGCGAAAAAGGTTTGCGCTTATTGCAAAAAACCCGGACATTTGCCAAGTAAGTGCCCGCGATGGAATGGTATATATACGCAGACCGAAGAACCGAAGAAACCGAAGCAACTGAGCATGGAACCAAGTATGATATTAAAACAACGACAAATAGCGCGTGTTACAAATATGCAGCGTTTGAGAGCTGGCGAAGCTATGCGTATTTCTGCTTGCTGTGAACAAGCACCGATACCAAGAAGTTATTCATTAGATGATATGATTAACTACAATGCATCCTCCAAAGAAATAATTGCCGAAACCTTGAGACAAATGAAAATGAGTGAACAACTTCGGGAAGCGCGTCTCAGAATAGCGCAACTATCCTTGAAACCGATTATTATAAACAATGTCACACTGGATGCACCTAAACCCGACCTAAATTATTTGTCTTTTATTCTCATGCCTAAGTGATTTTGTAAAGGACGACATAAAAGAGTGCCTATTTGACACTATTTTATGTATGTTATATATAAATGGTATTGAAAAAGTTCAATCAATATAAACATTATATTTATCCGCTTATCGTGACAATAACTTTAAGTTTAATTTATAATAAATACAAAACAAGTGAAGATGAAGATGAGCATATGAAGAATTACAAATTAGTCCGAAAATATTTATTAAATGATTCTTCTTTAGCTCAAAGCAAAAAACCCCTTATATGGATACATATGGTCTACGACATAAATGCCCGGTGGTGGCCGAGTTTTGGTTCACGCAATACGGACAATCTCAATCAACCCTACCAATATTTAACATTAAAATCCATCATTGACAAATGCGGAAACGACTTCAACATCTGTTTAATTGACGACGACAGTTTTGCCAATATTGTACCGGGATGGACCATTGATTTGTCCCTCGTGGCTGATCCAATTAAAAGTAAAATTCGGCAACTTGCCCTAGCAAAGGTCTTGTATAATTATGGCGGTTTTCTTTTGCCGAGTTCTTTCCTCTGTTTTCAAAATCTGTTCCCGCTCTACGACACATTAACCGCCGATGACAAGATGTTTGTCGGAGAGCTGGTAGTTCGGAATGGTGTATCTGAACAAATGGATTTTTTTCCTGATACTAAATTTATGGGCTGTCTGCGCGGCAATGCAATGATGGGAAATTTTATTAATTATCTAGAAATTGTTACTTCCACGGACTTTACCGCCGCCAGTAATTTCAATGGTTCTTATGGTCGTTGGTGCTTTGAAAAAATTAATAACGGCGCAATGAATATTATCCCTGCGAGTTTCCTGGGCGCCAGTGATGCCGCAGGTAAACAAGTCACTCTAGAAATGCTAATGAGCAATAATTTTTTAAATCTCTCGGGACAAGTCCAAGGACTCTATATTCCTGCGGATGAAATCTTGAAAAGAACCGCCTATCAATGGTTTGCAAGACTTTCGGCTAAGCAAGCACTCAGTTCGGACACGACGATTGGCAAATATTTATTGATCGCCCGTTAAAAGCGGCGGCGCCTTAGTAATAAAATATACAATTTCGTAGGTTGAATTATTATAGACCATTTGCGTGGTATAAGCAATCTCATTACTATTGCATATTTGCCGCAAAACAGTAATAAATTTATTATAATCCATTTTCCGGTTGATATAGTGTTTTTTAGACTCGTGATAATTACCTCCTATTTGCTGTATAAAAGGCGTAATGGTTTCGCGAAAACTCGCTTTTTTATAGAGTACCTTGTTGAAAATAAAATGATTGACATCTTCCTCTCCATTTTCTTTTAAAAAATCCCAAAGTATAACTGGTGTTACCGTTGTTTTAAATATTTGATTTTTCATTTATATATATGCACATACTTTTTTATTTATTTATTTATGAAAATACATTCACCAGATTGTTCGTAAAATGCGCTAATTCAATATCGTCTTCGTGAACGTTATTGAAAATAGTAATATATTTACAAATGTATGGAATTATTTTATATTTTTCGTCTTCGGTCAGCAAAGTTGTTGTTTTCAGATAGACGAAAAAATTATCCAAAATATCCATCACTGAATACCCGCGGTTAGAGAGGGAATAAATTAATTTTATCGCTTCTTTTAAATTTTTCTCTTCTTTGCACAACCGCGTATAGGTATTAAATTCTTGGAAAGATATATTGGTGCAAATTTTATTCGCCAAATCAATTGTGATTGCTTGATTTAAGAGTTTGAATTTTTCCAGATAATTCACAATGATTCGCAACGACTTATTACTAATAGAAATAATAAATTCAACGACATCCATTCCCATGGATATATTTTCACTCTGACAAATTTTATCTATTATTTTTAATAATTTAGGTTCGGGTAAATTTCTTTTTTTGATAATAGTTAAGCGTGACTGTAAGCTATCTATTACTTTTTGAGTATTAATGCAAGACCCAATAAAATGTACATTATGACTATATTTATCTATATAATTTCTGAACACTTGTTGGCTCTGTTCATTGATAAAATCAATGTCATCTACTATTAATATTTTCTTTTTACCTGGAAAGGCACTTGCCGTTTGACAAAATGTTTTTACATCCGTTCGGTAATACGAGATGCCCTGTTCTTTCAAATTATTAATATGCAATATATTTTCACTGTTACATTTAGCCAAATCACCGTAATATTCATGTGCAATGGCATTAATCAATGATGTTCTTCCGCTTCCCGAATCGCCTATAAAAAGAATATTTAATGCATTCATTTCTATCAAAGTTTTCAATAAAATTCGGAGATCGTCTTCTAGTTCAAAATCATTTAACCATAAAGGTTTATATTTAAATAAAAATGGCATTTCCATTTCGTTATATAATATTCGTAAATAACTATTTAAGTTTATATTTCACCATTATAAATAATAATGAATAATCTTTATGAAATATTAGGATTAACCGAGTCCGCGAGTCAGGAGGACATCAAAAAGGCTTATCGGAAACTTTCCTTGCAATTTCACCCCGACCGTAATAATAATTCGGCTGAATCCACTAGCCGGTTTCAAAGCATCAGTGCTGCGTATGAAGTTATTGGTGACGAGGATAAGCGAAGGCAGTATGATATGCAATCCAAAATGCAATTTGCCGGAGGGGGAGGTGGTATGTCGTTCGGCGGTATGCCTTTTGTTGTGCCGGGCGGCGGTGGTATGTCTTTTGGTGGCGGAATGCCTACCTTTTTTACTACCGGTGAAATGGATATGGATCCCTCTGATATTTTAAACTTTCTTTCTTCTAATTTTTTCGGCGGCGGTCCTTCCGGTAACGGCGGCGGCGGCGGACGCATGGGCGCACCTCATATATTCAATATGGAAAACTTGAAACAAAAGCTAGCCAAGCCTACGCCCATTATTAAAACCGAAACAATAACCTTGAGTAAGGCTTACACGGGCTACAATATGCCGATTGAAATTACCCGCTGGATTGTTGAAAATAATGTGAAACGCGAAGAAACGGAGACGATTTACTTGCCTATACCCCGCGGCATTGACAACAATGAACTCATTATTTTGCGGGAAAAGGGTAATATGTTAAGTGAAAACAACAAGGGAGATATTAAAGTATTTATTAAAATACAAAATGATACGGACTATTTGCGTAATGGTCTGGATTTAATTTTAAACAAGACCATTAGTTTAAAAGACGCTTTGTGCGGCTTTATGTTTGACATGAATTATCTGGACGGACGTATCTTTAAGATAAATAATAACGGCGGCAATGTCATTACGAATAATTATAATAAAGTATTGTCAGGAATGGGTATGAAACGCGAAGAGCATACCGGCAATTTAATTATTAATTTCACTGTAACCTTTCCGGAAAAACTCACCGAACAACAAATTACTGCCCTGCGGGAAATATTGTAAAGTGTGTTTTCTATTGCGTTTGTTGATGCTTATCAATGAGTACCATCTTGCTAATTTTCTTTATGATCTTCGTTTCGCACTCGGTTAAGGTGCCACTATTACCACCCATTGCTTCAATAAACAATTGCTGGTATTTATCGTTTAAACGGTGCTCGCTATCCAAGACACCTGGATGGGCATTAACCCATGGTCTGAGAAGGTCGGTATTTTTCTTGGTAATATGCTTAAGTGCCATGCGTATTTTCGCATTGGTTGGCGTGTCTTTTTCCCAGACATCCTTATCCTTCACATGCATAATCTCTCGTTTGGCGTCGCTGCAATGGATCGGTCTTTTATAAATATCCATTTGGTTCAACTTATCAATAACAATATTGGATATACCTTCCACATAGCCCACTTCGCCAATGTGCTCTAAATCCGAGAGCTGCAATTGAAAAGTATTGACAAAATCCATAATGTTCATGGCATCCTTACATTGTTCGTTGAGGAAGAATTGCAGATTAAAGGTTTTGTTATGGGAATTGATATTATTACTCTGACTATTAATAGTGGGCTGTATTTTTTTACACGCATCTAGTACTTGCTTTTGCAAATCATGTGTTTGTTTTTGATACTCTTGATTCTGTTTAAATAGTGCACTATTGGTTTGTACCACTTTTAAAATTAAGTTTTTAAATTCTGTATTTTCTTTTATGATGATATTGAGTAATTGATTTTCATTGGTATTAGTTTGTTCCTCCACAACCATTTTCATTTTGCATGTTTTTGAATGTTTCCATAATCCGCTATTAGATGCATATATTTTACCGCAATTACAGGTATGTTTTTTAGGGAGAATTACCATTTCTATTTTCTTGATATTGTTCCGCTTGTGCTTATTAGTAGCCAAATGGCGATCCCAATCATTTTTTTTAGAGCATATAACATGACATGAGGTGCAATTATATTTTTGCGCGGAATTTGCGGAATTTATTATTTCCATTTCTCTATATAATGGAAATGTTATTTTCCGCCTAAATCCTTTCTTTTATAAATTATAAAATTTGCAAAAAAAAATTAGCGTCACAACATTTTTCAGGAAAAAACGGAAATGAGAGCATTATGCTCTAAAAGTGAAAAATGCACTTTTTTCGATTTTCTAAATGGCGTTTTTGGAAAATGGACATTTTAAAAATGTCCAAAATCGATTTGCTCGTTTTCAAAAATCGAAA
>Ga0114966_10001958_pt1 | contig 18625 bp, 14 predicted proteins | sample M_130207_XF_Meta_FD_87029 | JGI IMG/M metagenome (GOLD analysis project Ga0114966, IMG submission 87029) | Freshwater microbial communities from Lake Montjoie, Canada to study carbon cycling - M_130207_XF_MetaG | ecosystem: Environmental > Aquatic > Freshwater > Lake | place: Lake Montjoie...
TAATTTTATATTTTTAATTTTATATTTTTAATTTTATATTTTTAATTTTATATTTTTTTAAATAAATATAAATATATATATATTATAATAAGTAAAATATATATTATCTATAAATTAAAAATATAAACAATAAAATGATTTATCCTCAATTAACCGGAGAACCAAATTTTGTATTAATAGGTGTATCTGCAGTATTTGGTCTTTTAGTAATAATAATGGTTTATTATATTTTTATTAGTAAAGCACAAAATAAAAAATATAGTAGCATTAACATCAACAGCAATAGCAACAACAAGACTCAAATTGGAGGAAATACTTCAATGATTCCAAATGTAACTTCACAATCATCAACTGCACCAGTACCTGTTAATAATGGCAGTAATTATGCTCCAGTTCCTACTGGTATGACATTATCAAATACAAATAATCCTAATATTAAACAAGTTTTTAACATTAAAGAAAATATTTATACTTTAGATGATGCTGGTGGTGTTTGTGGTGCTTTAGGAGCAGATGTTGCATCTATAGAACAATTAATTGATGCGCATAAAAGTGGAGCAGACTGGTGTAATGTAGGTTGGACTAAAGATGGTTTAGCTGCATATCCTATTCAAGAATCTACTTGGAGAACATTACAAGACAATGAACCTAATAAACGTAATATTTGTGGTTCAATAGGTATTAATCTTGCTCGTAATGACCCTAATTTACTATATGGTGTAAATTGTTATGGTGTTAAACCAGATCCAAAAGGAAATGAAAAAGTAAAACAATCTATGATTAGTGATAAACAAATGGCTCTTAATGCAAAAATAGCACAATTTCAAAAGAATATAAATGCTATTGGTGTTGTACCATTTAATGCATCTAATTGGTCGAAGTAAATATACAGATATGCAGATATGCAGATGTATTTTTCTTTTAGTTTTTTCTTTTAGTTTTGTCTTTTAGTTTTTTCTTTTAGTTTTTTCTTTTAGTTTTTTCTTTTAGTTTTTTCTTTTAGTTTTTTCTTTTAGTTTTTTCTTTTAGTTTTTTTAATTTTATATTTCTTTAATCTATTTTTATTTGACTTATTTTTACTTATACTAATATTTTTACTTGAATTTATACCACAATTACATTTTGGTTTTGTAAAAGCTAAATCATTTTTTGATATTAAAGTTATCATTTTTTAAGTAATCTTAATCTTAATCTTAGTAAATAAATTAAATTAAAAATAATTAGATATAAATTAAAAAAAAATTCAAACATTCAAACATTCATTTTGTGATGTTAATGTTGATGTACTTCTACTAAAAAGATTTTTTAAATAATTAAATTTTGTAAGTTTTATTATATTTTTATAATTATTATCATTTTCATCATTTTCATCATTTTCATTATAATTTATAGGTATTGTTATATGGGTTTCATAAGACATATTATATAATTGTGTAGTAGAATTTGGTGAATTAGGTGTATTAGGTGAATTAGGTGTATTAGGTGTATTAGGTGAATTAGGTATATTATATGTAAAAGGTATATTTATAATAGTAAAATCTTTTGTTGTGATAGACATTTTTAATATTAAATATTATTAAATATTTAAAAATAATTATAAAATTATATTTATTTAATTTTTAAGTTATAGTATTTCAATATAATATTAAATTTTCAATTTTTAGACAAATTATAAAAAAGAAACTAAAAAATAAAAAATATAAAATAATTTTTAAATTCTGAGAGGCTTTAGCCTCTCTAGCTTTTAGTTAAGTTTTGGTAAAACTTAGTTGGTAAAAGCCAAACCAGCCATACCACTCAAAATTCTTAATACATTATAATTTGTAGCATAAATACGGCATTTAGCAGTATCTGCTCCACCGCTTGGATATATATATGTAGCAGGTGTAACATTCAATAGTAATTGTGACATATCAATTCTTGAGAAGTTGCAAGTACCGCTAGGTTGATGTTCTTCTGGTTTTAGTGCAAATGAAAAAACATTAATACCTATAGCAGGGCAATTTTCGTGGCATTCTTGAGGTATTACAGTATTAAAATAACGACCTTCTCTTTCTGTGAAACGGTCGTGTCCGTTTAGTTGTATTTTAGCACTTTCTGTAGGATTTTCTCCAGAATCAAAAATAGGTAAATGTGAATTCCAAGCTCTAGATGATACATTAGATGTTGTTCCAAATAAATCGTCAAAATATAGACCTGATATATTTACACCTGATTGACCATATTGTCCGGATGTTGCTACACTTCCATTTGCAGTTCCACTTAATGGAAGACTAGAATACCAATTTCCTACATTAAAAGCAGCAGTACCAATACCACCACCTAATGGATCTTGAGGTGTCCCTGAAAAATAAGTATAATCAAGAGCATCTGTAAAATTAAACCATTGCTGACCTCCATAATTTTTCATAAATGTAGAGTCAATTAAACTATCTTTTTGAATGGTCCAAATAATTTCTTTAACTGGATGGTTAAAAGCCATTTTCATTTGTTCCATAGTACTATTGATTGGCATATTACCATTAAATTGTAATTGTTCTATTAAATATTCATGGCTAGCCTGTGCGAAACGACGCCTTTCATCTGTATCTAGATATATATAATCTACCCAAAGACTAACATCAATTAAGTCAGGAGGTGTTCGAGTAGAACTAGAAGCCCAATAACAATCTTGGACGTTTGCTAGTTGTAAATTTAATTTAATATCATGATATTGTAATGCTATTAAAGGTAATGCTAGACCTACATTACGATTAAACCAAAACCGCAATGGTACATAAAGAGTAACTGAAGGTGTTGAATCAATACTAGATTGAACTAATCGTGGAACATTACCTACCATAGTAGCATATCCAGCTTGATGTCCGAAAGTTTGTGTTAATTCATTCCAAATATGAAGCCAATGTCCGTAATGTTTATCTATTTTTTGACCTCCAATTTCAATTTCTGCATATTGAACTATTATATGTCCTAACCAATTGAGCCACCTAAATTGGTCTGTACCATTTGCCGGAACACTTGGAAGTTTAATTGTAATATACATTCTATATAATAAATCACCATTTCTAGATATAGTAGCAGTTACACTACGCCCCCAATTTGCTACACCATTAAAAACCTGTTGAATAGCTTCTATAGAAAAATTTGTATGACGACGATATACTACTTTAAAAAATGTTATTTGTGGATTCCCAGTTAAATATACGTCTTGAGAACCATAAGCTACTAATTGCATTAATCCTCCTCCCATTTTATTATATAAATTATATTATATGTTTTATTGCTTATGTTTTATTGCTTATCCTTTGTTATTTTTAAAGAAGATTTTATTTTAATTTATTAAACTCTATTTAAACTCTATATAGTTTTACAATATATACTTTCTAGATATATAGTTTTTTAGATAGAATGATATATAAGAATTATTTTATTTTTGTTATTTTGTTATTTTGTTATTTTGTTATTTTGTTATTTTGTTATTTTGTTATTTTGTTATTTTTTTATTTTTTTATTTTGTTAAATAAAAAATTGAATTATATTTTGATAATATATATATAAATTTATAAATAATTAAGAGAAATATTAATATAATGTCTTCTTCTACTTCTTCTGAAAATATTCCTACTAAAATTTTTTCTAAACAAATATCTGTAGATGAATATAATTCTCAAAAAGAAGATTATACTCAAAAAGCACTAAGAGAACTTAAAGAACAAATGAAAACATTTAAAAGACCTGAAACTAAAACAAATGATACTTTATTTAAAAAAATAAATAGTAACGATAATAAGAGAAAAATTTCTGAAAATGAAGAAGATTCTGATAATTATGAACTTGAAGGAGATTTTGATGAAGAAGATTCTGATAATAAAATAGAAAATGATTGTGATAATTCATCTGTAAATTTAATTATTAAACATGTTCTAGATAACAAGTCTAGTAAAATTAAAAATACTAATACAAAAACTAGTGGTAATAAATCTAGTAATACAAAATCACAAACTAATTCTTTAGATGATAATATAATAAATTCTATATATCCACAACACGAAATAGATATTAACACTATTTCACAACTTAATAAAACTATTCTAGAGTTAAAACAAAATATTAAGGATAAAAAAAGAGATTTTGATGATGTTGATAATAAGATGCATTATTTAAAATTAGATCTTTGTAATTTACAATGCGACAATAAAGATTTTATAAAAGAAATTACTTCTCTTAAAAATGAAATTCAAATACAGAATAATAAAATTGTATTATTTGAGAAAAATATTATAAATCGACAATTTTATACTAAAATATTTAAAGTTTCAGTTATGATACTATTACTACTAAATGTATGGATTGAAAACTTTGAATTTTTACTATTGATAATTGGATTTGTTGTATGTTATTTTTGAATCAAAAATTAAACATATTACATAATTGAAGATGTAAAATAATTATATATATATATATATATATAATTATTTATAAAATGTTAAATTTATTTTTTTTTGTAAAAGAAAAGTTTTCTATAAATTTTTTTTATGAAATATGCTTGAGTATTATTATATTGGTAGTAGGTATTGTATCTAGTTGCATATTATCTAATAATATTACAAAATTAATTAATTATAATAATAAAAACAAAAATATTAATTATTTACTACTACTAATTCATTTAATTATTATAGTATATTTTATAATTATAATTAGATATATTCTAGAGTATATGATTACAGATAAAGATGTATTAAATGCAGTTTTAACATTATCAGGACCAACTATTGGTGCATCATCATTATTTTATTCACAAATATTAAAATCTTTTGTAAATAAATCTATTTTTTTATAAATTATATAAATTATATAAATATGTAAATATGTAAATATATTGAATATAAAATAATAGATTTATATAATAAGTAATAAGTAATAAGTAATAAGTAATAAGTAATATTTTAATTTTTTATATATTTGATTTTATATAATTTTTTATATATTTGATTTTATAAAATTGTATTTTTAGTACCCAATAAAATAAATACTCAATATGAATCTAGAAACAGATACTTGGGAAGTTATAAATTCATATTTTCGTGATACTCCTAATTATTTAGTACGACATCATATAGATAGTTATAATGATTTTATACAAAATAAGATACCACAGATTTTTAAAAATACTGCAAAAAATCCACAAACAAAAATTATTTTATTCGATAAAGAAGATTATACATATGAAATACATATTCATTTTGGTGGAAAAAATCACGATAAATATACATTATCAAAACCAACTATTAAAAATTATCCATCAGGAGAAATAATACAACTTTATCCAAATGAAGCTAGATTAAAATCTCTTACATATGGTTTTGATATTTTTTATTCAGTTGAAATTGAATTTACACTCAAAAAACACGACAAAATTATATTTGAAAATGTACCAATTACTAATGCTCCATTTCTTGATAATATACATCTTGGTAAAATACCAATAATGCTTAAATCTGATATTTGTGTTCTTAATGAATTTAATAATGATATTCTTTCACAAATGGGTGAAGATGCTTATGATGTTGGTGGCTATTTTATTATTAACGGTTTAGAAAAAACAATTGTTTCACAAGAACGTAAAGCTGAAAATATAATTTTTCTAGATATTGTTAATACAGATAATGGTTCTGAAAAATATACACATTTTGCCGAAGTTAAGTGCGTTAGTGATGAATCATTTGCAAATGCAAGAACTGTAAAAGTTCAACTTGAAAAAGCTGGTACAATAACAGTTAGATTAGGTCAAACTAATCCACTTCTTAAAGAAAATAAAAATAGAGATGTTCCATTATTTATTATGTTTAGGGCACTTGGAATTGAAACTGATAAAGAAATATTACAATACATAGTTGGAGATGTAGATAATATTGGTATTTTAGATAATAATTGCAAAACAGGTAATTTATGTAATGCAGAAGATAATACTTTAACAAAACAAATGATAGAATTACTTAGACCTAGTGTTTTAGACCCTTTTATTGTTGAAGATAAAATATATGATAGAGAAGTAGCAGAAAATTATTTAATAAAACTACCTTCTAGAGCACAAAACGAAAATGATGGTGTGGCTAATTCAATTAGTGAAGTAGGAAAAAATAAAGTTACAAATTTAAGTTATTTATACAGTACTTTTAATGAGGCATTTTATCCACATATTACAACAATAAATGGTAATATTAATAAAGCTAAAGCATATTATTTAGGCTTTGTTACACGTAAATTACTTTTATTAAAGATGGGTTTAATTAAAGCTACAGACCGTGATAATTTTTCGAATAAAAGAATTGATTTATCTGGATTTCTAATTGCCACTTTATTTAGAAGTGCATTCGACCAAGTTATTCGTAATGCGCGTGTTATGACAAATACCATATTTACATTTAATACTAAGGATTATAGTGAAGATAAAATTATTTATATAATTAATGAAAATAATTATCGAGATGTATTTAGTATTGATAAATTTAAAAAACACTTTAATAGTAAACTTTCTATAGGAGATATTGGTGAAAAAAAAGGTGTAGTACAAACATTAGATAGAAGTACTCGAAATAATACTATAGCACATCTTCGACGTATTATTGACAATGTTGCTCCAGGACAACGAGTTACTAATTTAAGAATGCAAATACACGTTACTCAATATGGTTGTGTATGTCCTGAAGAAACTGGTGGAAGTCGAAATTTAAATAAAGGTCTAGCAATTAGTTCTCATATTACATTTGGATGCCCTACAAAACCTATAATAGAGTTTTGTGTAGAAAAAGGTCTAGAGGTATTAGATGAATTCTTACCTAAAGAAACTTTTTTTTTATGTAAAGTATTTATTAATGGTAACTGGATAGGATGCCATCGTAATCCAATAGAATTTACTAATATGTTTAGACTTTATCGTAGAAATGGTCTTATTAATATTTTTACTAGTATTTCTTGGGAATGTGGTAATAATGAAATTAAAATATATACTGACGGTGGTCGTTTTATCAGACCTTTATATATAATTGATAATAATAATATACTTATACAATCATCTCATATTAAAGGACTAAAATCTAAAACATATAAATTTAATGATTTATTATTGGGATTTAGAAAACGTAAAACAGAATATAATAATTATAATTGTAGTGTTAGTCCCTTAGAAATTATTGGAATTGGGAAAGGTGATGGAAAAGGTGATGGTAATTCATATTCCGAAATAACTAAAATAAAAGAATCCCAATCCGTTATTGAATATATTGATTCTCAAGAATTTGATACTTGTCTTTTGTCAATTGGTTTTAATATATCAATAAAAGAGGTGAAAATATATACACACGTCGAATTACATCCTAGTATGATGCTTAGTTTTAACGCGCATTTAATACCATTTATTAATTGTACTTCGGGTGCTCGTGCAATATTTGCTAGTAAATTTGTTAAACAAGGTATAACAACATATGCTATGAATTTTAATAATAGAATTGATACTAGTTCAATTGTATTAAATAGCCCAGAAAAACCATTAACAATTTGTCATCTTAATAATGTTTTAGGCGGTGACAAATTCGGTCATGGTCATAATTTATTTGTAGCAATAATTAAATACCAGTATAATCAAGAAGATGCTATAGTAGGAAATCAAAGCGCTATTGATATGGGTCTTTTTGGAACAAGTTATTATAAAATGTATAGTGATAAAGAAATGACAGACCAAAAAACAGGTGAAGAACATCATTTTTATAATCCATTACCTAAATTCAGAGAAGAAATTATTAATTATCCAAATGAATCTGAATTACCATTAAAAACTCGTGTAAATTATTCAAATTTAGATAAATACGGATTACCAAAAAAAGGTTCATTTATTGAATTAAATGATGCCGTAATTAGTAAATATATGAAGAGTAAAGACGAACACGGTAAAGAATACTATAAAGATATGACAACAAATGTAAAACTTGGTAATGAAGGTAGTTGTATTGATAGAGTATTTACTTGTCAAACAAATGAGGATGGTGACCGAATGGTTAAAGTACGTACTTGTCAACATCGAATTCCTGTTACTGGAGATAAATTTGCATCACGTTGCGGTCAAAAAGGTACATTCGGAATATTATTAAATAAAGAAGATTTACCTTATACTGAAGATGGTATTATTCCTGATGTATTATTAGACCCTGCTGGTTATTCTTCACGTATGACAATAAATCAATTATACGAAATATTATTTGGTAATATGGCATCAGAATTGGGTTTGTTTGGTTCTTATAATGCATTTGAAACTTTTAATGTAGATCAAATAAATGAAATATTGGAAAATAAATTAGGTTTTACTTCTATGGGTAATCGTGTATTATATAATGGTATGAGCGGACAACAGATAGAAGCCACAATTTTTACAGGTGTAATATATTATCAAAGATTAAAATATATGGTTGATGATAAAATAAATACTCGTACAGGCGGAGAAAGAGAAAATGGTATCCCTATTCCAGGAGGAGCATATACTGTAAAAGAAAGGCAAAGTGTAGCAGGACGTGCAAATGGTGGAGGATTGCGTATTGGTGAAATGGAGCGCGACGTATTATTATCACACGGTATATGGGGATTTATTAAGGAAAGTTGTATAGAAAGATGTGATAAATTTATTATACAGGTAAGTAAATCTTCAGGTGAAATAAGTATATGTAACCCTGAAACAGGATTGTTTTATGATAATATATCTGATAATGTTGTATCATATCAATTAAATGAAGATGTAAATAATATAAATAATGTAACCGCAAATAAAATTATTGGTTTAAATCTATATGACCAAAAACATATGGAATATATTCAATTAGTAGTTCCTTATACATTTAAATTATTAATACAAGAAATTCAAGGAATGTGTATGAGTGTTAGAATGAGTGTTAGTTATATGAAGAAATTACTAACTAAATATGAAGATATTGACGAAATAGTAGAACTTACCGAGAATGATATTGATAATGATATAGATGATATGATAGAACACGATATAAAAAATTTTACGAATGATGGAGATGGAGATGGAGATGGTGATGGTGATGAAGGTGATTCAGATGGTGACGAAGGTGATTCAGATGGTGACGAAGGTGATTCAGATGGTGATAAAAAACAAATTGGTGGAGGTGAAGATGATGTATATGATAATGATAATGATAATGATAAAGATGATGATGAAGATGATGAAGATAAAAAACAAAGTGTTGGAGGAGAAGATGGAAAAGAAGATGGAAATGAAGGAGAAAGTGGAAATGAAGGAAGTGGTAAAGAAGGAGAAAATGGTAATGAAGGAAGTGGTAATATGCAATTTAATACACAGCAATTTCAAGGTTCACAATTTGGGAACCAATTTTCTCAAAATAATAATTCATTTCAAAGACCAAATCTAAATCCTGGTATTATTTCAGGTAATACTCAAAAACAATCATTACAACTAAATCAACAAGGTGGAATGGAAATAAGAATGGATGAAGGAAATAATAATAATAATGGTGATAATGATAATATTGATTTATCATCTTATGGAGGAACTAAACCAGAATTTTATATAAAAGAAAAAGATGATAATAATGTAATTGAAAATATGAACTCTAAATTATTAGGATTGCAAACAGGTGGTGATAATGATATTTTAAATAATGCAAAAACACAAGGTATTAATAATATTTTATCACAAAATACAACTCAACCTATGCAAGGAGGTAATATGCAAGGAGGTAATATACAAGGAGGTTTAAATATGTCATTTAATAATAATCCTATGGTACAAAATATGCATCAAAATATGATGCATATGAAAGAAGGGGCACAACAGAATATTCAACAAAATATGCAACCTATGTTACAACGGACCTCAGGAATGACAAATGGAATTATGAATGGAATGAATGGAGGGATGAATGGAGGGATGAATGGAGGGATGAATAACAATAATTTAAATTTTAATTCAAATATTAAAGTTGTTGAATTAGATACAAAAGTTAGTGATGGTTTTTTTTATAGTGGAAGTAAAAACTTAGATCCATTTCGTAAATAAATTATATATATATTATTATTATTAATTATTAATTATTATTATTCATAAAATAAAAAAATTGATTTATAAATATTAAAAATATAAATATATAAATATAAAAACATTTATTATAGTAATATAAAGTAATAGTAATAAAGCAATAGTAATAAAGTAATAGTAATAAAGTAATAGTAATAAAGTAATAGTAATAAATACAAATACTAAAAATGACAGAAACTTTCAAAAAATATAAATATATTTATGATTCACGAAAACATTTATTAGAAATGTTAGAAGATAGAGGTTATGATGTAGATCATCTAAAAAACTATACATCTGATGATATTAAGGAAATATTATTAAATCATATTACTGGTAAATTTATAGCATTACCAGATATAGGTCCTCTAGATATAATGCTTGAAAAAAACCAAGATAAACCTAATGCTGAAAAGATATATGTTAAATATCGCCTTGACCCTAAATTTAAAGGAACCGCAAGTTTAACAACACAAATAACTGAGATTTATGAAAAATATTTAACACCAAAAGACACATTAATAATTCTTAACGTTCAAAGAGTATCAATGAAAATTGGTGTAAAAGATAAGGTTGATGAAGAATTTGTAAATGATTTATTTATTAGAAAGGGTTATTTTGTTCAAGTATTTGGATTAGAAAATTTTCTTATTAATGTTAGTAACCACCAGTTTGTACCTAAACATATTGTTTTATCTAAACAAGAGGCACAAGATGTATTAACTAAATATAATTGTACTAATAAAAATATACCTACTATTAAGAGAGATGACGCCCAAGCAAAATATATTGGATTACGTCCAAGACAAATATGTAAAATTATTGTAGAAAATGTTTCATCTGGTGTTACAGAAAAATTTAGAGTTTGCGTACATTAAATTTTAATTGATAAATAAGAGAATTAATTAGGAATTTTTAGAATTATTCAGTTTTTTTTTAGGAATTTTTAGAATTTTTTGTTTTTTTTGTAAAAAATTGATTTTTTATATTAGTTATAATTTTGTTATAAGTTTATTCTCATTTGATTTAGTTATTTTTGTTCTTTTCAAAAATGGATTATGAATTATATGATGGTATTAACCCTGCTACTAAAAAGCATCTCAAAGAAACATATTCAAAAAGAGAACCTTTAAGTTTTTTTAGTAATCCTTATTTAATTAGGGACACAATAGAAGCTCAACGCAAAGAAGAAGCTCAACGCAAAGAAGAAGCTCGGCGTCGTGAAGAATCTCGTCGCCGTGAAGAAGCTCGGCGTAATGAAGAATCTCAAAAGGAAAAGGAAAAAGAAAAACAAAGGAATAAACAACCGAGTCCTGTTAATGTAAAACTACCATCTAGTAGGCGTAATCATTTGAATCCAGAAGCTAAACCTTTTGAAACAGTTCAACCAGCTGTAGATGTAGCTGATTATTCTGTCGAATCTGTCGTCAATTCTGTCGTCGAATCTGTTTTTAACTCACAACAGAAACAGCTACATCTACAGCAACAACAACAACAACAGCTACAGCTACAGCTACAACAAGAACGACAACGACAACATCGTCATCGACAACAACAACAATATTACCTGTATATGCAACAGCAACATCAACAGCAACAGAAACAGGTATCTCATAATGGGTACTATAATAATGGGTTGCAACGGCACTATTGAATACATATCATATCATCTCATATAGATAATAAGATAAATTTTATCAATGTTTATTTTACTAGTTGCAACAAAAACATTACTCTTTGTAAATAATTCAACTATATTTTTTTTATTTGTAATATATAGTATTAAAATAGTATTAAAAATGAGTACACAAAAAAATAAAAATATATCTAGAACTATATCTAGAAATATATCTAGAACTATATCTAGAACTAAAACTAAAAAAAAACAAATAAAATCCAAAGCTAAATCTAAATCTAAATCCAAATCTAATATATCTAATATATCTATTTTATCGTATAATGTATCTTGGGAATCATTATCTGGAGAAGTAAAAAACTGGTCTTTATGTAACAATAATACAGATAAAACAAATCCAAAGCATTATTCTGTATGTGTTAATAATATTTCAAGTGTTTTTGATAATTCAAGTAATTCAAGTAATACATTAGATTTTATTACTCTACAAGAAGCAACTGATTTTCAAAAACTTATAAAAGAATCGTCTAGATTAAAAAAAATGAAATATGAAGTTCATAAATCTGGCTTAGATACTATTGTAACATTTTGGGATTCAAAATATAAAATGAAAAATAAATTTGTTGGAGAATTCGATAAAGGTCGCCCTTGGATGAGTACATTATTTTCTAATGGCATTTGTTTAATTAATATACATATGGGACATTATGATAAAGAAGAAGAATTTAATAAATTAGAAAAAATGTATCTAGATATAAAAACAAATATAGAAAAAATAAAAAATATTAAAAACAAAAAACAGATAAAGAATTTACGATATATTATATCTGGAGACTTTAATTATGATATTAAAGAATTTGGTGAATCTAGAAACTATTTTATATTAGATAATACAAAATTTTATTTTAATCCTAAACATATTTTAACTTGTCTAATTAATAGAAGAAGACACAATGACCACGTTATTGATAGTCTAGAATCACCAATAGATATTAATATACCAGAAGTGAATTATATGGCATCAGACCATAAACCTATTTTAGTTGAAGTTAAAATTGTAAAATAAAATAAAAAATTTAAATAAATTCAAATTAATTAAAAATTAATTAAAATCCATCTTTTATTTTTTTTGGTTTTGTTGTTACAGTATTTATAATTCCTGGAATAGTAGTATAAGGTTTAGTAACATTAGTTTTACCTTTTTGTAAATCTTCATCTTTTAAAATAAAAGATTTTGTTTTAAATTTAGTAATATATTTATCCATATTGCTATCAATATATTGAAATTCCATAGCAACAAATTGACATCCAAGATCAAATGCTAATGATGGATTATAATTAGTATTAAAAAAATCACCTTCTTGATGAGGTACAATTATGGTTAAACCAGTTTTATTATAATCGATTAAAGTTTGTTTGTTATAAGTAGGGTCCATAATAGTTGAATAAAGTAATCTCTGCATAGAATGCTTAGGATTATTATCAATATTATCCCAAGAATAATTTACTATTTCTTCTAAACCACTACCTTGAAATCCATCGCTTGAAAATATAATTACTCTACCTCCGTTATTATTATTTCCTGTAAGTTTTATCATTGACATATCTGCAATATTATCTTTATTTTGATAACTATATGAATAATCTATTAATCTATCACCAAAATATTTAGTTATAAGAAATGCAATTAAATTTAAACAATTTAAATTGCTATTAGTATTTAAGTTAAGTCCAATAAATATAGGGTCATCTGGATTATCTACACCTTCTTTACCATCGCTTAGTTTAAATGCGTTGTTTTTAATAATTTCAAAAATTGTTTCTAATGGAGTATCATTTACCATCATTTTCCATTCACCTTGTTTATATCCCATACTAACTACAGGAAATGCTTTGTCACCAAATTCACTATTAAAAATATTAAATTCTAAATATTTAGCCCCACTTTGTAATACTGCAAGAACAATACTTTCACTAGTATAATCATACATTTGATATCCACAATGAGCCGCATTATAAGCACTCGCTATATAAAAATCACCAAGTTGTTTATTACCAAATTTCGAATAATCTAAAGATAATAATTCTTGATAGCCTTGATACACTAACATTTTAGAAATTGTTCTATCTATCCTATATGATTGTGAAAAAAAATATATAATAATCATTATTATTAATGCTGAACTAATACCCAATAATAAAATATAATTCTCAGAAACAACTTCATATACATTAGAATCTGTTTTTGCAGTTTCAAATAATGTTTCATTATTAGATGCATTTTTAGCTACATTTTTGGATAATTTTATAGATTTATCATCAGAAACATTTATACTCTTTGTTGTTTTTGTAGTATTTGATGGTGCAATTACTTTACTATTTGGTAATTCATTAGGTTGTTTAGCATTATTTTTTAATCCGGCTATTGTACCAGTATTTGTATTTTTACTAGTATTTGTAATTTTATTATTTGTAGCCATTTATTTATATTTTATATATATATTATTTATTTAAATATTTGCGTATTTTAAATGCAGATTTTAAATGCAGATTTTAAATTTTATAAATTTTTAATGTTATATATAATATATATATATATCTAATAAATAATTTATCTAATAAATTATCTAATAATTTATCTAATAAATTATCTAATAAATTATCTAATAAATAAATTATTTTAATATTATCTAATATTACACTGACTAAAATGAAAGATATGAAAAATATCAATAATATGAAAAATATGAATAATATCATTAAAGGTAGTGACACATTACTTAAATTATTCTGTTGTCTTACAATAGTAGTTTTTATTTGTATTTTAATTGGTAATAATGCATTTAAGGATGGAATATTAACTTGCAATAATTATGTATTTAATACATATCTATATATAATTTTAGCTATATTACTTATATTTATAATTGTATTAGTTAATGATCAAACTGGTATATTTAATTCATTTTTATTATGGATATCACAAGGTGGAAGTTTTAGAGTTATAATAATATTTTTAATAATAATTGCAATACTATTTTATTTAATATTTCTATTACATACTGTTTCTCCACAAAATATTCTAGCAAGTAATGCTATTTGGTGTGCGTTAGTATTAGTATTAGGAATTTTATTAATACCAACTATTTGGTATGGAAGATTAACTGATGTTGTAGGTTTAGCAGGTACATTAACTATACTTATTACAACTATTGTAGGATTACTTGGATATTATTATGGCGAAAAAATTATTACATTTGATTGGGAATATTATTTAAATATTGCATTATGGTGTCTTATTATTGTTATAATATTAGGTTCATTTTTTATTACAGAACAATCTACAATGATGACTTTTTATATAATCATATCTATTATTTCACTAGTAATATTTGCACTTCTTTTATTATCTAATCATAAAAAACTAAAAGAATCTTCTGAAAAATGTATTGATGGTAAAGTAGTTCCTAACTATCCTGTTGAATCATTTGGATTATTTATAAAAATATTAAATATATTTTCAGATTTAATTCGTATTCTAGGAACATTAAATCGTCGAAAATAAAAGATAAAATAAATTACAATAACTCACTTACAATAACTCATATGAAATATCTAACATAAATAAATTTTCATTTGATACAATATTTTTTTCTTTACCAAATTTTAATAAATTTTTATTTACCACTATTAAATTATCATTATTAGTATTTTTAATAGTAAAATAACCATTTAACGATTCTATATTAAAAATACCATTACGATTAGGAGTTTTTTCTCTGTCATAAAGAAATAGAGTTTCAGGGTCAAAAACTACATATGTTTTTTTTTCTTTATTTTGTAATATAAATTGGTTTTTAAATATATTAAAATTATTAGTATTATTACCATTATCTCCAGATGAAGTTTGATTCATAGGTATTACATAATAAGCAGTTCCGTCAGTAGTATTATTTTCTAAAACTCCTAATATATTACCACCCATTGTTTTAATACTACCATCAAAAATAGTAACAAACTTAATTATATATTTAAATTGTATATTATGAACTTTAAATGTCATATTATTTTGTGCTTCGATAGTAGGTATATCTGCATAAGCTTTTGGTATCTTATTCTCAAATGCTATAAACATAGGGTTATCATCTGCAGTAGTTTTTATGCTTATCATTTCGCCTCCAGTTTCATCATCTACAGTTTTTGGATTTTCTATAAAAAATGCTTGATTTAATAATTTTTTTTTATTACTAGATAATTCTTCTAAATCAAAGAAATTTGTATTCAATGTCACGAAGAATCCGGGTTTTGATGCACTTTCTAAATATACTGAAATATTATTTCCTGTACTTACACTGCTTTTCTTAATTAAAAAACATTGATTTATATTAATTTTATATGTTATATTACCATATTTATCCTTAATTTGATTTGTACCTAAATTAAATCTTAAATTAGTTTCTATTTGGGATAAAAATGTATTTTGAAGTGTGTATGATTCTAAAGCAATAAGTGAATTACTATATTTGTAATAAAAATTATTTATTATATTATCATTTTTTTGTGATACTGAATTATAGAGTTTTAGAAGATCTTCTATAGGTTCTTCTTTTTCAGTAAATCTTAAACTATCTGGTTTTAATCTAAAACTAGATTCTAAAAACATAGATAAATAATTTTGCATATTAATATCATTTATCTGAAAATTCATTGTTGTAAATTGGCATCCATAATACACAGATTCTTCAAAATTATAGTTTTTACTTAAAACATCTTCGTAATAATGTGGTTTAACTAATGACATACCAACTTTATTAAAAGAAGATAAATTATTCAATATTTCTGTATCATTTAATATAGTATCACCAATGCTATGTGCGTTATTTATAATATAATCTATAGAAGGATATTTCTCTTTAAATTTTTTATTACTTTTATGTTGTTCTTTATTAGATAATTTTTTATTATATTGGTTTTTATATAAAGTATCAGTTGGCATATTTAATGGTCCTAAATCACTAAAATGATAAATTTCAAATAATTTTGAAGTATGTACTATTACTGGTTCTAATTTTGTACCAATATATTCAGGTGTAGAAAATAAAATTATTTTACCTTGAAGATTACAGAGTTTTTCTAAGAAAACAGGAATATCTTTATATTTAGATGCATCTAATAATACATCACCAAAAACTTCAATTATATTATCATATACATTACTAAGTGTAAATGCATTATTTGTATTAAGAATTAGATGAACTATTAATGGATAATTTATTGCTTTATTATTAACTTTAAATGCATTTGCGCGAATTATTTTTAATACTGATCTAATTTCAAGGGTATTTAGGCTTGTAATTATACGTTCTCCATATACTGCAGTTCCAATAACAGGTAAAGATTCTAAACTAACATCAGCTTCACATATTGGAATTTGGATATATCTAGCTCCAGATTGAATTACTTCAGTTATCATATCATTACTAACATAATCATAATGCTGATTTCCAATACAAGGAGTCATAAAACTGGAACTTATATAATAATCACATAATTTATATTGTTCTTTTATATCAATATTATAACATTCACTCAAAGGTTTTAATGATAATTGAGGTTTATAATTCATTTTTGTAACAGAATCTGCAGAGCGTGATGAAAAACTATATTTATAAACTAAATAACAAAGTAGAACAATTATTGGTATAGCAAAAGTTAAATACATTCTTAAATTCTTATTTTCATTATCCTTTACTTTTGAAATAATACTTTCAACTAATGTAGGTTTTCCTAATTTATTATATTGAGTATTATGAGGTGTTGTACTTGATGTTGTACTTGATTTTGTACTAGTTATTTTATTAATTATTTTATTAATTGAAGGGTTTGATATTTTATTAGATTGCATTTTGATTATATATATATTATATTATGTATAATATAATGTATTATATAATGATGTATAATTTTTAATTAATGATGTATAATTTTTAATTAATATTAATCTAGACACAAATTTATAGTCTAAATTCAAGAACCTAATCTAATAGAAACAAAGAAAAATAAATAAAAAAATAGAACATAAGATATAAGATATAAGTTTATAAGTTTATAATTGAATTATTTATTAATTATTATTAATTATTATTAATTATTAATTATTAATTATTAATTATTAATTACTTATTAGTCCAAGTATAATAACAATTACAACATTGATATTTAAAAGTTAAATTGCTTTCGTTTATTTTTTTATAAAGAACATTATTAATATTTTCCTTTTTTTTTCCAACTTCTAATAATTCTGAATTAGGATTTTCTTTATTTGTAATACATTCAGGATTAGGACAAGGTATTATATCTACGTGTGGTAAAGTTGGATCATTACATAAATATTTATCATTATATTGACTTATATCTATATTTTTTACATTATAATTTTGTTTAAATACACATTTATAATTAGGTTCTTTGGAAATATCAATAACCTTTTTATAACTACAGTTATTACATACAAAACTCATAATTTTATTAGTATTATCATCACTAGTTATTTTAGTATTTAAACTATTTTCACAATCAGGACAAAAATTCATTTTATCTTTTATATTTTATGTAATGATAATTATTTTAATTATTTTAATTATTTAATTCTATATATTAGTTCTAGATAAGTTAATGTTTATATTATTTTAATAGTTTTATTATTTTAATATTTAATTTTATATTTTCAATTTTTTATTAAATTATTAAATTATTAAATTATTATTTTTTATTAAATTATTATTTTTTATTAAATTATTATTTTTTAAAATCTAATATAATATTAATAATTAATTTTATAAACAATTTTTAAATTATTTTTATAAATATATTAAATA
>Ga0114966_10001959_pt1 | contig 18614 bp, 16 predicted proteins | sample M_130207_XF_Meta_FD_87029 | JGI IMG/M metagenome (GOLD analysis project Ga0114966, IMG submission 87029) | Freshwater microbial communities from Lake Montjoie, Canada to study carbon cycling - M_130207_XF_MetaG | ecosystem: Environmental > Aquatic > Freshwater > Lake | place: Lake Montjoie...
AACAGCGCACCAGGCGCAAAAATCATCATGCGCTCCGCTGGTCTTGATCTCAGCTTTGTGCCTGTCTCCATTCATGCCAGACTGCGCTTCTTCCCAGAACGCACCGAGGCGCTGCATCAGCTCGATCGCGTCGGCACTTACGGCAGCTTTCACTATGCGGAGGTTCTGTGATGAATGCTGTTTCGACCGGCGCGGCTAGTGGAGGCACAGCGCTGGAGCGCTACTACCAGTTCCATTCGCGCATCTACGATGCCACACGCTGGAGTTTCCTCTTTGGACGTGAGGAAATCTTGCGCCGTTTGGCCGTCATCACTAAACCCAATCGCATTCTCGAAGTAGGCTGTGGCACCGGACGCAACCTTCCGGGCCTGCGGCGGCGTTTCCCGGCAGCGCAGCTTACGGGTGTCGATTTGTCCGAGCAGATGCTCGCCATTGCTGCGCTAAAGCTGCGGGATTACAAGGTAACGCTCCTGCGGCGCTCTTACTCGGCTCCTGTGCACACAAACGGCAAGGGTTTTGATCTAGTGCTCTTCTCGTATGCACTTTCCATGTTCAATCCCGGTTGGGAGCAGGCGATTGATGCGGCGTGGGATGATCTGGAGGAAGGCGGCCTCATCGCTGTCGTCGATTTCTCACACACCTCGTTCCATTGGTTCCGCCGTTGGATGGGCGTGAATCATGTGCGCATGGAAGGACACTTGTGGCCGTATCTCGCGAAGAAATTCACGCCTTTGCTAGATGAGCAGTTCAATGCCTATGGCGGCGTTTGGAGTTACGGCATCTTCATTGGCCGGAAGCAGGCCTGAGTGTGGCGATAGTGTTTCATGCATCGCTGTGAATAGCCGCCATCTTGGGCTTAAGGCAGCCAATTACCATGAATAGCATCATCATGCTCATCGCCACCGCGCTCGCGCTCACTGGTTTCCTCTATTTTGCACGCCGTTTCGGCACTGCTTGGTCCATGCGCAGTTGGTGCCGCACTCAGGGACGCGTTCTCATGGCGGAAATGCGTCGTGGCAAAAAGAAAGCCTTTGAGGGCTGCCTGCTTTACGATCCGGTGCTGCTTTATTCGTATGCTGTGGGCGATCGTGTGTTTGAAAGCAGCGTTTTCACGCATCAGGCAGTTCAAAATGTGGATCGCCTCACGACGGATTTCATCACCCGTTGCCAGAAGCAAACCGAAGTGCCGGTGTATTATCATCCTGACGATCCTGCCCAAGCAGTCGTACAGCCCATGCCCTGGCAAGGTTCCGCGTTGGGAGCTACTGCTTGCGCACTACTGTTCGCATGTTTGGTAGCGAGCCTCATTACCGCATGAATTCTCCAGCCTCCACGATCCCGATTTCACACGTGGCGTGGTGGCAGGACTCGTCATCCAAATCACTGCGGGCATCGATGGCGGCACAAATTGCCCTCGCTGGCTTCATCTCAGGTCATTCCTGCCTGCCAAATCACTGGTTACATCTCGGCTGGTTATTTGTGACCGGAGTCTGTGCCGTGTGTTGGACGGATTGGACCCAAAAGCAATCCTGGAAGCGTGTTGACGCAGGCTTTCAACTCATTGCGGCATTTCTCCTGTGGATGACGGTACGTTCCTGCTACAGCGATGCTTATGCGCCCGAGGAAATGCAGCGCGGTATGGTCGGCACGGGTTTGCTCATGCTCTTCTGTGTTCTCATCTGGCAGCAGTCTGGCGATGGCAAAACCATGCGCATCGCTGGCTGGGCCATCGGCGTGGCAAGCACTCTCGCCGCATTCATCAGCATCGCCCTGACCTATTTCGTGCTGCCGGGGCATCAAGTCGGAGAACGTCTCACCAATCTACTTGTACACGGCGGGCTCAATCCGGTCTGCACGGGGCTGATCTTTGGTTTCACGGCGGTGTGGCTCGCCGCTTTAGTCGAGACTGCTCCCGCCTTCGTGCCTCGCCGCTTTGTGTGGGCCGCAATCACGCTGCTGCACTTCTCCACCTTTCTTTCCGGCAGCCGTGGGGCCATGCTTGCGCTGGTTTGCGGTCATGCTTCACTCTTCATCGTGCGAGGCTCGCGGCGTGGGATCGCGGCATTGGGCGTGCTGTTACTTACCGGCACGATTTACTTCACCAGCGCTTCTTTGCTGGCCAACATCAGCTCGCGGCAGGACAAACCAGTCGCAGTCTCAATCACTCATCACTTTCAAAAGGTGGTGCAGCGCGGGGACAGCGGCCGCCTCAGCATCTACCGCGCCGGTTGGAACGCCATGGATAATCTCTGGATCGGCACCGGCCAGTGGGGCGTGCGCGATGTCTGGCAGTGTGAACTTCAGCCAAATGCCGACGCCATGATGTCACACCTACACAGTGCTTTCTTCGCCACGTTCGTGCATGGCGGCATCATTGGTGTCGTGCTGCTGCTTGTCTTGCTTGCATGCGGAATTCGCCGTGCCTGGCGTATTTCTCTTCAAGGTGATGCCACTTGGATCGCGTTGCTCGCCTTCGGTTGTGGCGGACTGCTCTTCGATGGCGAATCGCTGGCCTCACTCGCAACAGCCCCGCGCTTTGAAGGATTGCTGTTCTGGCTACCACTCACGGTGGCACTTGCCAGTGGCGGCGTCACCGCGCCAACACGCACTGTTTGATGCCGATTTCGCCTTCAAAGGCGATGAAGTTGAGCTGCGCTTTTGTTTCTGCAAGAACAGCATGCTTTGCTTTGGTCGTCGTTCCGGCGAATTCGACGGTAAGTTCGTCGCCATGGAAGGTGAGGCGCATTGTTTGCCAATCACTGGCTTTGAATTTCACCCGCGTTTTACCCAATGGCACCGTCTTGTCGGCTGCCTCGCTTTTATCGGGATTCTTGGCGATCTCCATGAAGGCGTGTGAAAGCACAACACGGAAACTGTGCGCGTTGTCGGCGGTGTGGATGCGCAGCGAGTGGCGATCCGCTTCGCCGAGACGGATTTGGAATTCGAGTGCTCCGTCCTGCATTTTTACCGGGCCACTGAATGGCAACCCTTTGGCATCCGCTTTGCAAAACATGGCATCATCACGCGCGGCCCAGCCTTTGCCGCTGAAGGTTTTCAAATCGAGCGGTTTGGCATTCTTGAGCGGTGGCAATTCGGCGAAGGCGGGCTTCGGCTTGGCGTCAGCAGGCGGCAATTCACGGCTGTAGCCGCCATCGCGATAACGGATGAGTAATTTTTCAAGATCCTTCACCACGTCAGGATTCTGCGCGGACACATCGGTGACCTCGGCGATGTCATATTTGAGGTCGTAAAGCTGGCGCTTGAACTGGTCGGCGTGCGCTTTCTTCGCCGTGGGCTTCACATCATCAGCAGGAACGCCTTCGATCCATTTCCACGCACCTTTACGGATGGCAAAGTTACCATCGGCGCTGTGCACGATCACATCGGGTCGCAACGGGCCTTCATACTTTTCGCCGAGCCATGCCTTGGACACATCATGGCTATCCTCCGCTGCTACATCGGCTTTTGGCAGCTTGTAGCCAGTGATCGCGGCCAGGCTGGCGATGGTATCGACAATGCTGACGGTTTCATCGCACACGGTGCCTGCGGGCACATGGCCGGGCCAACGCACGATGTAAGGCACGCGAAAGCCGCCTTCCCACACATCATGCTTCCCTCCACGAAATGGCCCCGTGGGCTTCAATCCAGCCTTCTGCGCCTCGTTTTGCACCAGTGTGGCGTTTTCTGGCTTGTTCACGCCGCCGTTGTCGCTGCTAAAAAGCACCAGCGTGTTTTTTGCGAGGCCCTGTTTATCGAGCGCATCAAGCACGCGGCCCACGCTGATGTCGAGATCGCTGATGAAATCGCAAAACGGTCCGCCTTTGCTTTTGCCCGCCGTCTGCTTCGACGGCGTGATCGGGTTATGCACGCCAACGGGCGTGAAATAGACGAAGAAGGGCTTCTCCGCGCTTTGCTGGCCGATCCAATTTACGATTTTGTCTGTGAGTGTGGCCATGACCTCGTCGTCGATGCGTTTCGGCGCGTTCAACTCAAGCATCTTCGCCGGCTTGCCCTTCTTCTCGCTCATCGTGACATACGGCGGACTTGGTGAAGATGGGCTGTCTTTGTTCAAGCCATAGACCCAGTGGTTCTCGACGTAGCTTCCGGTGATGTCGCCGTGATTGCTCGGCACTCCGAAGTGATAGTCGAAGCCAACTTCAAGCGGCCCAGGCTTCAGTTCCTTGGTGAAATCACAGCGCTCTGCCGTGCCGTAGCCGAGATGCCATTTACCGACCGCGGCGCAGTTGTAGCCCTGCGACTTGAGCATCGACGCGATCGTGAGCCGCGTCGTCTCGATGTGCAGCGGCGCCACCGTGCTCAGCACTTCGCTGATGAGCGACGTGCGCCAGCAGTAGCGGCCCGTGAGCATCGCATAACGCGTGGGCGAACACACGGACGAGGTTGTGTTGCCATCCGTGAAACGTCGGCCTTCCTTCGCGATGCGGTCGATGTTCGGCGTCTGCACCAACGCAGGATCAGCTCCGTAGCAACCAGAGCTGCCCCAGCCAAAGTCATCGCTGAGAATCACGACCACGTTAGGACGATCCGCAGCAAGGCCGGATGAAATTAGAAGAAGGAGGGGGAGCAGAAAGCGCATGGCCCGTTGACGAAGCTGAGATGCGCCGACTTTCATCGAATCACTTCGTTCGGGTTTTAGCAGCTGTGGTGATGGTTTCGTTGTTTTGCTTTCGTACTTGGCTCCCATGAGTCAGCTGCCGTGTTTTGTTGGGGAGAAGATCATGCGGTTGGAGCAAAGCGCTCTGCTCATGAGCTTTTGCTTCTGCGCGACTTTCGCTGGAGCCGAGGCAACACAGCAGACACCGCCAGTGACAGATGATGTAGCGATTCCGCAAGCCATGAGGGGAGAGGACTTTGAAGCACTTCTCACGAACTCGCCTTTCACACGTTCGCTGGGTTTTTCCGACTCAATGATCCTCACGGGCCTCGCGCACATCGATGACGATGTCTTTGCCACGCTGTTCGACACCAAAACCATGGAGTCGCATGTGGTCTCCAAAACAGCCAATACGAAGGGATGGCAGTTGGTCGGTGTCGGTGGCAATGCAGCCATCACGCAAACATGGAGCGTCAAGATTCAGATCGCGGGTGGCGAGGTCATCTCCGTCCGCTATCAACAGCCACCCAAAAAGACGGCTCGTGTAGCAACAGGCGGCAGCGGCGGCGGTTCTGGCGGCAATTCTCCGCCGTTGAGTTCGTCTCAAGTGGAAGAGGCGAAAAACGCTGCCGTGAACTACAAAGAAGGCTTCACCTCCGATGGCTACCCCAAGGCACCACCGCCCGAGATGGTGGCCAAACTCTCTCGCCTCAGCGTCTCGCAGCGCGAAGACATCAATCGACAAATGCTCGGCCTACGCAATCAAGGCCTTGGCATGGATGAACGGCGCAAGATCTATGAGAACCTAGTGGAACGTTCGGGTCAGGGAAGGCGTTGATCCAGATTACCCAAACAGCCCCATGACCGGCTTGCCAGTGGAAAACGGCGGGCGGGAGAGGCCGGTGTTCATGCCGAGGTCGTTGAGAGGCACGCCCAAGGCATGGAGCACGGTAGCGTGTAGATCTTGGACGGTGACGGGATTGCTTACGGGAGAGGAAGCGGTCTTGTCGGACTCGCCATAAACGGCACCACCGCGAATGCCGCAGCCAGCGACTATGGCGGAGAAGCACTTCGGCCAGTGCTGGCGTCCGGGGGGACCCTGCGTCAGAATGATCGGCGTGCGACCGAATTCGCCGACGGCGACGACAAGCGTGTCGTCCAGCAACCCGCGCTGCTTGAGATCGGTGAGGAGTGCCGAGAGAGCTTGGTCGAGGCGCGGCAGGCAGAAATTCATGCCATAGGAGCCGCCACCGAAGGCATTGCCCATGCCCATGTTGCCGCCATGCATGTCCCAGCTCGAGCTGGGCGGGCCGCCGCCTTTTTCATCCGGAGCTGGACCGACCCAGCCATTCACGGTGATGAAGCGCACGCCAGCTTCCACCATCCGCCTTGCGAGGAGCAGATTTTGGCCGAGCGGGTGCATGCCGTAGCGTTCGCGCACGGCCAGAGGCTCACTCTTCAAGTCAAAAGCTTCCCGACCTTCGGCGCGTGTCATGGAGTCGTAGGCTTTCTCGCGCAATTCGCTCCAGTCCTTGCCCAGCGGGGTGTCCTCGAGGAGTTTGGATTCCAAATCGGCGAGGAGTTTGCGCCGTTCCCACAAACGGGCGGCGTCGCCCATGTCATAGATCTCCGGCGGTTTGAAATTGGGCATCGCTGGATGGTTATCGGCCGAGCCGATGAAAACCGGCGCGTGCGCTGACCCCAAATAACCACCGGAGCCAATATTTGGTGCACAGAAGACCGGCGCCCCCACGCATTTGATGAGCCAGGCGTTGGAGACCAGATTGTGCTCGCTGGGCAGATGCTTTGCCACCACCGAACCGAGATACGGCAGGCCATCCGGCTGGCCTTCCTTGACACGCTCAATCAACTGCCCGCTCAGCAGATTGTGCATGGCGTCAAAGTGATTATTGATCGGACCTGGGTGCGTCATTGAACGAATGAGGCAGAACTGATCGGTCACCTTCGCGAGCATCGGGTGCAGCTCACTCAACTGCATGCCCGGGACTTTGGTGCGGATGGGCTTGTAGGGTCCGCGGATCTCGACGGGCGCATTCGGTTTCAGATCCCAGGTGTCCAACTGGCTCGGGCCACCGCACAGCAACAGAAAGATGCAGCGTTTCTTCGAAGCCACCGCTTTGCCAGAAGCGTCCAGCTTATCCTTCCCAACAACCAGCCCCGGGATGGCGAGATTCAGAGCGCCGATGCTCCCGGCTCGGAGAAATTGGCGGCGGGAAGCCTTCGAGAGATTCATATCCAGTTTCTGTTTGAGATGAACACGATACCGCCGCAGGCAGCATGCCCCACAGAGTCTGGGGCCGAAGCATTACGCCAGCACCAGCACGGGTTTCTCACCACCGGCAAGAAAAGCCGAAGGGGAAGACGACGAACCCGTAGCAAGTTTGGCCATAGCAGTCACTGCCACGTCATTTCGCCAGCGCCTTCGCCGCAGCCTTTTGAAACGCCTCGCGCACCGGGCTGGCGTCGCTGTTCGGGAAATTCGCACGCTGCACCATCAGCACGTAGAGGACGTCCTTCGTCGGATCGATCCACGCCCGCGTACCCCACGCGCCGCCGTGACCGAAGCTGCCCGGCGAGAGCATTTCCGCGAGGCCTGCATGCGGTTCCTTCAAAACACAGACGCCGATGCCCCAGCCGTAGTTGTTGCCGTGATTGCCGAACTCCGCCTTCTGGAAAAAACCGCAGGGCAGATCGCCCGTGTGCACGGAGGACATCGTTTTCACCGCCTCGGGGCTGAGGATGCGCTGGCCATCGAGCGTGCCGCCATTGAGCAGCATGCGGCAGAAGCGCGTGTAATCCTTCGCGCAGGAGTACAGGCCGCCATTGCCCTGCGGCGGACGGCCGCGCTTGCCGAAGTCGCCGCGCGGCGGCACGGCCTCGAGTTTTCCTGTATCCTTGTTTTTCGCATAACCGGTGGCCACCTGCGCCCACTGCGCATCGGTGGGATAGAAGGTCGTGTTCGTCATGCCGAGCGGATCAAAGAGCCGCTTCTGCAAAAACTCGTCAAAGGTCATGCCGCTGATCACCTCGACAATGCGTGCCGCCGTGTTGATGCCGGACTGGCAGTACTTCCATTGCGAGCCCGGCTCGAACTGCATCGGCGTCGCCAGCCAGATTGGCACCAGATCGGCCAGCGTATGAGCTTCCTGCGCCTTCGGGCCGTTCGCTTCGCCGAGGCCCGAGGTGTGCGTGAGGATCTGGGTGATCGTGAGATTCGCCGGCTTGCCCGAAGGCGTCTTCAGTGCCGCGAACTCGGGAAGGTGCTTCGACACCGGGTCCGCGATGTTGAGCTTCCCCTCGTCCTGCAGCATCATGATCGCCGCACCGGTGATCGGTTTCGTCATCGAGGCGATCCAGCCCATCGCATCCACGCTCATCGGCTTCTGCTTCTCGATGTCCGCCAGGCCGTTCGCCTCGAGATGCAGCAGCCCTGATTTGTTCGCCACCACCGTGACCACACCAGCGACTTCGTTCTTCGCGATCATCTCCTGCATCGCCTCGCCGATGCCGGGCAGTTTCGGTGTGTCCGCAAAGGCTAGCGATGAGGAAACGAGAAGAAGGATGTGCGTGCGCATGGTGGTGGAGGCTCTCACAACGTTGGATCTGGCGTAAAGCTGTCGGCGTGTGAGCGAGACATCCCACATCATCTCCGGCCTGCGGTGTTCAGCCCTATTCACAGCGTGTAGATCACCCGCGCTGCGGCTTTAGCGCCGGGCGGAATGTCTCCGATCGGCTCAAATTGAAGGCCTGCGATGTTTCCTGCCGCTGCCACCACTGAATCGGTGACGAGGATTTCCCACGCACGCGCGATGTCTTCACCCAATTTGCTGGCTGCATTCACTTCCCGGCCAAACACATCCTGGTCGCCAATGCGGAGCATGGGGCCATAGCCCAGCCCGATGCATTGCAAAATTTGCTCCTCCTGGGGCTTGTCCACATTGTAGGCTTTGGCCGCGCGTTGCATGTCCACCGCGCATTGGAGCGCGTTGGCGACCGTGCGAAAGATGACGAACATGCTGTCGCCTTCCAGCTTCAACAAGATGCCGTCGTTTCGGTCCACGCACGGAATGAAAATGCGCTGCGATTCATAGATCACCTGCAAAAAATGGATGATGCCGAATTCAGCCACGTTACGCGAGAAGCCCGACAGGTCAGTGAACATGACGGCCCAGGTCTCGCCAAAGAGATTCCAAATGCGCCCGTCCACGGCCTCGCGGTTCGCGCAGGGGGTAAGGCGCTCTGCCAGTAGTTTTTCCAGCCGTTCTTGAGAGGCATGGATTCCAACTTGGGGGGCATAGGACATAGGTTGTTCCTTTCAAAAGGCGGTACGCGAGATTTCTTCCGCCAAGCTTGGTTTACTTCCTCGAGCATTCGCGGGGTAAACATTTAAGGGTGCCGGAGCGGAGACGGCAAGCTTAACAAACATTCAACGGTTGCGATGATAGCTTTCCTGTCAGCTATGCCAAGGTTTTCTTCGGCACTGACTTTGCGTCGGATGAGATGGGTTCCGGTTCAGCCGGATTCCATCGGCATCGAGAATGAGACAGCGATCATTTCCAAGCGAATGCACATCCAACGAAAGAGGGGAAGATTCGGGGCAATATTTTTGTCAGGCAGTTGCAGCCTGATCCCGGTTCCATCGGTGTTTTTAAGCAACCTGCTAGAGTTTGAAAAAGACAATCAGCGAAGCAAGTGTCCCACAAACTAAGATCGCAGATAACAAGCAGCCCTTTTGTGGCGTCGTATTTGATTCAGACGCTCGATTGCCCGAGTATGGAACGTAGGGCGAATAAGGCAGTCCAAGTCTCTCATAAACCTTAACAAGATAGCTGGGTGAGTTTGGATCAAGGGTGCGAAGGAAGTTTGCAAATTCTCCAACAGATTCGCTTCCGAAGAAGCCGTCTGCATCATGCAAGGCGCACACTCTCGAGAACTCTTTGGCATATTCCGGGGTTCCAAACGAATGTTTAACTTGCTCCAGATAAGTTAACTCTTTGTCGGGGAAGAAACTCATTAGGACTCTTTGCCGAGTTGCTGAACACGCCTCGAGGTATTGCTCAAATGCGTCCCACTGTCTATCCGTCACATTTGCTCGAACAAGGTTTGCGTAGAAGTTGGCCAAGTTTAGATAAAGCGCATTTCGAATATCCATTCTGCTTTCAACGCCGATTGCTGAAAGCGGCGTGAAGAAGTCCGCGACCATTTTTGGTGTTGGATTCTCCATATGGTCAATCAAGGACTTTTCGATTTCAGATGCTCTGGACAGTGTCATGATGAAATTAAGTGGAAGAGAATTGTGATCATCACCCAAACAAACTCATCTGCCCCGCGTCCGCATCGCTGACGGCTTTCTTCCTCGTCTTCGCAGGCACGCTCGTCGCCACGGGGACTTCTTTGACGCTCTCGGCGGGCTGGTGGCCGGATTCGAGTTGTTGGAGGACTTCTTTGGCTCGGGCGATGACGTTTTCGGGGAGGCCGGCGAGTCTCGCGACCTGGATGCCGTAGCTTTTTTCGGCGCAGCCGGGGAGGATCTTGCGGAGGAAGATGATCTGCTGGTTCCACTCCTTCACGGCGACGTTGTAGTTCTTCACGGCGCTGCGGCTTTGAGCGAGCGCGGTGATCTCGTGGTAGTGGGTGGCGAAGAGGCAGCGGGCTCCGATGTGATCATGCAGGTGCTCGGCGGCGCTCCAGGCGATGCTGAGGCCGTCGAAGGTGGACGTGCCGCGGCCGATTTCGTCAAGGATGACGAGGGAGCGCTCGGTGGCGTTGTTGAGGATGAGCGAGGTTTCGTTCATCTCGACCATGAAGGTGGACTGGCCGCGCGCGATGTCGTCGCTGGCACCGATGCGGGTGAAGATGCGATCGACGAGGCCGATCTCGGCGCTGGCGGCGGGGAGAAAGCTGCCAATCTGCGCCATGAGCGTGAGCAGCGCGGTCTGGCGCAGGTAGGTGCTCTTACCGGCCATGTTGGGGCCGGTGATGAGGATGAGGCGGCTTTCCTCGGGCTCCAAGGTGACGTCGTTCGGCACGAAGCGCTCGCCGCTGGTGAGGTTCTGATCGAGCACGGGATGGCGGCCGTCGCGGATGAAGAGGTTGCGCGTTTCGTTGAGGACGGGGCGAGTGTAGTTGAAGAGCCGTGCGGTTTCAGCGAGTGAGCCGAGTGAATCGAGCACGGCGATGGCCTCGGCGGTTTCCTGGATGTGCGCGAGATGCTCGAGGACGCGGCTGCGCAGCTCGATGAACTGCTCGTATTCGAGCGCCTTGCTGCGCTCTTCGCTGCCGAGGATTTTGTCCTCCATGCGCTTGAGTTAGTCAGTGATGTAGCGCTCGCCGTTGACGGTGGTTTGCTTGCGATGGTAGTCGGCGGGGACGCTGCCGACGTTCGCCTTGGTGATCTCGATGACGTAACCAAAGACGGCGTTGTATTTGATCTTGAGGCTCTTGATGCCGGTGCGTTCGATCTCGCGGTTTTGCAGGTCGGCGATCCACTGGCGGCCAAGCGTGGAGGCATTGCGCAGTTCGTCGAGTGCGGGCAGCCAGCCCTCACGGAAGACGCCACCTTCTTTGATCTGCATCGGCGGCTCGTCACAGATAGCGCGTTGGATTTCCTGGCAGAGAGGCGTGAGGTCGTGAAGACGACGGCTGAGAGCGTAACGAAGCTCAGCGGTGCCTGACTCTTCATCCGATTCGGACAAAAGTGTTTTGAGCGATGGAACGACCTCCAGCGAAACCGCGAGCGCCTGCAAATCACGTCCATTGCCGCTGCCTTGGCTGAGGCGGGAGCTGGTGCGTTCGAGATCGCGGACTTCTTTGAGCAGCGTGCGGATCTGGCTGAGGAGCATGGGCTCATCAATCAGCGCGGCGATCATGTCCTGGCGCTGCGTGAGAGCATCGAGATCACGCAACGGATGCAACACCCAGTGGCGGAGTTTGCGCGCACCCATGGGCGTGCAGGTGCGGCCGAGGGCACTCAACAGCGTGTGCTGCGTGCCGCCGCGTGCGGTGACGAGTTCGAGGTGGCTCTGGCTGGCGGCGTCGATGAGCACGACGTCGTTGGTTTGGCCGACGCGGAGGCGCTGGATGTGATCGACGCTGCGACGAAGCTGGAACTGCAGGTATTGCAGGATGCAACCGGCGGCGCAGATGGCGGCGTTCATGCCGGTGCAGCCGAAGCCATCGAGCGACTGCACTTTGAAATGCTGCGTGAGGCTGTGCTGCGCCTGATCGAGCAAGAAGAGGTAACTCTCGATGGGTTGCGCACTGCTCGGGCTCCCGAGAGCGTCGATGATGTCGCGCTGATCATCACTGAAGAGCAGTTCGCTCGCCTGAAGTCGCTCCAGCTCGTCGGCGAGCTCGGTGGTGTCCTTGAACTCGCCTACTTCGAATTCACCGGTGGTGTGATCGACATAAGCGAGGCCGAGTTTCTTGCCCGAACGAAACACGGCCGCGAGGTAGTTCGGGCGATTCGAATCGAGGAGATTGAGGTCATTGATCGTACCCGCGCTGAGGATCTGCGACACAGCACGTTCGACAATTTTTCCCGGCGTTGGCTCGGTGGTCTGCTCGGCGATGGCGACGCGTTTGCCGCCTTTGATCAGCTTAGCGATGTAGCCCTGCGACGAATGATGCGGTACGCCGCACATCGGCACGCCGTTGCGTTTCGTGAGGGCGACATTGAGGATCGGCGAGGCAGTCTTCGCGTCCTCGAAGAACAGCTCATAAAAATCGCCGAGGCGGAAGAACAGCAGCACGTCCTCCGGCAGCTCGCGCCGGATGGCGAGATACTGCTTCATCATGGGAGTGGTGGCGGCGTCGGACATGCGTGGCGGCGACAGTCCAGAGTCACGGGGAGATGGTCAAGAGAAGTGATGCTTGATCGGGGACGAGTGTTTGCAATGATGCGGCCATGAAACAACCTCACCGCGAAGCGCTTTTCGATCTGCTCAGCCTATCCATCTATGCTGATGCCCATATTTCTCTAACCGAGGAGCGCTTGCTGGAGTCCGCATTCATCGCGGAAGGTTGGGATTCAAAGTATCCCAAGAGCCTTTTCCTTGAAGAATCCCTCGCTCGTGCTCGTGAAGCGGCAGACAGCGATGACGCGATTTTTGATTACATTAACGAGAAGGCACAGGTTTTCACGACCAAGGCTTCACAAAAGGAAGTGCTCGGCGTGGTGAAAAACATCCTGAAGAGCGATGGTGAGTCGCCCGAAGAAAACGAATTCTATAGCCTGCTGGTGCAAGCGCTGCCGAAGCCGACGAAGTAAGTGTGACTTACTTTGTCACCGGTTCGCCGAGATGCTTTTTGAAAAATGCGGCGGAGATTTCCACCGTCTCGGCGCACCACGGGTCGCTCATCCAAAACGGATGCGGAGCGTTTTTGAGCGTGTGAACGGCCGTTTCGATGCCGAGGGCCTTCAACTTTTCCATCATCTCAGCACGACCGATTTTGAGCGTGTCTTTTTCGCCTTCGATGAAGATGGTGGGCGGCACTCCAGCACGAACGCGAGTGATGGGTGAAGCGGCTTTGTAGATCTCCGGTTTGTCCTGAGCGCTAGCGCCAAAGAATAGGATCGCGCCTTCATTGGTCTTTTCAGCATTTGCCGCAGCAAGGTCCTGCGTGGCGGCCATGACGATGCAGGCTTTGACAGCGCTGGATTGGTCTTTGAATGGGCCGGCGCCTTCAAATTCGGCCAATCCGCTCGTCATGCCGGTCAAACCGGAGAGATGCCCGCCGGCGGAGCCGCCCATGCAGCCGATGCGCTCGGGATCGAGTTTCAATTCCTTGGCATGTACACGAAGGCAACGGAGCGCGGCTTTGCAGTCCTCCAAAGCGGCTGGGTATTTGGCTTCGGTGCTCAACCGATAGCTGACGAGAGCGGTGACAAAGCCACGCAGCGCAAGGCGCTCCATCATCGGCTTATCGCTGTCGATCTGACGTGCTTTCCAGCCACCTCCATGGATGTCGAGGATGCAGGGCCACGTGCCTTCAGCGTCTGGCACGTAAACGTAGAGCTCGACGGTGTGCTCGGGATACTTCGCGACTTCGAGAGTCTTCAAAGTGAAGCCGGACGGTGTTTGTGGGATGAGCTTCTTCCACTTGGGAACATCGGCTGCGTGTGAAGTGCTGATGGTGACAGCGAGAAGGCAAAGGACGTGGCGGAGCGACATGATCGAGGACGAGTTCGAGGAGGAACCTGATTTAGCTGGCTTGAGCGACGCTTGGAGGCGTGGGTTTTTTAGTGGTGGGCTTGCCAAGGTAGCCGGGGAGCTCGATGCCAACGTTGGTGGCGATCTCGTGCAGCGGCGGCACAGAACCAACGAGACCGGAGAGGAAATCAGCGGTGCGAGTCTTGCCGTCTTCGCCGGCGCGACCGGAATCCCAGACGGTGAGCTTGTCGATCTTGATGCCGGAGATGGCTTTGACCTGTTCAGCAACGAGATCGGGTAACTGCTCGGTGACCATGAGCTGTGCGGCTTTGTCGGCACCACCCGCGGCGGTGACGATGGATTGGAAGCCTTTGGCGCGGGCTTCGAGCTGGGCCAATGTTCCTGCGGCTTCGGCTTCCATGTAGGTTTTGAGACCGGCGGCCTCACCTTCTTTGACGATGCGAATTTTTTCAGCGTCGGCTTGAGCAACGAGTTCGATGCGGCGCTTTTCGGCCTCAGCTTCGAGTTCGATGCGCAGTTTTTGCGCCTCTGCACTGATACGAACGCGATTTTTCTCGGCTTCGGCTAGCACTTCGATCTTCCGCTTCTCGATTTCGGCCTGCACGATGATGGTGGCCATCTGTGCGGCTTCTTCGCGTTTGGCTCGGCCGCGTTCGGCGGACTCTTCAGCTAAATACGACTCTTGCAGTGCCTTGGCGCTGGCGACTTTTTCAGCGGCGGTGCCGACGCGTTCGGCTTCAGCTTCTTTTTCTCGGCGTGAGGCGATGGAGTTGGCGATTTCGACGGCAGAAAGGTTTTCGCCAGTGACGGCTTCGGCCTGGGCCTGAGCAACGCTGATGCGTTTTTCTTTGTCAGCAAGTGCGGCACCGATGTCGCCATCGCGTTCCTGCTGGGAGACTTTGATTTTGGCTTCGTTGATGGCGCGAGCAGCGGCTTCTTTGCCGAGAGCCTCGATGTAGCCTGATTCGTCGGTGATGTCCTGGACATTGACGTTGATGAGGCGGAGGCCGACTTTCTTCAGCTCGACTTCGACGCCGTTGGAGATGTTGGCGATGAGCTTGTCGCGGTCGGCGTTGATTTCCTCAATGGGCATCGTGGCGATGACGACGCGCATCTGGCCGAAGATGATGTCTTTCGCGAGCTCTTGAATTTGCGGCTGACTTTGGCCAAGGAGACGTTCAGCGGCGTTTTCCATGACGCCAGGCTCGGTACTGATACCGACGGTGAAAGTGGAGGGTGTGTTGACGCGGATGTTTTGCTGAGAGAGTGCACCACGCAGTTGGATGTCGATGGGCATCGGCGTGAGGCTGAGGTAGGCGTAGTCTTGAATGACCGGCCAGACGAAGGACGCGCCGCCATGCACGCAGCGGGCGGATTTGTTGCCGCCGACTTTGCCGTATACGACGAGGATGCGGTCAGAGGGGCAGCGTTTGTAACGCGAAGCAAAAAACGCGAGCGTGGCGAATACGAGGATGGCTGCAATGCCAGCCAGAACGGGGATCATGGCGGAGTTGAACATGGTAGTGGGAGTGACTTATGCGGTTGGTTTGACGATGAAAGTGTTGGGCGGCATGAGAGCGGTGATTTCGATCCCGTGTTGCGGTGCTAGGGCGTGATCAGCATCCGTCACGGCATTAGCAGTGATGAGGCGGCCTTGGAGCATGACTTCGATTTGGCCGATGCCTTCGCGGGCGGCGGGAATGGTCACATAGACTTGGCCGCGAAGACCGATGGCACCCTCGTAATGCAGCGAGCCATCGTCTCGCAGTGACATGAGAAAACGCAGAGTGGTGAAGAGCAGCAGCATGAAAATAATGCCGGAAACGAGTGCAGCTAGCGCTGTAGAGCCAGCAGACATGCCGCTGTTCTGCCCCATGACGCCCGCCCAACCGAAACCAACAAAAAAGGCCACGAGCACACGCAGCGAGAGAATTTTGACCGCATCCGTCGCACTGCCGTCGTGAGAATCGGCACCGTGGTCGAAATCGTGTGCACCACCGCCAAAGAGAGCCCCGATGAGTAGGAACACCTGCAACACAGAAGCGAAGATGGCGACGGCCCAGTAGAGCTGAGTGCTCGCAGCGAAATCAAACCATGAGGAGTTCATGGCCGCAGTTTTTAGCGGGTGAGACACTACAGGGCAAGCCTAGATGCGTTACCGGATTTTGCGATGTTTGTAAGCTGCAGACTAAGTTCGAATCACAGTCCCGGTGGCCGCTCGGAGGCCTTGCGCATGGGCTTGCTCTTGGGTGGCGGTGCACCGGGATCGAATAACTCGCCGCCACTTATCTGCGCACCCGCAGCGGTCATCAGTAGAGAGGGGCGGTTGCCTTCGGTATCGCGGTAGTAGGTGCGTTTGTAGATTTTGCCATCCGGATTCACGATGGCATGGCAGAAGATGCGTGGCTGGGCCAAAAAGAAGACATGCAGTTTGTTTTTGGTGTCGATGCTGATTTGCGGCTGCACGGCCATCATGGCGGGGCCAAGCAAGAAGGTGGCGATGTATGCGCCGCTGCGATCATCGGTGATGCGGCAGTAGAGATAGAGTGTGTCGAGTTCGCGGAACAGGATGACTTGGAAGCGACGTGCACGACCCGCATTGGGGAAACCTTCCGGCACACCGAACGGCTGGTCGAACATGTTTGGCTTGGAGTCAGTGATGGTCATGCGCACCTTGTTGGATTGGTAGAACTGCCCGGAGATGGGGTGCAGCACGTTGGCGATCATGCTGAAAGTTCCGAGATCGGCGGTGGAATAAGCACCGGAAATTTCGACGGTATGCTTGGTCGTGCCGCCTGCCTTCAAGGTGATGGCTTGCTCAGAACCGATGGTGACAGGCGAAAGCCTGCGACCGCCGGTGTCGGTGATTTCAAACTGCAGCCAATCACGTGAGCCATGACCACCAACGACGACATCCGCGCCGGAGCGGTTGGTGACGGAGACCACGGCCACGACCGGTTCACCCGTGAGAAACTGGTTTTTCAACAACGTGAGGTTGGTGACATACTGTGCATGCACGGTGCCTGAGCACAGGCAGAGAATCAGCAGTAAGAGGAGACGGTTCATGAGCTTCAAGGTTTCGGTTTGGCAGGAGCGGTGCTGGAGGCGGTGCGGAAGCCGCGGGCGAGTGTAGCCTCATTTGCGGATTCTGGAAAGAGGCGGTCGGTGAGCAGGTGGTCGCTGCTCTTCAGGCCGAAGTGCCCACCACGAACGACGGGCACCTTGATATCGATGTAATCGGGATGTGCGGGCCACTCGCCATCCTGGCTTTCTCCGGCGGTCCATTCGCTGACGTTGCCGGCCATGTCACACACACCATAGGGGCTGACATCCTGCGTGATGCGGGTGATGGGAGCCCAGAGATTGTAGCCGTCGATGGCGCCACCACGACCCTTCGGAGTGGCGTTATAGTCATCTCCGAGATTGGCGGCGTTGTTGCGCGGTTGATTGCCCCACGGATAGCGGAATCCTTTTTCGCCACGGGCGGCTTTTTCCCATTCCTTCTCAGTGGGCAGTCGCTGACCTTTCCATTTGGCAAAGGCATACGCATCCCACCAGTCCACCTGGCTGACAGGGGTGTTCAGGGTGATGCTTTCGCCATTGAAGGTGGTGCCAGCTTTCGCTGCCGCATAATAATTGCTCCACTTCGCGGGTTCGTGGTCGGTCTTGGTCTTTGGCTGAAGGGCATGATCGAACGCTCCTGGCGATGTCTTCACCGCTGCAAGGAATTCCGCATACTGGCCGATGGTGACCTCATGTTTGCTGATCCAGAACTCTGGCAGCGTGATTTTTTCATTCTTCTGATACTCAAAGGTCCCTGCTGGAATACGCACCAGCTCAATGGGCAATGCCGTGGCTTTTACGGCCGCAGGTGTGTTTGAGCCGTTCATCAAAGCCCCCAATGCGGCGACAACAAGAAGGATGATGACGACCAACATCCATAGCCACCACGGTTTGTTCCCATGGACATTCACCGGCAGAGTCTCCGCCTCGATCTTGCGGATGATGCTGCGCTCGCGCATGTCATCTCGCACATCATCGAGCGCGATGAGCAGGCCGCTCCAGTCATGATTCGCGTCAGCGAGAGACTTCAGTAAGCCGCTGGCCTTGCCATCGGCAGTCACCTGACGCAACAGATTGAGAAAGGCACGCACATCAGCCTTGGCATCGCGTGGTTCATCTGCTGCGGGGCGGAAGATATTCACGATGCTCGCCTGATGCTCGGCATCGATGTAAATGTCGCGCGGGGCAAGGTTGCGGTGATGATAACCGCGTTCCGTGGCAAACTGCATTGCCTCAGCCACTCCGTGCAGCACCTCTGCAAGACGGCGCTCGGTGAGTGTTTCATCGGTCTGTTCGATTTCCGTGAGACTGCGGCCACGTGGTAGTTCGCGGGTGTAAAACAGCCAGCCATTCGCCTCACCAGCCTCAAACAGCGGCGCGATGCGTGGATGCATCAGTGATGCTTTCACGCGTTCGCGTTCTTTGAACTTGGCCACGACTTGCGGCTGCTTCAGGTATTCTGGCTTCAACAGCACCAAACCTACGGGTCGTTGCACGGCGATCTGCAGCGCACGATACGTTTCTGCTTCTTTTTCGAGGTAAAGCCGCTCCAGCACCTGATAATTGCCAAGCACCGTGCCGGGAGGCATCACTGGTGGCGTTTCATCGGATTCCAAGGGCTTCGTTAATAACGGACGGACACGCTCTAGTAGTTTTTCGAGCGTGTAGGGCGCGTCCTTGAGCACTCTGCCATCCTCGATCTGTTCTTCGAAACCGCTCAAATCATAACGAGTGGTGAAGAG
>Ga0114966_10001960_pt1 | contig 18608 bp, 10 predicted proteins | sample M_130207_XF_Meta_FD_87029 | JGI IMG/M metagenome (GOLD analysis project Ga0114966, IMG submission 87029) | Freshwater microbial communities from Lake Montjoie, Canada to study carbon cycling - M_130207_XF_MetaG | ecosystem: Environmental > Aquatic > Freshwater > Lake | place: Lake Montjoie...
CCGTCGATCCAGCTCCACCCCAATTCGAATCCTGCAGCAGGCGACACCCATCCGTTTCGGCGAGCGGCAACCTGCGTGTGAAAGCCGTAGTCGAACGGCCCCCACGCGTACTGCGCCGACCAGCCGAGTGCGAGTTGGGTAGGCACGCTGTACTGCGTGCCGCGTAGCATGTACGGCTGTCCCACATTCTGGAGTGACAGCCCGGCAATGCCCGTCCACAGGGGATGCGACGTTCCGATGTCGAGCAACCAGGTGGAGCCACGCGACGGCAGTGCAACAACCGGCAGGTCAGTCGAGTTCCGCCGGACCATATCTTCGGCGTACTTCACCGACGTACCGATACGGAATCCCTTGTAGGTCATCGCACCGGACACTATCGCGACAAAGCTGAACGCGTCTGATTCGCCGCCACTCATCAACGACGCGGGAGCAAGCGGATACACGGTGCTACTGCGCGGCGCTGCAAAATCCACAGCCTGCAGCGCCCAGCCGAGTGTGACAGGGCCAATGGTGGACGCCGATGCGGCCGCGAGGGCACGGGTTGTTGAACCGTACGTGGCGATTGTGATCCCAAAGCCGGTGGTCGCGTTGAGTCGCGCCGGGTTCTGGAAGACGGCGTATTCGTCGCGCCCAGCAACGGCAGCGTTACCAATCGCCGCAGCACGCGCCGAGGCAGGGAGGAGCAGCGCGAGCGGCCCAGTGTCAGGGGCGGCGTTTTGGGCCGCGGCCAGGTGCGCGGAGAGCGCGATTGCGGAGAGCACGAGGGCGGCCACGCAAAAAATGCGGTGAAATCGGTCTGTACGCATCCAACGAAGGTGAGTCATTTCCCTGCGTCACGGAAGGGGACGGGCCGGTCGAGATGGGTAGGCTGCCTAGCCCTCCGCGGCAATCAACTCCAGCGCTTCCCAGCGTGCGGTCGTTGCCGTCAGTTCCGCCTCGAGTGCCGTGAGCTGTGCCCGGACTCTAATCACCGCCGCACCGTCGCGCAGGAAAGTCGGATCGGCCAGTCGCGCGAAGAGCTCGCCACGCTCCCGCTCCAGCGCATCGATCGCGTCGGGAAGCGCCGCGAGTTCAGTCTTCTCCTTAAACGTGAGTCGCCGTGGTTTGGCGGGCTTGGCCGCCGGCTTGGCCGTGTCTTTCGCAGGCGCAGGAGCAGAAGCGGAAGCAGGAGCGGCTGCGCGGTTCGACGGAATGCCCGCGGCTGACACGGCCGCACGCTGCCGCACCCAATCGGCGTAGCCACCCACGTACTCACCGACCCTTCCATTTCCCTCAAACACCAGCGTGCTCGTCACCACATTGTCGAGGAATGCACGATCGTGACTCACCACGAGCAACGTCCCTGAAAATTCGAGAAGAAGCTCCTCGAGCAGATCGAGCGTCTCGATATCGAGATCGTTTGTTGGTTCGTCGAGCACCAGCAAGTTGAACGGGCGTGTAAACAACCGTGCGAGCAACAACCGGTTGCGTTCACCGCCGGAGAGCGCACGCACCGGCGTGCGCACCCGATCCGCACCGAACAGAAAATCCTGCAGATAGCTCATCACATGCTTCTTGTTCTCGCCCACATCGACCCAGTCAGCGCCATCGGCGATGCTGTCGTACACACTTTGCTCAGGGTCTAGCTGCTCCCGGAGTTGGTCGAAGTAGGCTACCGCCAGTCCAGTCCCCAGCCGGACGGAGCCGCTGTCAGGCGCGAGCTCACCGAGCAGCAGGCGCAGCAGCGTGGTCTTGCCGGAGCCGTTCGGGCCAATCAGTCCCACGCGATCTCCGCGCGTAATCGTCGTCGTAAAGTCCCGAACAATCACTTTCTCGCCGCGCGCAAACGTTACACCACGCGCCTCCGCAACCAATCGCCCCGACCGCTCGGCCACCTGCACGTCCATCTGCGCCGCGCCGCCGCGCTCACGTCGCTTGCTGCGCTCCACGCGGAGCGCTTCGAGATGTCGCACGCGTCCTTCGTTGCGGGTGCGTCGCGCCTGAATTCCGGTGCGGATCCACACTTCTTCTTTCGCCAACTTTCGGTCGAACGCGGCGAACTCCTTCTCCTCGACAGCGAGCGAAGCTTCTTTGCGGACGAGATACGTGTCGTAGTCGGTGCCCCAGTCCACAAGACGACCACGGTCGAGCTCCACAATCCGGGTGGCAACATTGCGCAAAAAAGCCCGGTCGTGGGTCACAAAGACGATCGTCATCCCACGGTCCACGAGGAACTCTTCCATCCACTCCACCGCTTCGACGTCCAAGTGGTTGGTGGGCTCGTCAAGCAGGAGCACATCCGGCTGTCGCACAAGGGCGCGCGCCAAAAGTGTCTGACGCTTTCGCCCACCTGACGCCGACGCGAAGGGGAGGTCAGCGTCGAGCGCCAGATGCTCGAGCACCGTGTCCACGCGTGACTGCATCTCCCACGCATTCGCTGCGTCGAGCGCGTGGTGCAGGCGATCCAGCTCTTTAAGTGCACTCGCGCTTCCCGCGGACTCCACCATCGTGCTCACCCGGTGGCTCGCCTCGTGGTAGCGCGCGAGCAAGGTGCCGGCGTCGCCGAGTCCCCCCGCGACCACCTCAAAGATGGTCCCCTCGACGTCGTCCGGAACCTGCTGCTCGAGCCGCGTGACCGTCACCCCTGTTTGGCGAATCACATCGCCAGCGGCTGGGGTCAGTTCGCCGTCGAGCAGCTTGAGAATCGTGCTCTTTCCCGCGCCGTTGCGGCCCAGCAAACAGACCCGCTCGCCACGCTCGATTGCAAAGCGCGCGCGTTCCAGTACCGGGGGGCCGCCGAAGGCCAGCGTGACGTCCTGCATTCCGAGAAGAGCCATAGCGCGAAATATGGCCGATGGCGCAGCTCGGGTGGGTGTTGTGCTGCGTATTCCCAAGCGCCACTTGACCCGCTGGCGCTGAGGGCGCGGATGTGGCATCCTCCTGACTATGACTCGCCACCGACTTCTGACACTCGCGCTCGCCGCACTGTTCGCGAGCCCCCTCGCGGTGTCGCTGCCCGCGCCGCTCGCCGCGCAAGCCACCGATACCCTGCGTACGACCGGACTCGTTGCCTCGGTGGAAGTAGTGCGGGATCGCCAAGGGATCTCGCATATCTACGCCAAGAACGAGCACGATGTGTTCTTCACACAAGGGTACGTGGCGGCACGCGATCGCCTCTTCCAACTTGAACTCTGGCGGCGTCAAGCCACGGGAACGGTCGCCGAACTGCTCGGCCCGCGCGAACTCCAGCGCGATATCGGTGCGCGACTGTTTGCGTTTCGCGGCGACATGTCCAAGGAGCTGTCGCATTATCATCCACGGAGCCGCACGATCATCGGCGCCTTTGTCGATGGCGTGAATGCGTATATCGCGGTGACGGAGCGCGACCCGAAGCTCCTGCCGATGGAGTTCCGTCTGCTCGACACCAAGCCGGGACGTTGGACTCCAGCAATCGTGATCTCGCGTCACGGCGGGCTGCTCGGGAACATCGAGCAAGAGCTCGCGGTCACGCGAGCGGTTGCAGCAGTTGGGGCACCCACGGTGAAATCGCTCTGGAGTTTCCATCCCGGCGACCCCGATCTGACGATTGATCCGGCGATCGATCCGTCGCTGCTGAGCACGAAGATTCTAGATCTGTATCGCGCCTATCGCGCGCCAGTGCGATTCCAGCCGAGTGATGTGAAGCTTGCCAGCGCGCGCAATGGCGCTGAGAGTTGGAAGTCGCTCGCTGCCGCAACGCAAGCCGCCTACGACGATGTGCAGCACAATCAGCAGCGCGACATCGGAAGCAACAACTGGGTCGTGAGTGGATCACGCTCCGCGAGTGGAAAGCCATTGCTTGCGAACGATCCGCATCGTACGCAGGCATCGCCGTCGCTGCGCTACTGGGTGCATCTCGTGGCGCCCGGCTGGAACGTGATTGGTGGAGGGGAGCCCGAGATCCCTGGTGTCTCGATTGGGCACAACGAATACGGCGCGTGGGGGCTCACGATCTTCGCCACAGACGGTGAGGATTTGTATGTCTATACGACCAATCCTGCCAACCCGCGCGAGTATCGCTACGGCAATGGGTGGGAAGCGATGCGCACGGTGGCGGAGAACATCCCGGTGAAGGGTGCTCCTGCATCGCACGTGGAGTTGCGATTTACACGACATGGTCCTGTGGTGTACGAAGATACGCTGCATCATGTGGCGTATGCGGTGCGCGCTGCCTGGCTCGAGCCTGGCGCCTCGCCGTATCTCGCGAGTCTGCGCATGGATCAAGCCAAGAGCTGGGACGAGTTCCGCGCCGCGTGTGCAGCGAGCTTTATTCCTGGCGAAAATATGATCTGGGCCGATCGCACTGGACACATCGGCTGGCAGTCCGTGGGAATTGCGCCGGTCCGCACGCATTGGAGCGGTCTCGTCGCAGTTCCCGGCGACGGACGTTTCGAGTGGAAGGGGTATCTGCCGATTCTCGAGAAGCCGCATAGCGCGGATCCGGCCGAGGGCTTTATTGCTACCGCCAACAACGACCTCATTCCGCGCGGTTATGCGCACATGGACGCCGTGGGCTTCGAGTGGACCGATCCGTACCGCTGGGACCGCATTTCCGAAGTGCTGCGCGCGGGGCAGAAGCTGACCGTGGACGATATGACGCGGCTCCAAACCGATTACACCTCGCTGCCGGCGCGTCAGCTCGTGCCGCTACTCAGCACTGTGAAATCCACTACCCCTGCCATCGAATCTGCGCGCCTCGCGTTGCTCAACTGGGACCGCGTACTCGGCGTATCGTCCGTGCCCGCTGGGATCTACGAAGCCTGGTACCGCGCTCTTGCTGCGGACCTCACACAGCGACAGGTCCCGGCATCCATCCGCGCGTATCTCAACACGCTCTCGACGGGGCGTGTGGTGGAGTTGCTTACCGCGTCGCCTGCTGCGCTTGGCCGTACGCCAGCGACAACGCGCGATACAATCGTGCTCCGGGCGCTGGAGACGGCAGTGGCAGATCTCACCAAGCGCTTTGGAGCCGATCCAACGAAGTGGATGTACGGACAAGAGGGATATCACCACGCGCTGATTACGCATCCACTCAGCCCGGCCGTATCTCCGGAGCTTCGCAAACAACTCGACGTTGGACCCGCACCCCGCGGTGGTGATGCGACCACGGTTGGCGCTACGGGAAATGGCGGCAATCAAACGTCGGGCGCGTCGTTCCGTATGGTGGTCGATCTCGCCGATTGGGAGCGCATGGTAGGGACCAACACGCCGGGGCAGTCGGGCGACCCGTCGAATGCACATTATCGAGATCTCTTTCCGCTGTGGGCCGAGGATCGGTTCTTTGCGGTGCCGTATGCGCGTGCGCAGATTTTGAAGAATGCCGAACAGCGCTCGGTGATGATTCCTCAACGGTGATGGTCATGTCCATGTTGCGTCATGTGTTGCTGGGTCGCTCCGCGCTGCTCGCGCTTCCGCTCGTCGTTCCAGCAGTGCTCTCCTTTCGCGCGCCACTGGAACCGCGTGCGGAGTTGCGTGTGCCGGCGTTTACGGCGTATCTGCTGCCGGACGCTGATGCCGCGCGCGTGTCGCAAAATCGGCCCGTGCAGCCATTCGTAGCGCGTGGGAGTAGTCTGGCGTGGTATGGACAGGTGACGGCGCGCGGCAGTGTGACCGCTGCGGTCGCGCTTCAGCTTCCGGCTGGTGCGCACCAATCCATGCGACTCTCGGTTGGCACACAGACGCATGACGCGTTAGTCACGGGAACAGGCGCAGAGGTTCGCGTCCCGTTTGGCGATTTTACCGTGGCCGACACTGGCTATCTGAAAATCGAACTTACCACCACCGATGGCGCCGCGGTGCCAGCCATCGCGGTGCAGGCACTATTGCTTGACGGCGCCGCAACCACCGGCGCGCACTTCAACACGGACCCGCGCCGCAACGCCGCAAGCGTTCATCTTCGGTATCCAGTGGACAGCACGCTCACCGTGACGGGCTTCTATAACGAAGTCACCGCGGTCGACGATCCGGTCACCACCTACTACATGGCCACCGGCTTTGCCCGTGGCTACTTCGGTATGCAGGTGAACTCACCCACGGAGCGTCGCATCATTTTCTCCGTGTGGGACGCGGCCAACGGCACCAACGCCAAGGATCGCACGACTGTTGCCCCAGAGAATTTTACCCAACTCCTCGGCAAGGGCGACGGCGTAGTCGCCGAAGTGTTCGGTAACGAAGGGACCGGCGGGCATTCACATCTCGTGTACAACTGGAAGACTGGTTCCACGCAGAAGTTCTTTGTGACGGCCACGCCTGACGGCGAGAGCACCATCTACGCCGGCTACTGGTTCCATCCAGAGAAGAACGCGTGGATGCTCATCGCCAGCTTTCGCGCCCCCAAGGACGGGCTCGGACTCCGCCGTCTCTATTCGTTCAGCGAGAACTTTGGCGGCAACAACGGCCATCTGCGTCGCAAGGCGCGCTTCGGCAATCAGTGGATCCAACTCAGCGATGGCCGCTGGCAAGAACTCACCACCGCAACATTCAGCCACGACGCCACCGGCAAGGACGCGCGGCTCGACCGATTCATGGGCGTGGAGAACGGACAGTTCTTTTTGAGCCACGGCGGATTCGTCCCGGGATTCACCATCATGGGAACCCCCTTTACGCGCGCGCCGAGCGGCACGCCGCCGACGATCGTCCTGCCGAAATGAGTGCGGGGGGCCGTGCGAGGGTTACGCGACGACCGGAACTTTCACCACGATCTTGCGCGTCGCCACCGGCGCGGTGACCGCGATGTTCGGGCGGTGCGCGTCCTGCGGAAAGAACACTGCGAACATGCCAGCGCTGACGACCAACGAGGTGGTCGGCGCAGGTGCGGTGCCGTAGAAACACACATCCTGTTCGGCGTCGTACGGTGTGGCAACAGGCAGCGTCTCGATCGGTGCGACTGGAATGCACTCGAGTCCTGACACCACGTACTGGATGTCGATGTACCGACGGTGCGATTCCCACTTCCGTTGTTCGGCAGGTTCGGTGCGGTACGACATCACGCGCGCTTCGCACCCGTGCCCGATGTCGTGGTTGCCGTCGGGCGTCGTGCCGTCGAAGGCTGCAAGCCAGTGGAAGCAGTGCGCAAAGGCGGGGTGCAGCAACGCATACTGCGGCGCGTTGGCGATGTGGTCGCAGATCATGCTGAAATGTACGGCGGTTGCCGTACGGTGCGCAGTACCAACGACGGCAGGGTCAGGTGCGCGGGCGCGACCGCCCCACCCACCACAGCCCGAGTCCGCCGGCAATACCCGCGGGCACCAGAATGGCCGCCGGCCCAGCAATCACGGGCATGTCGACGAACCGCGCGCCGATCCCACGCAGCGCCCAGGCGACAACTAACGGGAACACCCACGCGCCGCGCGCGTAGCTCATGGCCCAGCCGAGCGCGGTCGCGATAATCATCATCGCAACGGCGTAGGTCGACTCGCTGATGCCAAAGCCCTGCCACTGCACCACGTGCGCGTACTGGAAAATGTTCGCAATGATTGCCACAGAAATCCAGGCAAGATAAATCCCCGTGGGGACCGTGACGCACCAGTATTCCGCAGCACTCGCCGGCTCGCCGCCCGTTACGCGCTCAAACAACGAAATCAGCGCAACGAGCATCACCGCCATAACGGCCAACGCGCCGAGGAAGTGCGAGAAGGAGAAGGTGGAGATCCACGCGACGTTGAGCGCGCCGACAATAATCCACCAGGGTCCGGTGCGCCGCACGCTGCGTACGCTACTCTCGCCCGGCAGCGCCTGAAACACCGTGACCACCATCAACCCCACGTAGATCAGGCTCCAAATCCCGAACACATAGTTGGCCGGGAGAAAGAGCGACTGATAACGATTCGCAATCGTGCCAATAGAATCGCCGCTCATTTTGCCCGACGCGGCGAGTCCATTGCCGGCGAGCACGAGGATGAAGACCACGAGGTTGAGGAATCTCATGGAACAAAGATGCGGCGACTGGGCCCGGTTCGCTACGGCGGTGCGCGGAGCGTACGAGTCGGGAACGCGGTGCCCCTAATAGAGGCAGGCATCCAAAATCGAGAGTACCTCGTCGAGCATAGCTGCCGGTGCTCGGCCAATTCGCGTGGCCTTTCGGGCGCGGTAGTCGATGGACTTCACCTGTTCGGCCATCACAAAACCCGTGACATCGGCACTCGCCGGTACGGCGACGTGGAATGGGTGCCGTCGGTCAGTGTTTGTCACAGGGCAGGCGATGCATAGCCCCGTATGACGATTAAATAAATCGTTGCTGATGACAAGCGCCGGACGCCGCCCGCGCTGTTCATGGCCGGCTTGCGGGTCAAAGCTCAGCGCAATCAAGTCGCCTTTTTTCGGGATGTACTCGGCCACTTACCATTCCTCTTGGCCGAGGGCGACTCCCCAGTCCACTTCGGTCGAGCGCGATCCCTTCGGACGCGATCCCTTCGGGCGCGATCCCTTCGGGCGCGATCCCTTCGGAAGCTGACGGACCAGCTCGCGTAAGTCGTGCCCCCCGCGCACGCGCCGTGATGGCGTGAGCACAATCCGTCCCTCGTGTACCGAAACGTCGAAGGTGTCTCCAACGGCAACGCCAGCCTCGGCGAGCAGCGCTTTACTGATGCGCAGCCCTTGGCTGTTGCCCCACTTCTGTAGTGTTGTGATTGGCATGGCGGGTGATAGGGATATACGAAGTATATCCGGTATCCGAACGCCTTGGCTAGTCTCTGGGATCGTAGGATGGGTCATGGCGGGAACCATTGTCTGGCGTGCCCTGTCGGGCGTCATCAATCCCGTGCCTGTCGAATCCTTTGATTACATACCATCACCTGCAACACGGGGGGCCGTCAGCTGACGGCCCCCCGCGTGTCCTCCTGAGATCGCGTGCTACTCCTTGGCCACCACGATCGCCGGCTGTCCCGCTGCCTTTCGCTTGGCATTCACTGCAGCGAGCCCGGTGGTCTTCATCGTGGTCCACTGCGCGAGCATCGCGGTCATCTCGGCCTTAGCCTTGGTGCAGGCGTCCACCTGTGTGGCCGTCGGCGTCACGTCCGCCGCCTGCATAGCCATCGCCGCCGAGTTGAGCGAAACGATGACCGATTCCAGCGTTAGGGTCGCTGCGGCGCCACCAGCACCGCCACGTCCACCACCACCCCCACGTCCACCGCGTCCACCACCACCAACCGCGGGTGCCGGCGCAATCTTCTCAATCTGCGCCTTGAGCGCGTCGGTCTCAGCGCTGGCGTTCTTGCTGAGCGCGTCAACGAGTGCGCGCGCTTCCGTGAAGGCATTGCGCGTCGTCTTGGCGCCGCTGTACATGGCGTTGGTGAGTGTGGTGAGCTGCGTGAGCCCCGCCGCCGAGGTCTTCACGCGTGGGTCGAGCTTGAGCGTGATCGGCTGGGTGTAGCTCTTGCCGTCGACCGTCAATCGCACGGTGTAGGTTCCTGGCTGCGCCCACGGCGAGCCTGGCGACGTGTACGTGCGCCCCGGCACCGCGCCGTTCGATCCATCGCTACCGCCGCGTCCACCACCGCCCGCCCCAATGGGATCCATATGCAGGTCCCAGTTGAAGCGATGCATGCCGCGCGTCGCGCCCAGTGTGAGCGAGGGAGCGGGCCAGTAGAGCGGAAGTCCGCAGTCGGCGGCGTTCGGATTCGACTGGCAGATCTGATTGTACTTGTCCGGATCCGTCGCCGGCTCTGCACTCATCTTGCGATCGTCGCTCGTGTACGAGCGCATCACCGCACCGGACTTGTCGAGAATCTCAAGCTTCACCGGACCACTCGCATTCGACGCGAGATAGTAGTCGATGATTCCACCCGGCGCCGGGTTCTCACCGGCCGGAACTTCCGGCGGCCACGGCGTCGGATCGTTGGTGGCAAAACGCACGCGCAGTGCGGTCGATGGCTTGAAGAGGAAGTGGCCGTTGGCCGACGTCATCTCCGCCACCTGCCGCAGCGGCGTGAGGTTGTCCAGAATCCAGTAGCCACGCCCGTGCGTGCCGGCCACGAGATCGCTGCACTGGCAAATGCTGTCGTCCTTCACCTGGATGTCGCGCACCGAGATCGACGGCATGTCGACCTTGAGCGACTGCCAGTGATCGCCATCGTCGAAGCTCACCCAGACCTGCAGGTCGGTGGCGGCGTAGAGCAGCCCCTTCTTGCGCGGGTCTTCACGGATCGAGTTGGCCACCGCACCACCAGCAATCCCGCTGTTGATCTCCGTCCACGTCTTGCCGCCATCGTGCGTGCGGAAGAAATGCGGGTTGAGATCGTCAATACGCAGCGTGTTCGCCGCGGCATAGGCGGTCTGCGTATCAAAGTGCCCGGCTTCAATATTAAAAATGCGCGTCCACGGCTTGATAGCGGCCGGCGTCACATTGCTCCACTTCACGCCGCCATCGGTGGTCACCGAAATCGTGCCGTCGTCGGTGCCGGTCCAGATGATTCCAATGTTCTTGCTCGACAGCGACATCGCGGTGATTGCACCGGCAGCGTTTGGTGTGACACTCGACGCATACTTACCAGCCGTCGTCGGAACCCCCCACGTCGCGCCGCGGGTCAAGTCGCCGCTAATGCGCGTCCAGCTGTGCGCGCGATCGGTGCTCTTCCACACGACATTCGACGCATAGAACATCGTGTTGTGATCCACCGGCGACCACTCGATCGGCATAGTGCGCACATTGCGGCCGAACTCCGTACCGCGCTGCGACGCATCGGGACCAACGGCGGACGTCTGTCCAGTCTTGCGATTGTACAGCGACACACCGGTGCGCTGGCTGCCGAACACCATGTCGGGATCCTTGGGATCCGCTGCTGCCACCCCGTACTCCTGAATGTTCACGGGGTGCCAATCATGGAAGGTGATCTCACCATCCATCGAGCGGCTGTCCACGCACGCCGATCCGGAATCCTGCTGCCCACCACACACACGATACGGGAAGCTCATGTCAGTGCTCACGTGGTACATCGCGGCGGTGGGCTGGTTGTACCAGTTGCTCCACGACTTGCCACGGTTCCCCGATACCACACCGCCCTGATCGGCCACTACAATCAAGATGTTCGGATCGTTCGGATTCACCCACGACTTCTGGTAATCGTCACCGCCGGGCGCGCCACGCACCGCGCTCCAGGTGATCCCTGCATCTTCGGTCCGCCAAAACACGGTGCTCGAGCTGTAGATCACCTTCTCGTTCTTTGGGTCCACGGTGATCGTCGGCAAATCGCCACCGCCAATGCGCACGAGCGGACGATTGTCCGGCGCCCGGTTCGATCCGGCCTCTGCCGCCGCCAACTTCCAGTGCTCGCCGCCGTCGACGCTCTTATAAAAACCGACCGTGCCGCCGCCTGCGCCACCACGTCCACCGCCACCGGCAGCCGCCGCACCGGCAACCATCGCATACACCGTCCCAGGAGCACTCGGCGCGAGCGCCAAGTTTGCCTCAATCACCGAGGGGAGGCCGTCCGTGAGATGCTTCCACGTGGTGCCGCCGTCCATTGACTTGAAAATCCCCTTGCCGGCGCCGCCGAAGCCTTGCCCTTCGATGAAGCTCTGCTGCTGCTCCCAGAGGGCGGCGTAGATCGTGTTCGGGTTCGACGGATCAATGCGCACATCGTTCGCGCTGGTGTATTCATCCTGATACAGCACCTTCTGGAATGTCTTGCCGCCGTCCGTCGAGCGGAACACGCCACGCTCGGTGTTGGGGCCGTACGGATGACCGAGCGCCGCAACAAACAGACGGTTCGGATCCTTCGGGTCCACATCGATGTTCGCAATCATCTGCGTATCGAAGAGGCCGAGGTGGGTCCACGTCTTGCCAGCGTCGATCGACTTGTAGACGCCGTCGCCTACGGAGAGGTCGGGGCGAATGATGCCCGCGCCCGTGCCGACGTAGATAATGTTCGGATTCGACGGCGCCACCGCGATCGCGCCGATCGAGCCGGTGGGCTGCCCGTCAAAAATCGGCACCCAGTTTGCGCCGTAATCGGTGGAACGCCACACGCCACCATTATCGAAGCCGATGTACGCCACATTCGGCTGACTCGGCACACCAGCGACCGCGCGCGCGCGACCAGCGCGCGTCGGGCCAATCTGGCGCCAATGCATGGCGGCGGTCGGATCGACCGGGGATTGTGCGACGGCTGCTGCAGAGAGCGTCAGCAGGCCGACGAAGGCGAGAACAGAGCGCGGGAATGGAAGGCGCACAGGGACGGGGCCGGGTAGGGGACTGGGACGGGCGCGGAATCGCGCACCCTTAATGATGCGGTCGCGGCGACATTCGAGCAACGCAGGCCCCCCCCCACGCATAGCGCAAACCCTCCCGTCGAATGGGCGTTCGACGGTGTATCGTATGCGCCGGTCCGACGGCGCGGCACTCGAGCGGTGCGGTGCGACTACCAGCGTGTGCTCAGGCCAAGAACCGCCGTGCCACCTGTTCGAGTCGGTCGTCCCCTGATTTTTCCGCTTCCACTCGTATCGCCTCGATGAACCCCTTCAGCTTCGGTTCGCCCCAGTAGTAGCCCGTGGCACGTTCGGCGAGCTGCGTCTCGTTGACGCGCGCCGCTTCGAGCAGCGCGCGAGCAGCGGCTTGGTCGTAGCGGGGGTCGTCCCGTTCGGGGAGGTCGTAGAAACGCCGTGGCATTTCGCCTTCGGCGTCGTCTCTCAGGAATGCGCGTGACATCGTAGTAAGAAAAGAAATCGACGGAGGGGGATGCCGCCACTCTTGCCAAACGGCAATCGCCCGGCGTGGACGATGTGTCCACGCCGGGCGATTGATACACGCTGCGTCACACTGCGAGACGGTTACCGATCATCGTCCTGGAACGGCGACCCACTGCCGCCTGTGCCGTTCGCCCGCTCGACGCGCATCACCTGCTTGTACGTCTTGCCGTCAACGACGATGCTCACGAGATAGTCGCCGGCTGCTACCGAGCTCGCACCGCGTATACCACCAAAGGCGCCGGCACCACCACGCCCCGCCAGTGTCCGGAACAACGTCATTAGCTGATTCTGGTCCGGCGGCGCGGCAGCCGCCGCACCTTCACCAGCAGGCGCTCCAGCGGGCGCTGCCGCCGGCGGACCACCCGCACGACCCGCGGCCGACTCGCCAGGACGATCGTTCCACACCGGCGGACCACCAGCGCGTCCACCACCTGCACCACCACCCGCGAAGGCGCCCATCATCTGCGTGGCGAAGCCCATGATCCCCTCGGGACCCTTGAGCGCGGTACGCACCTGATCGAGCATCGCCTTCGGCATTGCATTCTCCTTCTCGAGCGAGTCCAGCGTCGCAATCACCTTGCGCGCCTGCACCACCGAGTCGCGGAGCGCCGCGGGCGAGAGCGGCTCACTCTTCGGCGCCTTGCCACGGTAGTTCCACACCACACGGCTGATCCCCGCGGTCCGAGGGCCAGTCAGCGTCGTCAGCGTGTCACCCGATGCATCCTGAATGATCACCTTCACCGGCGCGGCAGCCGCTGCGTTGAGGCGATAGTAAATCGCGCCACCGTACTGCGGGCTCTGCCCCTGGAACAGCTTGTGCCCGCTGCTCTCGCCGTTGTACGCCTTCTCGCCCCACTGATACTGCACGGGGCTCTTGAAGAGCGTGGCGCTCGCGGCCAACGTCTTCTCGTCCATCTGCTGCAGCGCGGCGATATCAACAATCCAGATGCTGCGACCATGCGTCGCGGCAATCAGCTCGCCGTCGCGCGGGTGGATCTGCAGATCGTGCACCGGCGTCGACGGCAACCCAACCATGAACTTCTGCCAGCTCTTCCCCTTGTTGAGCGACACATAGGCACCCAAGTCGGTGCCCACGAACAGGAGGTTCGGGTTCTTGGTGTCTTCGCGAATCACATGAACGAAGTCCGCGCTCCCCGTCGGAAGATTGTTCACGATGCTCGTGAACGTCTTGCCGCCGTCATAGGTCGCGTACACATACGGCGTGAAGTCGTTGTTGCGGTGATTGTCGAACGTCACCCAGAAGGTGCTCTCGTCGAAGTGCGAGAGTTCGGCGCGCGACACATACGTCCCGGCCGGCACACCCTTGAAGTGGCTCGTGAGCTCTTCCCACGCGCCGCCGTCGTTCTTCGTCACCCACACACGGCCATCGTCGGTGCCGGCCACGAGATACCCGGCCTTCATCGGCGACTCGTTCAACGTCACGATCGTCGCATACGTCTCGGCGCCGGTCGCATCCGTCGTGATGCCACCGGTCGTCTGCATCGAGATGCGAATCTTGGTCGTGTCGCGGTACGAGAGGTCCGGCGAAATAAAGAACATGTCGTCGCCCGCCTTGGTGCTCTTCAACACGCGGTTCGACCCAAAGTACATCGTCTGCGGGTTGTGGTGCGAGATGAAGTACGGCGTGTTCCAGTTCCAGCGGATGTCCATGTCGATCGAGTCGCGCTTCTGCGACCCCTTGAGCGCATCCTGCCGCGCCTTCTGTTCCTTGTTCATCGGCTTGGTCGTGTCGGGCCGATCCACAACGATCGAGTCCTCCCACTGGAGATACTTGTTGCGCCACGCCGGCTTTTGCAGTGCGGTGCGCTCACCGGTGCTGATCACGTAGCGGCCGATCGCGCCCCCCTGCGACTCTCCGAAAATGACATCAGAGTTCGTCGGATCCATCGCGGTGACAAAGCCGTCGCCGCCGTTGTACGTGAACCACATCGAGTTGGTGATCGGGCCAGCCTTCCGCTTGCTCGGGCCGCACCAGCTACCGTTGTCCTGCGCGCCGGAGCACACGTTGTACGGAACCGACATGTCGAAGCTCACCGAATAGAACTGCCCAATCGCGAGCTGGTTCATCGAGTCGTAGTTGCCGCCGCCGTCCCAGCTCTGCGCAATTCCGCCGTCATCACCAACAATCAAATGGCTCGGATCCTTAGGATCGATCCACATCGCGTGATGATCGACGTGCACATCGTTCGTCGCATTCTTCGCCGTCTTGCCACCGTCGTCCGAAAACTTCACCGGCGTGCTGCTCCAGTACACACGATCCGGATTCGTCGGATGCACGCGCACCTGCGAATAGTAGAACGGACGGGTGTCTTCGTCGTTCATCTTGGTCCAGCTCTTGCCGCCATCCGTCGAGCGATACAATCCGCTCGGGGACTTCTGCGCCTTGACCTTGGGATCCTTCTTCGCGTTGGCGGCCGTGTCGGCCTCCACGAGCGTGTACATCACATCCGGATTCGACGCCGAGATCGCAATGCCAATGCGCCCCTTCATCGTCTCTGGGAAGCCGCTCCCCTTTACTTCGACCCACGTCGTGCCGGCGTCAGTGCTCTTCCAGAGCGCCGATCCTGGGCCGCCTGAGTTCAGGAAGTATGGACCGCGGACCCGCTCATAGCTCGAGGCCCACACGACGTTCGGATCGCGCGGATCGAGCGCGACATCCACAAAGCCCGCTTTGTTGCTGATGAACTTCATCAGTTTCCAGGTGATGCCGCCGTCGGTAGTCTTGTACAGACCACGCTCCGGATTCGGCCCCCACACATGTCCGAGCGCAGCCACGTACACCGTGTTCGGATCCTTGGGATGCACCACAATGCGGCCAATCTGCTGCGTCTCCTGCAGCCCCATCATCTTCCACGACTTGCCGCCGTCGGTGGACTTGAACAGCCCGCCTCCTGGGGAAATCGTATTGCGCGCGTTGGGCTCACCCGTGCCGAAGTACACCGTATTCGTATCACTCGGCGCGATTGCAATCTGACCACCGGACGCAACGCGCTCATTCTCGAGCACAGCGCGGAAGGTGGTGCCCGCGTTCGTGGTCTTGAACACACCGCCCGCAGCAGTGCTCACATAGAACGTGCGCGACGGCCAAGGGATTCCGGCGATGTCGGTCACGCGGCCTTGGAAGTTGGCGGGGCCGATGCTGCGCCAGCGGAAATGCTGGAGCGAGGCGGAGTCGAGCTGCTGGGCGGCGAGCGAGCCGGCCGTGCCAACGACCAGCATCGCCGACGAGAGAAGTGTTCGGATGCGCATGGGAGCGTATGGGGGGAAGAGAAGTGCGGAAGAGCGAACCCTGAATGTTAATGCGAAAGCCCTCGCACCGGACAGTGCGAGGGCTTTCAATTCACGACATGGCAGTGAGTCCCGTTCCTACTTCGCCGGACCGCCCTTCACGAGCCAGTAGTCAAACCACTGCCGGATCCGGCCAAGCCGGTCAACCAACAACCACGGCTCGCCCGAACGCGAAAGCTCGTGCGTCGAACGCGGGTACCGCACGAACTCCGCCGGAACGCCCTGCGCCTTGAGCGCCATGTACCAAAGATCAGCGTTCCCCATCGGAGTACGGAAGTCGTCTTCGCTCTGCACGAGCAGCGTCGGCGTCTTCACATTCTTCACATGCCGGATCGGCGACAGCGTGTCGTACATCGCCTGATTTTCCCAGGGACGACCAAAGAACTCGCCGTTCGTCAGGCTCTGCACGTCCGACGCGCCCCACCAGTAGGTCCAGTCGGAGATCATGCGATCCGTCTCCGCGGCCTTGAAGCGGTTGGTCTTGGTCGTGACCCACGCGGTCATGAAGCCGCCGTACGACCCACCGGTCACGCCCATCTTGGTGGAATCCACATCAGCGCGCGCAGCGGCAATGTCCACCGCCTTCATGAGATCGATGTAGTCCTTGCCGCCCCAATCACCGCGGCTCGCATTCGTGAACGCGCCATTCGTACCGCTCGAACCGCGCGGATTCGTGTAGAGCACAAACACGCCACCGCCCGCTAAGCTCTGGAACTCGTCGAACCAGGCTTCGTTGTACTGCGAGTGCGGGCCGCCATGGATGTACAACACCACGGGATACTTCTTGCCGGGCTCATACCCGTAGGGTTTCAGCAGCCACCCTTCAATCTCGAGATTGTCCACCGACTTGTAGACAATCCGCTCCGCGTCCGAGAAGGCAACTTCCTTTTGCAGCGCGTCGTTGAAGCTCGTCAGGCGACGTTCGTTCTGTCCATTGATGTCCGACACATAGTACTCAGGCAAGTGCGACACGTCGCTCGACGTGTACACGATCTTGCTCTGCGCCTTGTCGACAACAATGTCAGCCACCACGCGACGCCCGCCGAGGATCGCCGTGACCTGCTTAGTCGCGGGATCCACCTGCCAGAGGCCAGCCGCGCCGCCGGTGGTGGTGATCATGCGGATCTTGCCGTCCTTGAACCACTCGATCTGGCCCGGCTCGAACTTCCACGAGCCCAGGATGTCGACGGGCTTGCCGCCGTCAGCCGAGGAGAGGTAGAGGCGCGAGCTGCTGAACTGTCCCGGACGACCCACAAAGGCGAACTGCTTGCTGTCGGCCGACCAAATGATGTTCGACTCGGCGCCAAAGTAGTCCACCTTCTTCGGCTTGCAGGCGGCGGCATCACCCGCTTCGCATGCGGCGATCGGGAGAACGTAGAGGTCCGTGTCGTTACGGTCCGCGTCGTCGCGCACGTGGTTGGGCGGGAGCTTGGCCACGGAATCGCGCTCGCGCGCAACCAGCGAATCGGAGCGGAGATTCTTGTCGGCGGTGAACACCACGTACTTACCGTCCGGCGACACACTCGGCGAGGCGTGCGTGTAGGTGGTGGCGGTGATCGCTTTGCGCTCACCCGTGCCATGCTGAATGAAGAGCTGGACTGGCGCCGTGCCGGCGGGCGGGAGGATGGAACCGCGTCCACCACGTCCACCGCCAGCTGCTGCAATCGGATCCGCCGCGCCCGCGTTGCCACGACCGGTGCTCGGCAGGAATCCGCCGTCGTTGGAGCGGGTGCGTTCGTCGGTGAAATGACGCCCGTCGAATCGGATCGGGTTCACCGGCTTCGTGATCGAGCCCTGCGGTGGGCGCGCGAGCGGGCCCATCTTGGCATAGGGATCGGCGCCTGGGATGGCCGTTGGGTCGGCGGCGGCATCGGAACCAGCGGCGCCAGCAGCAGCGCCACCCCGTCCACCGCGCCCGCCTGCACCACGTCCGCCACCGGCGGGAGCGTTTCCGGCGGGCGCGTTGCCGGCGAAGATCGAGAAGCTCTTGTCGGCCGGTTGTGCGGCGACGTTTCCGCCACCGAAGCCGCCACGTCCACCACCGCCCGCACCGCCGCGACCCGCAGCGCCAGCAGCGGCGCCCTCGACGGCAAAGGCTTCGCCCCCTTCATCCATGCGCACGGCCCAGGAGGTGCCGCGGCTTCCCGGGCGCTGCGAGGTGAAGTTGAGCGTCTTGCCGTCGTCCGACCAGCGCGGGGCGGTGCTTTCAAAGGCGGGCGCCGTCATGCGACGCGCGGCGCCACCAGCAACCGGCTGAATCCACACTTCCGTGTGGCGCAGATCCTTGTCCTCGAGCACCGTGGTCACGGTGAAGGCGAGGGTGTTCCCGTCGGGCGAGAGCACCCCGGCACCGACCCGCTGGATCTTGTACCAGTCTTCGGGGGTGAAGGCGCGGCCGCTGGACTGCGCCACGAGCGGCGAACCCGCGATCAGCAACAGCGTGCCGACGCGCAGGATCGCGGAGTGAAACGAGCGAGGGGGGTGGGTCACTGGGGGAATCTCCAGAGCTGGTAGTGGGCCGACGCAAGACTACGCGCGCCGGGGTGGGGATGCTCAGGGTGGTGCTAAAAACCGCCAGCGTTCAGCGATACTGATAG
>Ga0114966_10001961_pt1 | contig 18604 bp, 15 predicted proteins | sample M_130207_XF_Meta_FD_87029 | JGI IMG/M metagenome (GOLD analysis project Ga0114966, IMG submission 87029) | Freshwater microbial communities from Lake Montjoie, Canada to study carbon cycling - M_130207_XF_MetaG | ecosystem: Environmental > Aquatic > Freshwater > Lake | place: Lake Montjoie...
AGGAACTGAACGAACTGCCGCTGGGCGCTGAGTCTTCGCTGGTGCGCGGCGTGCGATGGTCCGACGGCAGCATCAGCCGGTGAGACGCAATCACAAGCCGACCTGAAGGTCGGCAGCTACGCAAGACAGGTTCACGAGCAGCACCCATGACCATCACGCACGACGACAACGGCACGAAAGGGCGCTTCTTCATCGGCGATCCGCAGGCGCCCGACGGACTCATGACCTACGTGTGGGCCGGTCCGGACTCCTTCATCATCGATCACACGGAAGTGGGCGAGCGCCTCGCCGGACAGAGCGCGGGCAAGCAACTGGTCATGGCCGCCGTGGCCTTCGCCCGCACCCGCCAGGTGACGATCCTGCCGCTGTGCCCCTTCGCCAGGAGCGTGTTCGATCGCACTCCTGAAATCGCCGACGTCCTCGCCAGGTAGCCGTGCGCGCCCCGCGGTACTGTCGGCGGTCGCCCTACGGCGCCGGCTCGAGCCGCAGCAGCGCGCCGTCTTGCTCGTCGGTCAGCAAATAGAGCAGTCCGTCAGGTCCCTGCCGCACCTCCCGAATGCGCTGCCGCAGCTCGGTCAGCATCGACTCGCGGCGGATCTCCTCCATCTTCCCGTTGAAGACGATGCGCTGCAGGTGACCGGTCCCTTCGATCTCTCCCAGGCGCATCGCTCCGACGAAGACATGGCCCTTCCACGCCGGGAAGCGGTCGCCGGTGTAGACAGCCATGCCCGACGCAGCGATCGAGGGAATCCAGGTCACGAGTGGCGACTCGAGACCTTCGCGCGTCGGATACTCCGAGATGCGGGGCCCAGGGTAGTCGCGGCCAAAGCTCACCAGCGGCCATCCGTAGTTGCGGCCGGCGCGAATGATGTTGATCTCGTCGCCGCCGTTGGGGCCGTTCTCGTTGTTCCAGATCTCGCCGGTTGTCGGATGGACGATCAGCGCCAGCGAGTTGCGGTGTCCCATCGAGAAGATCTCCGGACGGTAGCCGGCGCGTCCGACGAAGGGGTTGTCGTTCGGCACCGACCCATCAGCGTTGAGGCGCAGGATCTTGCCGCGCAGGCTGCTCGGCTCCTGCGCCAGCGTGCCGATGTTGCCACCAGCCGACATGTAGAGCCGCCCGTCACGTCCGAAGGCGATGCGGCTGTTCACCGCTGACGAGCCGACCGGCCCAGGATCGGTGACGATGAGGTCCTTCACGTCAACCAGCCCGCCGTTCTCGAACCGTCCCCGCGCCAGCGCGGGCGTGCCTCGCTGGCTGTCCACCGGCTTGACGTAGGTGAGGTAGACGAAGTGGTTCTCGGCAAAGCGCGGGTCGAGCGCAATGTCCTCGAGGCCGCCAAGGCCGGCGGCGCGGACTGCCGGCACGCCGGACACCGGTGCCGGCTCCAGCTTGCCGTCGCTGATGATGCGCAGCCGCCCTGGCCGCTCGGTGACGAGCATGCGGCCGTCGGGCAGGAAGGCGATCGCCCACGGGTGCACCAGGCCGCGCGCCATCACGGTCACCTTGAGGTTGTGCTGTTCGGCGGTGTCCATCACATACGGACCCGCGCCGAGCGGTGGCACGCGCAGCGTCGGACGCGGCGGTTCCTGGGCACCGACAACGGCCCATGTGGTGACGATGCACGCGAGGACGCACGCGAAGGAACGGACAGACACAGGCCCCCCAAGGTAATGTCGCCAGTTGGTGATCTGGCGGATCGGCATCCCGACGTCCGGCATTGTGCCACCGTGCCCCCTGCCGGCGCATCGGGATTCGACTACCATTCAGGGCGGATGAGAGTCGCACTCGCCTCGGTGTGCGCCGGGGTCTCGGCCTGGTGTTCCCTCGGCACCATTGGATTCGTCGCAGGCGCCGGCACGACGGCTCGCATCGGCCTGCTGCCACCTTGGTGGTGGCTGCCGCTCATCATCTTCGTGTGCTTCGCGCTCGTCCGCGCCGCACGACTGACCGGCTCGCAGCTGTCTCCACTGTTCGGCTCCGCCATCCTGCTGCTGCCGTGGCTCCCTGTGCGATTGCCGTCGCCGGCGTATCTCTGGACCGGACCACTGACGGGCCTGATCTGGATCTTCGTGGTTGCCGCCGTCGCCAAAGCGCGCTGGCCACGAGTGCAGAGCCGCTGGCTCACCGATGCCTCACGCGCGCCGGTCGTCGCTGCGGCGATTGCGCTGCTGCTCTACGGTGCGAGCGCCGTACGTCTGGCGCCGTTGCTCCCTGACGGCGACTCGCCTCACTATCTGGTTCTCGCCCAGAGCCTCATCACGGACGGCGACATCCAGATCGAGAACAACCATCGGCGCGGCGACTATCTGGAATACTCGCTGCAGGCCGCGCAGCCCGACTACCTGCGGCGTGGCGTCAACGGCCAGATCTACTCCATCCACGCACCGGGTCTTCCGGTGGTCATCGCCCCTGCGATGTGGCTCTTCGGCTATCCGGGCGTAGTCGCGTTCCTCGGGCTCGTGGCCGCCATCGGCACGGGGCTCGTCTGGTGGCTGGCGCTCCGGCTGACCGGCGACGCGGCGGCCGCCTGGTTCGCCTGGGGCTGCTGCGCGCTGACCGCACCCTTCTTCTTCCTGGCGACCGAGGTCTTCCCGGACGGACTGGCGGCCACGTGCCTGCTCACCGGGCTGCTGCCGCTCTATCTCGACGATCGGCGTCGTGCTGACCCGCGGGCGCAGCCACCAGGTACGGTCGCGTGGCTGGCGGCCGGTGCCGCGCTCGCCCTGCTGCCGTGGCTCCAGACGCGGCTGGCTTCACTCGCCGCCGTATCCGCGATCCTGCTCCTGGCGCGCGTGCGTCGCCCCCGTGAGGTGGTGCTGTTCGCCATCCTGCCGGTCATCAGCGCAGCCGGCTGGCTCGCGTTCTTCTACACCGTGTACGGCACGCCGAATCCCGCGGCGCCCTACGGTGCAATGACGCAGTCGAGCGCATCCAACATGCTGCGCGGCCTGCCCGGCGTGCTGTTCGATCAGCAGTTCGGCCTGATCCCGAATGCGCCGGTGTACGGGCTCGTGCTGGCCGGATGCGTCGTCTCGGCGCTGCGCCTGCGGCGCTGGAGCCTCGAACTGCTCGCGCTGATCGTTCCCTACGCGGTCAGTGTCGCGATGTATCAGATGTGGTGGGGAGGGGCAAGCGCCCCCGCCCGTCTGCTGGCGCCGCTGTCGCTCGTCATCGGCATCGCCGCCGCGCGGCTGTGGACCGAGAGCTCCGCCGCCACGCGCGTGCTGTACGCGGCCGGACTTGGCGTGAGCCTGTTCATTGCGGCCCTGCTCTGGATACCGGATGACGGACGTCTGCTCATCAACTTCCGCGACGGAATCGCGCTGTGGCTGGAATGGGCGCACGACGATCTGCTGCTGGCTCGCGCGGCGCCAAGCTTGTTCACGGATACGCCGCTCATTGCGCTGGCGAAGGCGTCGATCTGGCTGGCCGTGGCTGCGGCGTTCTGGGGAGCGCTGAAGCTGCTGCGACCGGTCCCGGCGCGGGCCGCGATGGTCATCGTGCTGATCGCGGTGATGCCGATGATCGGGTTCGCGATGGCCTGGCGTATCGACGGCAGGGGCGGCATCAGTGCCGCGCGATCTGAAGCCGGGCTGCTTCGTCAGTTGTCCTGGCACGACCGCTGGTCCTGGGACTTCGACCAGCGCCGGCTCATCTCGGCCGACGCCTTGCGCGCCCGCCTGACGATCCGGTCCGATGAGCAACGCCCGCGATCGCGCCAGAGCCATGTGCTCCGTGCGCTCGCGGTTCCGCCGGGACACTACCGCGTCCTGGTCGACGCCAGACCCGGCGCCGCAGGCACGCTGACGTTGCGAGTCGGCGACACGAGCTTGCCGTTCCTGACGGTGCCGGCTGCGGCCGGCGATGACGCTGACGGCGCTGCGGCCCGGACGCTGATGCTGCCGGTCGGCGCCCGCTCGCTGGTGATTGAGGCCGACGCTGCGGCCGTGCGCGCAGTTGTCTCGGCACGGCTGCAGCCGATCGCCTCGGACCGTGGCGCGTCGTCTGCTGGCAGATTCGAGAGTGGGTTGGCGAGTCGAGCCGCGCGCTATCCGGCCGCTGATGCGTTCTTCCTCGACGACAACGCCTATCCCGAACCGACCGGTTTCTGGATCGCTGGCGGACGCCGTGCGCACGTCCTCATCACACGCAACAGCCCGCCGTTGACGCTGTTTGTTCGCAACGCCGCGGTCGCGAACACGGTGACGATCGAGGTAGACGGCGCGCGGCAGGAATTGGCGCTGGCGGCAGGCGAGGAACGTGAACTGCCACTGACCAGCGCTGAGCGCCGCACGATCTCGAGGCTGCGCGTGACGTCGGCGAGTGGCTTTCGTCCATCGCAGGTCGACCCCGGCAACAAGGACCTCCGGTACCTGGGCTGCTGGATCGAACTGCGCTGATTCATCGTCCAGCCTGCTCGAGGGCGCACGCACGCGGTGCTTCGCGCATAGGATAGCGTTCATGATCCGCGCAGAGTGTTCGCGAGTGCTCGTCGCAGAGGATGAGCCGCAGGTCACCCGGTGCTGAATACGATGCTCAGCAGCGAGGGCCACGACGTGCGCACGGCGTCTGAGGGTGTATCGATGGCGAAAAAAGCATTGCCGAGCGGGCCGGCTCGGCTGGCACTGGCGAGTGCCGTCGTTGCCGCGGCGCTCTTGTCTGGGACGCCCGTGCTCGCGCAGACGGGGGGCTCGCTGAGCGGCACCTGGTCCATCGACCGCGAGGCCAGCGCGTTTCCGCGCGAGGTCGGGTTCGGCGCCGACTTCCTCCCATCACCCCGCGGCGACGGCGGGCCTCGCGGCGGCCGAGGCGGCGGCAATGTACCGCCGGCGCTCCGCCCGCAGGGAGAGAGCTACGACTCGGCGCAGCGCCGGGACATGCTCACTGGCGAAATCCGCACGCCTGCTTCGCGGCTGACCGTCGTGGACGCCGCCGACACCGTCACCATCACCGACGAGAACGGCCGCTCGCGGAGCTTCCACCCTGACGGTCGCGCCGAGACTCTGCAGATAGGAGCCGTGCCGGTGTTGACGGTTGCGCGGCGCGAGGCGGGCACGCTCGTGGTCCTCTACTCGGTCGCCGACCTGCGTCAGATCCGCTATACGTACCTTCGCCTGGACAGTCCCGCGCGCCTCGTCGTCGACGCGCAGTTCCTCGAGCGCGGTCAGGGCGACTCGGTCCGCCGCGTGTATACGCCTGCGGACCAGAACACAGCGTCGAGAGCGACCGGTGGGGCGTCAAGCGCCGACGGGCCAGGCGGAGTTCCCGCGGTGCCGGGCGCGCCGCCTGCGGTGATGCCGCGAGCGGGTTCGGAGTTTGCCGGTCTCACGCGCCTGGGCATCGTCGTCGAGGAACTCGGGACGCAGGCGCTTGGTTGCGGCCTCACTGTCAGTGCACTGGAATCGGCGGCGTCGAAGCCGTTCATGGACGCCGGGCTGAGGGTCGCTCGCAACTCGGATGAGGACACCTACGTCCACGTCACGGTCATGACGTCCACGCTGCCGAGCGGTATGTGTATCTCGCGGTACGACTGGTCGATTTACTCGACGACCGAGGCGACGCTCTCGTACCAGCGCACGCCGTTGCTCGCGCAGGTCGTGCTCGCGCACAAGGGCGGGTTGAGCGGCAGCCTGCCGGCGACGCATGCGGCTGACGTGATGAAGAGCATGAGCGATGGCCTCGCGCAGGTCGCCACCATCATCCGCAACGCGAACAGGTAACCACCCGGCCTCGAGTCTTGGCCGCACAGGATGGTTAGTGATCTACGGATTGGCAGGCGGCGTATCGCGGTGCAGCACCCGGGTCGTGAACCGCCAGCCTCCCGCTGTCTTCACGAGGGCATCCTCGTAGCGGTAACTCGCGGTTGGTGACGGCACCTTTGTGCTGATGTCGAGCAACTGCATGTAGATCGACCCGGTCACCCCTGTCGCCGAGGGCGTGATCACGAGATTCGAATTCCAGTGGCGAAGGCTGGCCCCGCGCCGCTTGTCACGCCAGTCGTGCACGAACTGGACGAGCGCATCGTGACCCTTGCTGGCGTTGTTGAAGACCCCGTCCGGCGTGAAGGTGTTCGCCCAACCCTCTGCATCCCCGGTATCAATCAGCAACGCGTACCGCGCATACAACTGCTGGATGTCGATATAGTCCTGCGCACCCAGCGCCACGGGCGTGGTGCTGCTGGACTGTGCGTTGGCGAAGGTGGCAAAGCCGGCCAGGATGAGCGAGAGGAGTACGGCTGAAGCGGACTGACGGCGCATGCGACCTCCTTCTGGTATGACGACGCGCGCACAGCATCTCACGCGTGCGGCCGGAGTGCAATCGGAGACACCCAGGTGCGTTCTCCCGGCGCTACGCTGTTGTCATGCGGAGCATCGTGCTGCTGTGGCAGCACAAGACCACAGTCATCGCGGCGCTCTGTGTTGCGGCGATCCTGGCGCACCTTGCGCTGCGCTTCGGTGCCAGTGCCGCTCCGGCCGTCTCCCGGATTCCGCTGCTGATCACGCTTGCCATCGGCGGTGTGCCGCTCCTCATCGACCTGTTGCGCAACCTGCTGAAGCGGGAATTCGGTTCCGACCTGCTCGGCGGCATTTCGATCATCACGTCGGTGCTGCTGGGTGAGTATCTGGCGGGCTCCATCATCGTGTTGATGCTCGCGGGAGGTGAAGCGCTCGAGAGCTACGCGTTGCGCAGCGCGTCCTCGGTGCTGGCGGCGCTGGCCAAGCGGATGCCGTCGGTGGCCCACCTGAAACGGCATGCGGAGATTGTCGACGTTGGTCTGCAGGAGGTGGCTGTCGGAGACACTCTGGTGGTCTACCCGCACGACATCTGCCCGGTGGACGGGGTTGTGGTCGATGGCCACGGCATGATGGACGAGTCCTACCTGACGGGCGAGCCGTTCCAGATCACCAAGACCCGTGGCTCGACAGTCATCTCGGGATCCATCAACGGCGAGTCCGCCTTGACGATTCGCACCACACAACTGGCCGCCGATTCGCGCTACGCGAAGATCATGAACGTCATGCGCGAGTCCGAGTCCAGTCGGCCGACGCTGCGCCGGCTTGGCGATCGCCTGGGTGCCATCTACACGCCCATTGCGTTGGCGGTTGCCGTTGCAGCCTGGGTGATGACGGGCGATCCGATTCGCTTCCTCGCGGTCATGGTCATCGCCACGCCGTGTCCGCTCCTCATCGCCATCCCGATCGCGATCATCGGCTCCATTTCCCTGTGCGCGAGGCGGGCGATCATCGTGAAGAGTCCTGTCGTGCTCGAACTGATCGCCGAGTGCCGCACGGCGATCTTCGACAAGACCGGGACGCTCACCTACGGCGAACCCGCCCTGACCGAGCACGTGATCGCCCCGGGCTTCTCACAGCCGGACGTGCTGAGCCTCGTCGCCAGCCTGGAGCGCTACTCGAAGCATCCGCTCGCGCGCGCCATCCTGGCGGCCGCGACGAAGACCGGACTGCCGTTGTTGGAAGTGACCGAGGTGAGCGAAGCGCCGGGCCAGGGACTGCGTGGGACGGTGGATGGTCGTCAGGTGCAGGTCACCAGTCGGGGTAACCTGCTTGCGCAACAGATGCCTGGCGCCGACCAACTCCCGCCACTCGCCGGTGGCCTCGAGTGCGTGGTGGCCATCGACCAGCGCTACGCGGCAGCCCTGCGCTTTCGGGATGCGCCTCGTGCGGAGAGTCTGTCGTTTGTGAAGCACCTGGGGCCACGGCACCAGATCCAGAAGGTGATGATCGTGTCCGGCGATCGCGAGTCGGAGGTGCGCTATCTCGCGGAGCAGGTGGGGATCACCGTCATTCACGCGCAGCAGAGTCCCGAAGAAAAGCTCGCCATCGTCCGCGCGGAGACCGCGCTCGCCAGGACGTTGTACGTCGGGGATGGCATCAATGACGCCCCGGCGATGATGGCGGCCACCGTCGGCATGGCGATCGGACAGAACAGCGATGTGACCGCGGAAGCGGCGGGCGTGGTGGTGATGGACAACTCCCTCGAGAAGGTCGACGAGTTCATGCACATCAGCGGCCGGATGCGCTCTATCGCACTCCAGAGCGCCGTGGGCGGGATGGCGCTGAGCGTCATCGGCATGGCCTTCGCCGCCACCGGCCACTTGAGTCCAGTGGGCGGCGCCATCAGCCAGGAGGTCATCGACGTCCTGGCGGTGCTGAACGCCCTGCGTGCGGCGTTCCCCCCCACCGTCGCGCACGACCTCTGACGCCGGGAGGTCCAGGCGTGCCGGCGTGCACCCGCGAAGAGCAGGAGGCACGTGCGCGCAACCCCCACAGACCGTCGTCGACGTCGTCCTACAGATGGACGCGAACGCCCGCCCAGTACTGGTAGTTGTTCCGCACATCATTCAGGTGGTCGGCGAACAGGCGCCCTTCCATCAGGAACTACACCGGATGCACCGGATGCGATCCGAGCGGCAGTCCGACGTGTCCCATCCAGGCGCGCACTGGATGGACATCCTGCGTAGCTTCCAGCCGTTCGAGCCGCTGCGCGGCGAGCCACGCTTCAAGGCGTTGGTGGCCCGGATGCGGTTTCCCTGACTGGCGGTCTACCCTCACCTGCGATACGCTCGCAGGATGAAGACGTTCCTCGTGTTCGCCCTGTCGCTCTTCTCGATTGCGCCCCTCCTGCACGCGCAGGCGCCGGCAGACCAGTACGCCTACATCCTCGCCGGGGCACCGGTCGCGCAGCGGGAAGGTGCCGGCGTCCTGAAGTGGAAGACTGACTTCACCTACGACACGCTCAAGCCGAGCACGAACCTGATCGTCTGCTACGACCAGTCAGGCTGGCCGCTGCAGCAGGCGTTCTCGATCGAGTGCACGAATATCGGGAACATGGCGCGTGTCGCGCAGAACTTCAAGTTCGAAGCGTCAGGTGATCGCGCGAAGCGCAATGCGCTCGTGCTCGAATCGGAGAAGAACGGCACGCGCCTCCAGCCGGTCGTCGGCTCGCTCTGGCACCACCTCTACGGGCCGGACACGCAGCACGTGCTGCATCACGTGACGGTGGCCATGCCCGGTGCAACCGGTGCGGCCCTCGGCCTGCCTGAGAACGGCAACGCGAACGGCGCGTGGGTGATGGATGCCGGCACCTCGTCGGCGCACATCATGCTGCCGCCACAGGAGTGAACATGCTGACAGCGATCGTCGCGCTCGTGCTGGCACTGCTGCAGACAGCGCCGCCCGTACGCACGTTCGCGGGCGTCATCACCGACAGCGAGTGTGCCGACGGCAATCACAGTGGCATGCACATGGGCGACACGGCCGCGGAGTGCGCGAAGGCCTGCGTCGACTACCACCAGGCCACGCTGCTGTTGTACGACGGCACGACGTCGCGTCGCCTCGACGATCAGAAGGCGGCGACGCCGTTCGCCGGGCAGAAGGTCACGGTCGTGGGGACGCTCGACGACGCCACCGGCGTCATCACCGTGAAGAGCATCGCCGCAGCCAAGTGAACGGCGCGCGGTGTTCCGTCTGATTTAGATCCACTATCGACATCGACGAAACTACCTATTTGTCTATGTCGCCGTCACGGTCTACGCTCCTTCCATCACACCAGAAGGAGACACGGACATGACGAACACGAACGCCAACGACCGCGCGCGACTCGCCGAGGACGACTACTTCCGGCGCCGGGACGCCGAGCTGATCGAGCAAGCCAGGCAGGCCCGCGTGCAGGCCTCGGCCGAAGGCGCGCTGGCCCTCGAGACGCGCGAACTGGCCGACGCGCTCGGGGTACATGATGCCGGTCTGGTCGGCACGCTCCACGCCGTCGGCTTCCGCGCCGGGAACAGCGGACTGCTCGACTGGCTGCCGGCCATCGATGTGGCGTGGGTGGACGACCTCGACCTGCGCGAGCGTCACGAACTGCGGGTGCTGATGGCGGCCGACCCGCGCGCCGCGGCGCGCAGCCTGACGCTGATGACCGAGTTCCTCTTCATCCCGCCGTCCGAGACGCTCATGGCGGCGGCCCGCGAGGTGCTGCGCCGTCAGCTTACGGCGATGGACCCGGCCGCGCGCCGCACGCGCCTCACCGCGATCGTCGAGCGCAGCGAAGCGGTGGCGGTGGCGTCGGGTGGCATCTGGATTCTCGGCGCGGTCTCCGGCGACGAGCGCCGTCGCATCGTCGCCATCCGGACGGGGCTGGGTGAGCCGGAGCCGGATCTCCTGGCCGGTGCCCCCGAGTTCCCGCACTAACAGACCGCGGCGGTTCGCCCCTCACCGCGCCGCGCACCGCCGACGGCGACGTTCCCGCGCGATACGAATCCGCAGCGTCGAGTTTGCGCGACTGATACCGCCCCTACACCGCCCGGTTACGCGCGGTCCGTAGAGTAGCCACTCCGAGCCAACGCGTCTCCTCGCGTGGCCGGCAGGAGGCCTCATGTCCCGCTGCTTCGAACGACTTCGTCGACTGACCGTATGCCTGGCGCTGCTCACGTGCTGGGCGACCGGGTCCGCGTCTGCCCAGTCCATCTTTGGAACTGTGACCGGCACCATCACCGATCCGACAGGGGCCGTTGTCCCTGGCGCCACGGTGGTGGTGACAAGCACCCAGACACAGGCCGCCCGCAATGTCGTCAGCGCTGGCGACGGCGGATATCTTGTGTCCAACGTGGATGCCGGCACCTATCGGATCACGGTGTCGCTGAGCGGTTTCGCGGACTGGACGCGCGATGTCTCCCTTCTGGCCCGTCAGGTCGTCCGGGTCGATGGCCAGCTCCAGCTGGCTGGTGCCAGCGAGCTGGTGTCTGTGTCCGCGGCGACGCCGGTGATCGAGACGAACAGCGCCACGATCAACAACTCGCGCTCGGGCGACGACATCAACAAGCTGGCGATGAACTTCCGCGCGACGAGTTCGACCAGCCCCATCGTCGTGGCGACGCTTGCACCAGGGGTGCAGCAGGATCGGGGCGGCAACATCTCGATCGCAGGCAACCTGCCCTTCATGACGTCGTTCTCGATCGACGGTATCGCGAGCCACAGTAGCCGCAGTGGCGGTGCCGCCCGCGAGATGTTCCCGTCGGTGGAATCGATCGAAGAGTTCAAGGTCAGCAGCGCGAACAACAACGCCGAGTTCATGCAGGTGACCGACGTCACGACCACCAGCAAGAGCGGCAGCAACCAGATCCGCGGCACCGCGTTCTCCTTCCTGAACGACAGCAAGTTCAGCAGCGTGGACCGCTTCGCTCCCAAGGACTCGGCTGGCAACGCCATCAAGCCGAAGGTGCAGACGAAGAGCTACGGTGTCTCAGGCGGCGGCCCGATCGTGAAGAACCGAACCTTCTTCTACGGCACGTTCGAAGGGGTGCGACAGCCGAATGAGTCGACCGTGTCGCACATCGTGCCTCCGGACGCCTTCCGGAACGGCGACCTCTCCAGCCTGTCAACGCCCATCGTCAATCCCTTCACCGGCCAGCCCTACGCCAACAACCAGATTCCCGTGAATCCGGCGTCCGCAAAGATTCTGGCGGCGTTCTACGAGCGTTCGAACCAGAACCTTGGGAATGCCATCAGCAAGCCGAACTACGTCGTCAACGCGCCGGGCAACTACACGCAGGACGGCTTCGACCTGCGGGCCGACCAGAACCTTGGCGCCAGGCAGAAGGTGTTTGCCCGCCTGACCTGGAAGAACATTGCCAAGGAGAGCGTCGGGTCGAACACGAAGCTCGGCACCTTCGAGAGTGCGACGAACGTGCGCCAGTTGGCGGGGTCGCACAACCTGGTCCTCACCAGCAACCTGCTGAACGAGGCCCGCGCCGGCTTCGCCTACAACCTGCAGACCAATACCTACCCGCTGGCGTCGCAGGGCGCGCAGCTAATCAAGGACTTCGGCTTCACCGGTCTGCCGCCGACGCCGGACTCCGGCGGCGTCCCGTATTTCGCGTTCGCAGACGGCAGCTTCATCAGTACCGGCGGTGACAAGCCGTCGCGTGTGCTGAGCAAGTCGATCCAGTTCAGCAACAACACGACGTGGACGAAGGGACACCACACCGTGAAGGGCGGGATCGATATCCAGCATGTCGAGTATCAGGATCGGTCATCGTTCTTCTCGGGTGACGACTACGGCGCCTATGCCTTCACCGGGCAGTTCACCGGCAATGCGTTCGCCGACTTCCTGCTCGGCCTTCCGGCGAACACGGCGTATGCCCAGAACCCGCCGGATGCCCGGCCGTACTCGACCCAGTTCGCGGCGTACCTCCAGGACGACTGGCGCGCGACGCCGAAGCTGACGCTCAATATTGGGGTTCGCTATGACCTGCGTCCGCCGTACCTGGACCGGGGCAACCAGTTGGCAAACTTCGACCGCGACTACCCGGGCGGCCGCATCATCGTCGCGAACGAAGCGGCGAAGGCGCTCATTCCGCAGTCGGTGAAGAACGCCGTGCCGAATACGCCGATTGTGACCGCGGCCGAAGTGGGCCTCTCCGAGCGTCTCCGCAAGACGGACACGAACAACGTGAACCCGCGCATCGGCTTCGCCTACCGTCTGGATGAAAAGGGGAAGACGGTCATCCGAGGTGGCTTCGGCATCTACACCGTGCCGCTCTACGGTTCCATCAGCTACTCGATGTATGCGTCGGCGACTGGCGACGTGCCGTCCTTCCAGAATGCGGCCCTGCCGGGCGGTGGCTTTGCCCTCCAGTTCCCGAACGTGTTCCCGCAGGCGCTTCGCGGAATCCCTGGCGCCGGCACGCAGGACTTCCGCCGTGCCAACCAGGTTGACCTGCGCGACCCCCAGGCGCAGCAGTGGACCGCGACCGTCGAGCGCGACCTCGGCTGGAACACCGGGCTTCGTCTCAGCTACGTGGGCTCGTACACGAAGGACCTCGTGTACAGCCCGGACCTGAACCAGGTGGCGTCGAACACAGCCGGGTATGCCGCAGCCCGCGTCCAGCGCCCGTTCAAGGACTGGAACGTGGTGACGACCCGCGACAACGGTTCGAAGGCGCGGTACGACGGCCTCAGCATGGAGCTGAACAAGCGGTTCAGCCAGGGTGTCAGCTTCAACTCGTCCTACACGCTGGCGAGTCACACGTCCGACTCAGCGGGCGCCGTCCCCACCAGCTTCACCGGCGAGAACGGCCCGTCGACGCTGAACATCTTCCGCGGCGACGCGGACTACGGTCCGGTGGCCTACACGCGCCGGCACCGTTCGGTCAGCACCTTCTTCTACGCGCTGCCGTTCAAGAGCGAGAGCCGCGGCCTCGACGCGCTGGTCGGCGGCTGGGACGTGACCGGAATCCTCCTGCTGCAGTCCGGGTCGTTCCAGACCGCGACCTTCTCCAACCGGGATCCTTCCGGCACGGGCGCCACGGTGCGTGGGTTCACCAGCGCCCAGCGCCCCGACGCGGTTGGCGACGGTAACATCGCCAACCCGACGGCCGATCGCTACTGGGATGTCAGCGCATTCGTGCTCCCGGCGAACAACATCGGCCGCTTCGGCAACGGGGCGGTCGGTACGCTCCTCGGGCCTGGCACGCGCGTGTTCTCGACCACCGTCGGCAAGAACGTCAGGCTCGTTGGCCGCCAGCGCGCCCGCCTCGAGATTGCCATCTCGAACCTGTTCAACATCGAGAACCTCGACGTGCCGAACCGGACCATCACGTCCAGCAGCTTCGGCCGTGTGACGGCGACTCAGGCCGTGGACCAGGCGGGACCGCGCACCGTGCAGTTCTCGCTCCGCTACTCGTTCTGACATCCAGGTGAGGTGCGCGCCCTGCCTGGCCGCGCACCTCGCCCAATTTCTGCAAGGCTGATCGTGGCCGATTCCACCGCTTCGCGCTTCGCTCGCTGGCAGCTGCTCACGGGCGCCGCGCTGCTGTTCGGGTACGGCGGCTACTACATCTGCCGCTCGAACCTGTCGGTCTCTGTCCCTGCGCTTGTGGCGGACGGCGCGACCGGTCTCGACCGCGGCGACATCGGACTCATCTCCTCCGCCGGCATCGTCGCCTATGCCGCGGGCAAGGCGGTCACGGGCGTTGCCGGAGATTTCTTCGGCGGCCGAGCGCTCTTCCTCGGCGGACTGTTCCTGTCCGTGGTTGCGACGCTGGGATTCAGCGGCAGTCACGGCCTGCCGGTCTTCCTCGCGATCTGGGTCTTCAATCGTTTCGTCCAATCAGCCGGTTGGGGCGGCGTGACGAAGACCGCCGCACATTGGTTTCCGGCTGGGCGATACGGCGTCGTGATGTCGCTCCTGTCGCTGAGCTATCTGTTCGGGGACGCCGCGGGGCGCTATCTGCTGGGTACGCTGATGTCCGGCGGGATGGGCTGGCGAGGCATCTTCGTCGCGTCCGCCCTGGTCCTGGCGGTCATTGGCGCGTGTGCCGCGCTGGTGCTTCGCGACAGTCCCAGGCAGCTCGGTTTTCCAGAACCCGACGTCAGTCCCTCCAATATCTTCGGTACCGACGGCGCCTCGAGCACACCGGATAGCCTGCGCGATCTGCTGGGTCCGTACGTCCAGGCTCCGTCGTTCTGGCTGGTGTGCGCGATGGCGTTCGGCATGACGCTGATTCGGGAAGCCTTCAACACCTGGATACCGGCGTATCTGGTCGACGCGCACCATCTCACCGCAGGTACCGCTGCCGAGTACAGCGCGCTGTTCCCGCTCCTCGGTGGTGTCTCCGCGCTTGCCGTCGGGTTCTTGACCGACCGCGCCGGCAGCGGCAACCGGATCACGCTGGTCGTGCCGGCGATGGCCGGCTGTGCGCTCTCACTCGTGGTGCTGGGGCTCGCCACGGTCCGCCACGACCTCTGGCTCTCGCTCGCCGCCATCTGCGGGACCGCGCTCTTTCTGCTGGGGCCGTACACGCTCCTGGCTGGCGCCGTGGCCATGGATATGGGAGGACGGAAGGGAAGTGCGACGGCCGCCGGACTGATCGACACCGCTGGTTACGCCGGAGGCGCGTTGTCGGGACTCTGGCTCGGCCGACTGGCCGAGACTGGCGGCTGGCCGGCGGTCTTCTCGGTCATGGCGCTCGTCTCCGCGGGCGTCGCCCTGGTAGCCCTTGGCTACTGGCTCGAGCACAGGAGGCGTACCGTGTGGCGCCTGGCCCCGACGCCGGAACTCTCGTGAAGGAGCGATAGACGATGGTCCTCGAACTCAAGACAACCGCACAGGTCGTGACCCTGCTCGAGTCCGGCAGTGGCAGCCTCTACTTCGGCGAGGCGGTGACGCAACTCGAGCACGCCTTGCAGACCGCGGCCCTCGCCGAGCGAAGTGGCGCCCCCGACGCGCTGGTCGTGGCGGCGCTGCTGCACGACATCGGGCACCTGCTGCACGGCCTCGACGAGCAGGCGGCCGATCGGGGTATCGACGCGAGGCACGAGGATGTTGGCGAGAGCTGGCTCGCCTCGCGGTTCAGCCCGGCGGTGTCCGAACCGGCCCGGCTCCACGTCGCGGCGAAGCGCTACCTCTGCGCCACAGACCCCGTGTATGTCAGCGGTCTGTCCGAGGCCTCGCGGCAGAGTCTCACGCTGCAAGGCGGGCCGATGAGCGATAGCGAGGTGCACGCGTTCGAGCGCACGCCCTGGGCACAGGACGCCATCCGTCTCAGGCGCTGGGATGATGCCGCGAAGGTGCCCGAACTGCGGGTGCCTGACGTGACGCACTACCTGGCACGTATTGACCAGTATGTGGAGGAGTGATGGGCAGCCAGCCCGTGAATCGATTCGACCTCGTCGTGTTCGACGTCGCCGGGACCACGATCCTCGACGGTGATGCCGTCCTGGAGTGCCTGAATCAGGCGCTCGAACCCTATGTGGACGTCACGCTCGACGACGCGCGCGGCGTCATGGGGCTGCCGAAGCCCGTGGCCATTCGCGACCTCCTCGGCGCATTCGGCACCTGGACCGACGGAACTCTTGACGCGCTCGTCGACGAGGTGCACCGCAGCTTCAAGCGCGCCATCATCGAGCGATACCGCGACGATGACGCTGTCGTCGCCGCGCCTGGCGCCGAGCGTCTGTTCGAGGTGCTGCGACGCTCCGGTGTTCGCGTCGCACTCGACACCGGCTTCAGCCGCGACATTCTCGACCCGCTGCTTCGTCGGGTCGGCTGGGGGCAGAACGGTTCGATCGACTTCTCGGTGACGAGCGATGAGGTCGAACGGGGCCGCCCCTTCCCGGAGCTGATCTACCGGGCCATGGAACTGGCTGGGGTCACGAGTGCTGCCCGCGTCGTCAAGGTCGGCGACACCCTCTCGGACATGAGGGAGGGGCTGAATGCCGGATGCGGCCTCGTCGTCGGTGTCACGCACGGCACCCACACACGCGAGCAGCTGACTCTGCCAGGAACCGTGGTCATCGACCAGTTCGCCGAGTTGCTGACGTTGATGGGACTCGAGGCGGAATGACCCAACCACGCGACATCGTGATCGGTGCCGGCATCGTCGGGGTCGCGCTCGCACGGGCGCTCGCGGGCCGGGGACGCGCGGTCACGGTGTTCGACACGACACCGGTGCCGCAGGGCGCGTCGATCCGCAACTTCGGGACGCTGTGGCCGGTTGGGCAGCCCGCGGGGCCGAGGCGCGACCTCGCGCTCCGCAGCCTCGCCATCTGGCGGGAGGTGCTTGCGTCGAGCGGATGTTGGAGCGGCGCTGGCCACTCCCTGCACCTCGCCTACCACACAGACGAATGGCAGGTCCTGGAGCAGTTCGCGGATCAGGCACACGCCGACGGGTTCGACTGCCGCCTGCTCGGGCCCGCGGCCACCCTGGCGTGCCAGCCCAGGATTCGGAAGGACGGCCTGCTCGGTGCACTCGAGAGCCGGCACGAGCTCCAGGTGAACTCCCGCCAGGCCCTGGTCCGGATTCCGGAGTGGCTCCGCGACACGCAGGGTGTCCGGTTCGAGCGCGGCGTCCGTGTCACCTCGACCACGGACCGCGTCGTGCGTGCCGGCAACCGTCGATGGGAGGCGGACCGCGTGTGGCTGGCCACTGGCGACGATCTCCAGACGCTCTACCCCGAGACGTTCCAGGCGCTCGGACTTCGCCGGTGCAAGCTGCAGATGATGCGGACCTCACCGGTCGACTGGCGACTGGGGACGATGCTGGCAGCCGGACTGACGCTCGGACACTACGAGAGCTTCCGGACGTGTCCGGGCCTCGGCGCGCTGCGTACCAGACTGGCGAAGGATTGGCCGCTGCAGGTCGAGCACGGCGTGCACGTGCTGGTCTCGCAGCACGACGGAGGTCACCTGGTGCTCGGCGACTCGCACGAGTACGACGATGCGATCACGCCCTTCGATCGTCCGTCCATCGACGGCCTGATCCTGGACTACCTTCGCACGTTCCTCGACGTGGAACCGCTGGACGTGGAGCAGCGCTGGCACGGCATCTACGTCAAGCATCCGACCGAACCCTATTGCATTGCATCGCCCGAAGACGGCATCACGGCGGTGGCCGGCCTCGGTGGCCACGGGATGACGCTGTCGTTCGCGCTCGCCGAGCAGGTCGTCGAGTCCGCGCTCGCCTGAGCGCACTTCCGGTTGGAGTCAGATAATGGGTCGAAATTCGCTGGTATCGGTGGCGCTCTCGCTCGCGGCGTTGTTCGGATCGACCAGTCATGCCGGCGCGCAGTCGCAGGCCGAGCACGTGGTGTTGATCACCCTGGACGGCGCGCGCCATCAGGAGATCTTCGGTGGCCTCGACCTCGAGCTGCTGCGCTCGATCAGTGGCAAGACACCGGTCGAGTCGCACCCTTCGTACACGGCCTTCTGGGCGCCCGACGTTGAAGCGCGGCGCGCGAAGCTGATGCCGTACTTCTGGGGCACGCTCATGAAGGAAGGCTCCGTCGCCGGAAACGCCAGCCTCGGCAGCGTGGCGAGGGTGACGAATGGTCATCACTTCTCGTATCCCGGCTACTCGGAGATCCTGACAGGCGAAGCCCACGACCGGGAGATCGACAGCAACGATGCCAGGCAGAACCCGTACGAGACGGTGCTGGAGTTCGTGCGCCGGAAGCTGTCGTTGCCCAGGAACAAGGTGGCGACCTTCGCGTCGTGGCAGATCTTCTCCGGCATCGCGGAACACGTGCCAGGCGCCACGATGGTTAACGCGGGCCTGCAGCGAAGCGAGAGCCGCGATCCGATCGGTCAGCGGCTGGACGAACTGCAGTTCGATGCCCGCGCCCCGTGGGACCTGATTCGACACGACGCGTTCACCTTCGACCTGGCGATGGACTACCTGCAGCGGGAGCGCCCACGGCTGCTGTATCTTGCCCTCGACGAGACCGACGACTGGGCGCACGACGGCAAGTACGATCAGGTGCTCGACTCACTGGCGCGCACCGACCGTCAGATCCAGCGCCTCTGGACCTGGCTGCAGGCGGATCCCGAGTATCGCGGCACGACCTCCCTGGTGATCACCACCGATCACGGGCGCGGCCGGACCGTCGCGGACTGGCGCTCGCACGGCAACACGATTCCTGGCGCCGACGAGATCTGGATGGCATTCGTCACACCGGCGAGTGCCAGGCGAGGCGAGTGGCGCGGCCAGGCTCCGCTCTATCAGAACCAGATTGCAGCCACCATCGCCAGGCTCTTTGGCCTGGACTTGGCCGAACTGCGTCCGACCGCAGGACTCCCCAT
>Ga0114966_10001964_pt1 | contig 18583 bp, 19 predicted proteins | sample M_130207_XF_Meta_FD_87029 | JGI IMG/M metagenome (GOLD analysis project Ga0114966, IMG submission 87029) | Freshwater microbial communities from Lake Montjoie, Canada to study carbon cycling - M_130207_XF_MetaG | ecosystem: Environmental > Aquatic > Freshwater > Lake | place: Lake Montjoie...
AACCGTCATCACTATGAGCATTTGTTGGCGTTTTTGTGGTTCGATGCTCATAAATTGGGCGTAGCTCCCGTCCATTTAAAATTAAAGGTGAATTGCAAGGGAGCCTTACCTCGCAACTGGTCTACTTGCACTTCCGTCACTTCAGTGGAAGCTCGGAGTCGATCGAGGGTTTTCAACAATGCAGCGTGATCATTCGCCGTTCCGGAACAGGTCACCACTCCTCCTGAATGAATCTCAAGGGTCTTGGCGACCACCGTCCCTTCCTGGGGAAAAGCCTCCGTGAGCCTGCGAAGAATGTTAAGGTTCCTTAATGAATCGTCATACCAGGATCGGAATTTTTTGATCCCCTGCTGCATCTCCTCGATTTCCTGCACGGGGTTTTTCAGCGATAACCATTGGCTACGCAATCCGGAGAGTCGAACTTGTTGAATCAAAAATGCAATTAAGACCAACCCCGCTAATGCCCCCGCTGCGACACCCGAATAAACCAACTTCTTGGAGGCATACTGAGATGTAAATTGCTTCCAAGCGGAAAGCCGAGGTGGGAGAAACTCCACCGCAGGCGGCTGTCCTGAAAGCCATTTTGCGGCCAGCAACATTGCGGAAGAAATCAACACCCGAGCAGTATGCCCATTCTCCAAACCGAACGCCGGCTTGAGTTGGCCTCGCTGCAAGCTCAGTCCCCACGCTTTGGCAGTTGCACCAAAATTCTGGTAGAGTTGATCTCCCTCTAGTCCACCGCCTACAATTTGCAAGCCTCGAACCGTCGCACGCACCTCGGGTTGGAGTTGGCCCAGAGTTACCCTTAACTCCCGCCTCGCGTCTTCGACGGATAGGGAGGCGCCGTTCTCCTTCACCGCAGGCGGGAGCTGCAGCGTGCGAAGGATAGAAATTCCTCCGTCCGCCACTGCTAGAAAACCAAGCGACGATTCGTTCACGAACAGGTTCAGAATCCCTTGGGTCACATTTTCCTGAGATCCAAAACCCGCACAAAGACCGGTGGAGAAGGAGACAGGCGAAAGTCGAGCAGCGCGAAGAATTTGCTCCATTCGTTCAACATTCTCTCGAGGCACCGCGACCTGAGTAATATGGATCGAGCCTGTGGATGACTTGAATTTGGAGCGACAGATGATCAACTCATCTGCCGTGTAAGCAAAACCACGTTCTGCCTCGAGGTTCAGAAAATCATCAACATCGGCTTCCGCCAACTCTGGCAGATGGCTTTGACACGACAGAACCCAAGCCGCAGGTAACCCCACCACACAGTTACGTTCGTGGATGCCAGCGGAATCCAGGTGTTTGCGCAACTCGGCTCCGATGATCTGAGGATCAACAGTCGCGAGATCGCCCACGAGGGCCGACGCAAATGGGTTCGAAATATCGATCCCGCCGTTCACTTTACGAAGGACTGCTCCATCAACTCTGTCAGATTCAAAAGAGAGGCCCAGCAGCGTGTTGACACGTTTGTTTTTAAGCCATTTCGTCATCGCGTAATTCCTGAAAATTGTCGTCTATCTTGCCACGTCTGGCGTCCGAGTGCCCATCCAAGCTGCGTCAAATCTTCCTGTTGCATGATCCTTGCCGTTTTGCCTGTGGTATCAAAAATAAAACGCTGCCTTCTGAACCCTCGTCCAAAGTGACCCACTGCCGCAATGTCGGCGGTGAACTGATAGCTGTGCGCGGTTAAATACACTCCAGCTCGGACCGCTTGCGACCGATCGAGAACCGAGGCCACCCAAGCCACACTGTTCATCTTGTCTGGGTTAGCCAAGCGGTAGGCAACAATCTCAGCGGCTTTATCTGTTCCGATGCCTGGAATACAAGCCAGCACCTCCTCGGGTGCGGTACACACATTCACCAAGCCCTCCACATAAGCCCCATTGGTCAAGGTCAAGGATTGCTGGATGTTTGTGAAATCATTCTCGGTCATTCCGGAACGCATGAAAAAGTCTAATACACTTGTAAAAGTCGCGTTCGGTGGCCCCATCCTAGCGAGGATCTGATTCGCACGTTCCGGCCCGAACGTTGTTTGTAATAACGGAGCAACCCGTTGTGCAAATCCAGGACCGCTCACCACCACACGAGCGGTGCCCGCAGCGTTCGTATTTGCCTCGCGTGAATAAACCGTCAAAAAATCCATCAACCCAACATCCAACCGACCATCACGATTATCTAGCGGTAACGACTTGTCTCCATCGTCCTCGTTCTTATCAAGCACACCGTTCATGTTGGAGTCTTCTCCAAATAGCAGGTTGAGATCCGCACCGGCCACGAGTCGCAACTCCCCGAGGCTCTCAAACTTCGCATTTTTGCAATGGTAAGCAGGGCTTAACCTGAGATAAGTTTCGTCCTCCGCCCCACTTTCCGAAACATCACTATCCCCATCCCGCCAGTCAACAATGGCAGCCGCCAACCCTGCTGTCATCCCCGGCAACGCTTCCAACATTTCGACAGTCGCGGTGTTCAAATTGAGTTTGGACGCTTCATCAATCAGTCCAAAATAGGGTTGTGACGATGTTCGATCCTTGATGTCACGTCCGATCAGCCATGTCCTCGCTTCACCAATCTCAATTTCTTTCTGAGAATATGTTTCGCGCAATGGAAGTTTCCCGGGCTCCTCTAAGTTTGAGAGGAGGTAACCCACGTAACGCGCCGTTCCATCGATCGCAAGTTGTGCCGCGAGGCTTGAAGCCCGGTTGTCAGCCGCACGGAGTTCTAATGACGCAGAATGCGCAAAATACAACGCAAGACTGACAATTCCAAAAGTGATCCAAAGAACGATGACTAACACCGATCCGGACTCACGCATCCCATTAGATTTCACTCGTTCAATCATCATCGCACCCCCGCAATTTGAGTTTGATTAGTGTCTGCTGCGACGAGGATGGGAACCACCCACTGCACGGAAGTCTGAGGTTGCGAAGCGTTCTTTTTTTGCCCTGTGTTCTGGGACGCTAATAAAAGTTCAACCTTAATGGCTCTGGGTAAAACCGAAACCTGATTGGTCGAGTTCCACGACGTTTGCCACTGTGTCCCATCGTAATAAGTGAACGTTAATTGTTCTACCCCGCCCAATAACCACTGATCCTCGAATTGTTCCTGAGTTGCCGGTAACAAATTCCGCGTGACCGTCCGCACGAGGTCAAGCCCCGGTGCCGAAACTTGGTTGGTGGGAGTTCGGAGGTAGTAGATCACCTTTTGAATTTCAGCCCACCGCGAACGATCATCAATCAGGCCCGTATTGGTATAAAAAATCGGGCTGACCGGTTTCCCTTGGCCAGAGTCGAGACCATCGCTTTCACTTTGTAGGACTCCTGTAAGTTTTCCGGTCGGAACTACGATTCCAGCAATATCCCGCCTGATAATGGTCGAGGCACGCTCCAAGTCCGTGGCTTGAGTGATTCGATCCATGGTTCTGTTTCTCAACCGCAACACCCCAAAAAGGATGCTGTTGGCGGCTACGAGAACGATTGCAAAAATTGAAATCGCCAACAGCAATTCGATCAATGTGAAACCGCGCATCCTGCGGGCCTGCGGTAACCATTGATTCGACTGATGATGGAGAGTGTTCGTCATGGCTGACTCGTATCGACCACCGTGCTCAGATTCACATCGTGATCCTCGCCTTGAACGGAATAAGAAACTTGGAGTGACAAAAGTTTGAACGGATCCTTGTCCCAAGACTGGTTCTTCATCTGCCATTTGAATGAATGCCCGCTTTCTTCCACGAGACCTGTGGTGGATTGTTTCCATTGGCCCGTTACGACCAACTCCTGCAACACTCGACCTGCAACACGAGTCGCCGTTGTCTTGCGCTCGGCAACAACGCCCGCTTTATTCGCAACCATGAGGCCACCGACGGCAACCGGTAGGACGATGGCTAAAAAAGCCAACGCCGCTAGGGCTTCCGCGAGCGTGAATCCTCGACGATTAGCGTCGGACTGTCGCGATGTTGTTGGTTTGAATTTCATACATACCGCCACCACGGGTCTGCGTGATCCAGATACCGCTGTTTTTCACGGGTGCCGCACCTTGTCTTGGTTTCTCGTTCATCCACAGATCTTGTGGGCTGCCCTCTGCTATAAACCCATCCGGCAAAAACCGAATCGCCACCGCTTCTACACTGGGTTGTATTCCGTTGTAAGTTTTGGGGATTGATAATTGTCGAACCACAACGGGAATGAATCCCGTCTGGATCTCCACATCCTCCGCGAGTTCGTAGGTGATCGGCTTCGCATCCACCTCCGCATAAGTGGCCTCCTGAATCAATCCGTAGGCCCGTTGCTCGGCATCCACCCAGAGCACCATCGGCACTCCTTCCGACACCGCACGGTTTTGGGCAAATCGAGTCAAAGAAATAAATCTTCGAGCTTCAGAATCCAATGAACGCCCTCTAAAAAAACTGCTCATGGAAGGTGCCACTAATGAGGCGACAACGACCATCAATACCATCACCAAAATAAGTTCAACCAACGTGAATCCTCGAGTGGATAAACGTCTCTTGCTACGATGATAATGGTGATGGAATGAAATAATCATCCGACTCGACGGCTATTTCTTTTGGTTAGCTTGTTGCCAGTTGGCGATATCGTCATCCCCACCCAGTTGACCATTCGGGCCCATCGAGGTGATGTCATAGGAGGTGGCATTGTGCTTTCCCGGACATTCGTAAATATAATCGTTGCCCCAAGGATCTTTGGGGATCTCGTTTTTAAGATAAGGCCCACGCCAATTTTGAAGGTTGCTCGGTTGTTTAACTAACTCATTCAATCCATTCTTCCCCTTGGGATAGGAACCCGTATCGATCTCAAAAGAATCCAACGCTGTGTCAAAGGTTGATATTTGGGATTGGGCGGCTGTGGTGCGGGCCTGCTCTGTGCGCCCAGAAAATTTAGGGACCACAATGGCCGCTAAAATACCAAGGATCACGAGGACTAGGAGCAACTCGATCAGCGTGAAACCGGCCTTCTTAGGAGCATTTCTTGGAGATTGTCTGGAATATTTCAGGATCATAACTCAGGTTAATAGGGACTTATTTGATATGGTCTTGCAGTGAGAAAATTGGGATTACCATTCCGATAAAAATTGTGCCGATAAATCCGGCGATAAGGAAAAGCATCAAGGGTTCGGCCAAGGCCACCGCTGTCTTTAATTGGCGATCGAGATCAAGCTCGGTCACACTCGCGATTCGAACCAATTCTTGATCCAGCTTACCGCTCTCCTCGGCCACAGAAATCATTTCCAGCGTGGCTCCTGAAAAAAGCGTCCGACACTCACCCAAGCTCGGCCCCAGTTGTTTTCCTTCTTTCACACGCTCTATAGAATTAGAGACTGCATCCACAAGGATTTGGTTACCGATAGAACGCCGCGCAACGTTGAGTCCGTTGACCAAGGGAACCCCTGCCCCGAGCAATGTTCCCAGCATTCGACAAAAACGAGACATCGCAAATTGAGCCACAAGCGGTCCCACCACTGGCAGTTTAAGCATCAGCCCTTCCCACGTTCGTCGGCCTTGAGTAGAGGCGAACCAATTGCGTAACAAGAAACCCACGAGCACCAACCCGAATACCAAGAATAATCCATAACCCCTTAATAGCTCGCTCGTCGAAACGATCATTTGTGTGAGCAGAGGCAGCTTCGCTCCAAACCCCGTAAAAATGGTTTGAAACCGGGGGATGAAGAATACTAACAAAAATACTAAAACTCCCAGTGCTAGCACTAACAGAATCACTGGGTAGAGCAGTGCTGTCGTCACCTTGGAGCGCATTTCCTTTTCGCTCGCTTGAAAATCCGCGATTTGACCGAGCACCACATCCAGAAAACCACCCGTCTCGCCGGCTTCCACCATCGCCACGTAGACTTTAGGAAAAGTCTCTGGACAACGACCCATCGCCTCAGCCAAGGAAAGCCCGTCTACCACCGAATCATGCACCTGTTTCCATTTAACTTTTGCCGCAGGGGTAGAGGCTTCTCGCATCAAAATTACCAACGCCCGACTCAAAGGAACACCCGCAGTCAAGAGACTCGACAGCAACCGAGTGAAGTTTTCCAACACTCGAGGCGAGATCGAATTGGATCCGCCTAATGAGAGCTTTTGTGAGAGAAGGGGTAACCCCTGGGTTGGTTTCTGTACTGTGGTAGGATTCTTCTGAGTGCTTTTGGAGGTACTGTTGCTGCCATTCGCTTCGGCAACTCGAATCGGACGCAAGCCCCGTCCTTCGATTGCACGCAGGGCTTCCTGGCGATTTGCAGCCTCTAAAACTCCGTCGGCTACGGCCCCGTTCGACTGCAGCGCACGATAATGAAATGAGCTCATTCCCCGCTATTCTTTCTCCGATTCACCGGTGACGACTAATTCCGCAGCGCGATCCTCTCCGACCTCCCCCACGCTCTGCGCTTTCGTGACACGGAAAACCTCTTCGGGAGTCGTGACTCCTTCTTGGACTAACCGCCAACCATCTTCGGCTAATCCGCGTAAACCCAATCGACAAGCCGCAGACCGAATCTCACCACTCGACGCGTTTTTCAAAATAAGTCTGCGCACCTCGTGGCTAATATCCATCCACTCGAAAATGCCTCGGCGACCATGGTAGCCTGTGTTGCGACAATCCCGACAACCCACAGCGCGATACACCAAGGTGTGGGGTGCAAACTTTAATTCGGTCTTGAGTGCGTGGGTTGTTGGTGAGGTATCGATTTGTTTGCAATGGGTGCAAAGAACGCGCACCAACCGTTGAGCCAGGACTGCTTCCAATGAGGAGGCTACCAAGTATGGCTCGACTCCCATATCCACGAGTCGGGATAAGGCACCGGGCGCATCGTTGGTGTGTAGGGTCGAAAATACCAAATGGCCTGTCAGCGAAGCCTGAACCGCGATTTGGGCGGTTTCTTGATCTCGAATTTCACCGATGAGAATCACATCCGGATCGTGACGCAAAATCGCTCGTAGTCCCTTGGCAAAAGTAAGTCCTGCTTTCTCGGAAACTTGGATCTGGTTAATCCCTCGCAACTGGTACTCGATTGGGTCTTCGATCGTGATGATCTTCCGCACGTGATCGTTGATCTCATTGAGTGCGGTATACAAGGTCGAAGTCTTCCCGCTCCCGGTCGGGCCAGTGACGAGAATGATCCCATGCGGCAGCCCGAGGACTTTTCTGAATGAACGAATTTCGCGCTTATCCATCCCCAGTTGTTCCATGCCGCGAAGAGTGGCCGTCTGCCTGAGCAAACGCATGACCACAGCTTCACCGTGGAGCATTGGAATGACCGAAACCCGGATATCCACTTCAGCATTGTCTAAACGAATCTTGATTCGTCCGTCTTGTGGTAACCGTTTTTCTGCGATGTTAAGATGGCTCAGAATCTTGACTCGAGAAACAATGGCCGGTTGAAACCGTTTGATCTGAGCCGGAACAGGAACTTCTTGGAGAACTCCATCGATACGGTAACGAATTCTTAATTCATCCTCGAACGGCTCCAAATGGATGTCCGAGGCACGGAGTTCGATCGCGTCTCGGAGAACCTGGTTAACGAAGCGGATGATGGACGCATCCTCAGCAGCGTCATCGAGATTTGTATTCTCCTCGTTCTCGTCATCTACTACCTGAAACGAGGCCTCTTCACCCAAAGTGCCCAGCGTGTCTGCTCCGACGCCGAGTCGCTTCTTCATCTCCCGCTGAATCGCCTCCCGTGGTGCCAGAACTGGTTGCAACCGCAACCCTGTCATCGCCTTGAGGGCATCCAAGCCTTGCGGCGCAAATAGCCGACCGGTAGCAATATAAACTAACCCATCATTCTGCCGAATAGGAAGAAGCTCCTCCTTCATCAGCACACGGGCAGGAAAAAGCGCGAGCAACTGCTTCTCCGGCTCAATGTCGTCAAGCAAGGAAAATGGCACATCATACTCGCGTGCCAGCCAACGCAGCACATCCGCTTCTGACTGCGATTCTTCAGCACCCTTCCCTGCTATGGACTCTAACAATAAACCCGCATCAGTTGCCGACAATTGCTTGTCCGCAACCATGCGGTTGAACAACTCTGAAGGATGATTGGCTTCGGCCATAAAACTTACTTAGAACTCACCGAGACGCTGATGCGCCTGAACCGTCTCGCAGTAGGACATTACTTCAACAAACCAGCGAGCACAGCAGCGGCTTCCTGTTTCCCTGTGAGGACTTGGCGTAGATCGTCCTGAGCCTTGACGAGCGCAGCATCTTTCGCCTTCATCGAGGCGCGATATTTCTCAAGCTTGGTCTTGATCTCAGCCGCTGGAGCGTCTGCCTCGATTGCGGTCCGCAAATCGGAAGCCTCAGTGTTAGCCTCTGGTCCGCCGCCCTGACCCCCTTGACCACGACCGCCGCGACCACCGAAGCCGCCGAATCCACCGGCCTGCATGCGAGCCTCGGTCACCTTGGTAACGCGCTCTTCGATCAACTTCCATTCCGCATCGTCCTTGATTTTGAACTGCTCGCGATACCGTTCCATCATCCGCTGGCGCATTTGCTGCGGATCAAAGTTTCCACCACCAGGACCACCCTGGCGTCCAGGTCTCCCCGGAGGAGTATCTTGAGCCAATGATGTCAGCGAAGCCGCCGTGAGAATCGCGCCAAGAAACGCGACGTTAAGCAATTGAACAACTTTTTTCATAACATTAATCACATTGTTTGAGGAGAGACCGTCACAAGCATAAGACTCCAAACTAGAAAAACTGGTTACAAGGAAACTCACCCTTTCGATCCATCTTGGCCTCAAATAAAATAGGGGGGGCCAAAATCCAGTTTGCGGCCCAGCGCGGGGATGTGTTTTGATGGTGGCACATGAGACTGTTCGATTTAAAGCAGGATGTGGCGGTTGTGATCGGTGCCACGGGTGCCTTGGGCGGTGCCATCGCGGAGGGATTGGCGGAAGCAGGTGCTCGTGTTGCGGTTTTAGGTCGCAACGCCGAAAAGGGAGAAGAGCGGGTGCTTCGTATCAATCAGGCTGGCGGTAATGCGAGGTTTTTTAGTGTGGATGCCTCCAAGCGGAGTAGTCTTGCGATTGCGCACGAACAGGTGATCCGTGAGTTTGGATCTCCGACTGTTTTGGTGAATGCCGCAGGAGGGAATGACCCCAGAGTTACGGTGACCCCTGAGCGAAAATTTGAGGAAGTTGGCTTGGAGGATTGGCTGACTAACTTTGATTTGAATCTGGTCGGTGGCGCGTTACTTCCCTGCCAAGAATTTGGACCGGGGATGTGTGAACGTCAGCGGGGTTCCATCATCAACATCGCGAGTGTGTCAGCGCATTTGCCTTTGTCTCGCGTGGTGGCGTATTCGGCGGCCAAGGCTGCGGTGTTGAATCTGAGCCAGTTTCTGGCCCGCGAATGGGCTAAAAATGGAGTGCGGGTGAACACGATCACTCCAGGTTTTTTCCCTGCGGAACAGAATCGGGCGTTATTGTTCCAGGCCGATGGTACGCCGACAGCCAGATCCCAATCCATTTACAACCACACTCCGATGAACCGGTTTGGTAACGCCAACGAATTGGCCGGAGCAGCCATATTTTTAGCGAGTCATGCGGCGAGTAGTTTTATTACAGGCACAGATATTCGTGTGGATGGAGGGTTTCTCTCTCAGACGATTTGATGAAAACAATATTTAGAAAACCACGAGCTGGAACCTTCCTTACCGCAGGGGATGTCGCAAATGTGGTGGCCGATTCCTGCCAGAGGGAGCATTACCAAGGACGTCGAGTATTGTTGATCATCCCTGACGCGACACGCACTGCTCCTGTTGGGTTGGTGTTTCAGACTTTACACCGGCAGTTGGGCGAGGTCACCGCCGCGCTCGATGTTTTGGTTGCGTTAGGCACGCATCAGGCCATGAGCGAGGATGGCATTTGTCAACGGTTGGAAATATCACTTGAGGATCGGCGTAAGACTTACCACAGGGTCCGGTTTTTTAATCATGAGTGGGATAACCCCCAAGCGTTGCGACCGATTGGAACCATTCCATCGGCAGAAATCTCCCAGCTTTCGGGTGGGTTATTTTCCATGGACGTTTTGGTAGAAATCAATGCGTTGGTTTTTGATTATGATGAAGTCATTATTATTGGACCAGTTTTCCCGCATGAAGTCGTGGGTTGCTCGGGTGGAAATAAATATCTTTTTCCTGGGATAGGCGGGCCAGCGATTCTCAACTTCTTCCATTGGCTCGGTGCGGTCGTTACTAACCCCATGATCATTGGGAACAAATGGACTCCCGTCAGAAAGGTTGTCGATCGAGCGGCCGCGATGGTAACTGTGCCGAAGCGTTGTTTTTGTATGGTTGTGGATCACGGCGAATTGGCCGGCCTGTTTGTGGGGTCGCCCGAGGACGCTTGGGACGCAGCCAGTGACCTCTCTAGGGAGTTGCATATTTGTCGAAAAAAACATGCGTTCCACACCGTCCTCTCGTGCGCACCCCCGATGTATGATGAGCTTTGGACAGGTGGTAAATGCATGTACAAGTTGGAGCCTGTCGTGGCTAATGGAGGGGAGTTAATTATTTACGCGCCTCACATTCACGAGGTTTGCATCGCGCACGGGAAAACTTTGCACGATGTGGGATACCATTGTCGGGATTACTTTTTAAAACAATGGGATCAATTTAAGCATCATCCTTGGGGAGTGCTGGCTCACGCCTCACATGTCTATGGCCTGGGAACTTATGAGAATGGAGTTGAGACTCCTCGCGTGCGTGTGACCTTAGCGACTGGGATTTCGGAGGAGGTTTGTCGTAAAATCAATCTAGGCTACCGCGACTGGCGCACCCTCGATATTGAGCAATACGCGAACCGTGAAGATGAAGGCGTCCTGTTGGTCCGAAAAGCGGGTGAAATGTTATTTCAGTTGGAGAACCCGCCGGCTTGGGCGGGTGGGGTTTAGAGATTATTATGCCGATTTACGAATTTGGATGTCCGAAGTGTCGAAAAGTTTACAGCTTTCTCTCCAAACGATTGAAGCAGGAACGCGATCCTGTTTGCCCCAAGTGTGGTTGCTCGAAATTGGAACGACAGATGAGCACCTTCGCGATGCCACGCGGGTTGAATGAGGCCGCATCGTTGCCCTCGGATGATTCCGATGCATCTGAACCGTTGCCTGATTTTGAGGATCCACGTGTCTCCCGAGTGATGAATGACATCGAGCGCGACATGGCGCATTTGGATGAGAATAATCCGAAACACATGGCGCACATGATGCGTAAGCTGAAAGAAATCATGCCGCAAGGAACCATTCCAAAAGAGATGGACGTAGCGATTAAGCGGCTGGAATCGGGTGAGGATCCAGAAAAGATCGAAGCCGATATGGGGGATGTTTTCGGTGCGAAGGAGGATGGAGAGGGTGACGGTGGCATGGGAGCTGGGGGATCACAACCGTATAGTAAAGACAGCGGCCTTTACGATTATTGAACCGACCACACTGCTTGATGGTCTTAATTTCAATTGCCTTTACGCTCGTCGATCGTGTGCTACGTTCTGCGGCATGGATTTGCAGAGTTTGTTGAACGGATTGTTGATGTATGCCTGTTTTTTGCCTGTGCTCACTTTTCACGAGTTCGCCCATGCTTGGGTAGCCTCCAAGCGCGGGGATGACACGGCACGCAATCAAGGTCGCGTTTCACTCAATCCAGGTGTTCATATCGATATGGTGGGCACGATCGTGCTTCCGTTGCTGAGTATTTTTCTCACTTCAATCGGCTCGGGTCTGGCTGGTTTTATTATTGGTTGGGGGAAACCAGTTCCTGTAAATATCAACAATTTGCGGCAACCTCGACTTGACGATTCGCTCATCGCGATGGCAGGGCCGGCCATGAATGTTTTGCTCGCCATCGGCTTGCTGGCGGTCGCAAAAATTGGGGTCATCGCCGAGATTCCTTTGATCACCCAATCCGCAGTGCAGATTGCGTTTATCAGTTTGTTTCTTTGCTTTTTTAATTTACTGCCGATACCTCCGCTGGACGGCTCGCATGTCGTGGCCCACTTACTCCGACTCAAGTGGGAAACCTATTTCAAAATGATGCCCTACGGGTTCATCATGGTGCTCATCGCTTGGCAGATCGACGCCGTTCGCACTGTGGTGAGCCTGGCGACTGCGACTACATTTTCGTTGATCGCAGCCCTGTTTCAATTAAATTAAAGTTACGTTGCTAATGCTACCCACAAGAAAAACATTTGCCGAGGTTGGATTTCCAGGTCGATTGATCGCGGTCGAAGGACTAGATGGCTCAGGGAAATCGACGCAGATTTATTTACTCAAACGTTGGCTGGAGCTAACAGGCGCGAAAGTTTTTTTTAGCGAATGGAACTCTTCGGAACTAGTTAAAAGTGCCACGAGCAAAGGAAAAAAACGGCAACTTCTAACCTCCACGACGTTTAGCCTGATTCATGCCACGGATTTTGCGGATCGTTATGAACGGCAATTAGTGCCGTTGTTGCGTGCGGGTTACATCGTTTTATGCGATCGCTACGTCTACACGGCCTTCGCTCGCGACGTGGTGCGCGGGTGCCAACCCGAGTGGGTGCGTGCCAATTACGGTTTCGCGTGCTTGCCGGATCTCACGTTTTTTTTCAAAGCCAACTTGGAAGTTTCCCTCCAACGAATTTTGGATAATCGACCCGAGCTAAAGTATTTTGAAGCCGGTATGGATCTGAATCTTTCACCCGATCCCTACGAGAGTTTCCGTATATTTCAGGGCCGAATACTTGAGCAATACCTTGCGATGAGTCAGGAGTTTAATTTCGTGGTGATCGATGCGAATCAACCTGTCGAAACCCAGCAAACTATCGTCCGCCAGACTGTCGGGTCTCGGATTGATCTCGCTCAATACCTCTTGCCTCAGACCTCAACGAATTCATGAACTCCACGTCTCAGATTTTCAGACGAACCGATTCGATCGCGGTGCCTTCCCTCTCGAACCGGCGGTTTTACGGCCAAGGTATTCCGGGGGTGAAATTAGCAGCACTCAGCGGAAAATTGATCGCGGTGGAAGGAGCCGACGGCTCGGGGCGTTCGACGCAAATCAGCCGGTTGGTGGATTGGTTGGAGGGAAACGGACATGCGACGGTTCAAGTTGGGCTGAAGCGTTCGACGTTGGTGAGTGAGGAACTTAGTCAAGCACAGCAAGGCAACATTCTTAGCCGCACCACGCTGAGCCTTTTTTACGCAACAGATTTTGCCGATCAACTCGAGAATATTATCCTTCCCGCTCTGGGTTCCGGCTTTATCGTATTAGCAGATCGTTACATCTACACGTTGATGGTGCGCGATATGGTTCGCGGGATGGATGAGGATTGGTTGAAGAATCTTTACGGCATTGCTCTGGAACCTGACGCCGTTTTTTACCTCAATGTTTCGCCGGAGGAATTGGTTCAGCGAAACTTTGCCAAAAACCACTCTCTAGATTTCTGGGAGAGCGGTATGGATCTAGGTTTGTCGCGTGATATGTTCGACAGTTTTCTGAAATACCAAGCGCTCGTCGAGCAGCAGTTCAAGCGATTGCAGTCCACCTACGGGTTTACAATTGTCGATGCGCACCAGTCGGTTGATGCGGTGAATGCTATCCTGCGTCAGGAGATTGAGACGCTCCTAACGCGTTAAGAGACTTCGGAAACCCGCCCAGAATCACGGCTGGAAGGTGCGACGGAGATAATCGAGACTTTCCTTCGCGATACGCTCTGGCCCTTCGGTAAAGTCAAAAACTTCTACCGAGACCCATCCCTCGTAATTGCTTGCGCGTAACGCTTTGGCGATCGGCGTAAAATCAATATCTCCAAAGCCTGGACCTTTCATGTTCTTGTCGTTGGCGTGGAAGTAAGCAAAGCGACCTCGGCTTTCGTGAATGATCTGGGGAATTGGTTTCGATTCTGTGGACATTGCTTTGACGTCGAGAATGATTTGGCAGTGTGGGCTTGAGAACCGATCCACAAAAGAAATGGCTTGGGTCGCGGTGTTGATAAAATCTGTCTCCGCAGGGCCCAACGGTTCGAAGCAAATAATGACCCCGCGATCCTGTGCTTTTCGGACTGCCGGTTGCAGAACAGAGAACGCAAAATCGTCGGCTTGTTCGAGCGAAACTCCTGAGATGAGGCTTCGTTGCTTTGGCGAACCCAGCACAACCGTCTTACCTCCAAGGTCGGCGCAAAAATCCACCAAATGACCAAAGTAATCCGAAGTTCGTGCTCGGATTTGTGGGTCGGGATGCGTGAGGTGCAATCCTTCTGTCTGGGCCAGCACCCAATGGATTCCCGTAATCGCGAGGTTGTGTTGCTGCGCCAATTCACGCCAGCGGCGACGTTCTGATGTTGGAACATCAGTCACCGATTTGGCCGCAGTGAAGGGAGCGATCTCAATTCCCTCATAACCCACTTGGGCGACGAAGGGCACGATATCATCGAACTTCCAGTTCTGGAAAATCTCGTTGCAGATGGCAAACTTCATGAAAAGAAATCAGGCAAGTTTGGTTCCATCGTGTTTCCACATGGGCCTACCAGCGAAGTTCACCTGGCAGAAACTCATTGATTAAATCTTCGTAGAAAGGCCGAAGTTTTTCGACATCTGGTTTCTCATGACTCTTGGTGTAGAGATCATAAGGATTAAATTTAAGGACCCATTCCATGAGGCGACGATCCCCATCGTTCAACAGGAAATCATACTCGCCCTCACGATGGATGGGATAGCAGGAGTGATAACGAATCATCGCCAACCCTTCGGCCGGTAGTTTGCCTTTCACCACATGATAAAGATACTCGTCATGGCCCCATGAGAGGTTCACCTTGTCGAGTCCACAGCCCTCTTTATAAATGCCCGCTGGGGTTTGGAATCGAGGGTTTTGCGAGTCTGGATTCGCTTCAAAGAACTTTGGAAAAACAATCTTTGGGGAGAAAGCACAACCGACAGGAAAGGTATCTCCAACAACCGCCCATTGAGGCTCGCCAAATAAGCACAGAATCTTCCCCAAATCATGGATCAACCCCGTGAGAATGAACCAACGCGGATGGCCATCGCGGCGAATGTGCTCTGCGGTTTGGAGTAAATGTTGAAGCTGGGAAAGATCGGTGTCCGGGTCGCTATCATCGATGAGCGTGTTCAGGAATTCCATCGCCTGCCACACCGTCATGGCTTTTCGTTCCAACTTGAGGAAATCTGCCCGCTTGGCCTGTCCAAATTCGTAGCTTTGGAATTGGTGATTGAGCCGATAGAATTCTCTAACAGTAGGCCGCGCATCGGCTTCGTAGTTCCTAAACTCCACCTCTTTTTTGTCAGTGTCAGTCGCTCGAAAAACCGGTGTTGCCACAGCAGGTGTGGATCCCTCGGGATAACGTTCTTTGAGAAAATCCTCCCATTCCTCAAGATGCTCCAGAGGCTTGGGATTCGGCGTATTGTTATGCATAAATGATTGCAATCTGCGAACTACTAAACAATGAGCCGTTTACCGCTGCTTGGCAAGTCCGGGCTATCGCCAAAAAGAAAAGCCGCCGGTTTTTAGGCGGCGGCTGGAATTTGAGTGGAACTCCAATTATTCGAGGCGTTTGACTCGGATGTTTTTGTAGTGGATGACGCTCTTGGGGTCATGCGCTTGGAGTGCGAAGGTTCCTTCGTCCAGCTTGCGGGTATAATCTTTGCCCGCTTTGGCGTCGCTTGGCTCGATGTATTCCATGACGACTTTATCATTCACTTTCACGGTCACCTTGTTGCCTTTGACGGTGATCGTTTGGGTCCACCATTCGTTATCCTTCGCGGCGGATTCTTTCACGTTGTTAATGTCGTAAAGGCTGCCGGTTTTTTTCCAGTCGCCGTGCGTGTTGTTCACCTGAGTTTCGAAACCATATTTCGGCCAGCTCTCGGCCTGATATTTGGTGTGGAAATAAATACCCCCATTGGACATCGGCGCAGTTTTGACATCCACCTTCAGCTCAAAGTTTTTGAACGGCTTGGGGTCTCCCACATAATAGAGATGGCTTCGTTCACCCTGGGCGACGAAGGCTCCGTCTTTAAAGATCCAAGTGTTGGTGTGTTCGGTGGCCATTTTCCACCCTTTAAAAGATTTCCCATCCGTGATGGAGGTGAAGCCGGGTTCGACATTGGCGGCGATTGCGGACAATGCCACAGCGGATGCCATGAGTGTTGCGAGGAGTGTTCGTTTCATACGTGTGTGATTCAATTTACGGGATTGAGCTTAGAGATCAAGATTTCCTATGTCGATTCAAGGTTGCCATTTTTCGTTAAAGAATCCGGCGGAAGCGATTCCTCCCGGTGCGCGAGGGGTGACGGGCTGGTTGATGTCGATCACCGCGTAGTCCGGTAGTTTTGATACCTGCCTCGCGTTGTTTAAATAATCATACTCGCGAAAGGTGAAGCCGCTATTCAACACCACATAACGTCGAGGGTTCAATGGGTTGGGGTAAATAAGCACGGGCACGTGGCTGGTGCTGGTAAATGTTTTACCCGCAATCGTCACGTCTTTCCCCGACCATTTCACCGGCAATCGGTCGAGGATACGCGCCAATACTTGGTTGCTTTGCGGATCACCCCAAAGCACGAGGTTGTGATTTGAGATATCTGCGTCGGTAATTTCGCGGTCGGTTTTGACTCGAGCCTCGCCTCGAAATTGTGCGCGCCACTGCTCCGTAGCGTGACGTTGCTCGGCCTTGACCCAAGCACCGGACTGTTCATTGAGCGGTTGGCCCGTGGGGCTGACCATTAGAAAACTATCCATAAACGCATCATCAATCGGGCCTTGCAAGCCGGGGCGTTTTGCAAGGCTCGCCATCTCAGGTTGCGTCACGTTCTGCCAGGTGCTCCCTGTTTTTTCAAAATGCGCCACCCATGAACGATCGCTCCCCACAGCGGGAGCCTTAAGTTTTGCGCCGTTGATAATGACCGTGGGCTTGGTTCCATTATCCAATGGGCAAAGTCCCGCAGGCATGGAAAGGGTCAGCGAAGTCACATTCGTGAGCTCCAGTCGAACCGTCTGCCGATCCTCGATCACGGCTCGCACTCTCGCTCGTTCCCAGTGATGCTCCAGCCCATTCAGTTTCACCCAGAGCATTTCATTATATCGCAGAGTCCACGTCGTGAACCGGACCTCGTTTGGAACGGGATTGCGGCCCTTCGCCATGATGGAATCCATGCGCCGATTCACTTCGGCCTTTGCCAGTTTTTCGTAAGAGTGCCCCGTTTTTGGCCCGATGATATGGGTCAGTTCCATGCCCTCAGCAGCGAGTGCTTTGGCCATGATATCCGCAGCTTGTTTTTGAGAATCGATCTCGCCGCTGTAGGCAACCGTGGGACAGTTGAACAGGTTCAACGCATAGTCGGTAGCGTCATACATATGCCAAAGCTTCTGTTCGTAAGCCGGAGGGTTCACCGCTTCTTTTTGGAACACCTTCAAAAAATCCGCCGTCTCACTAAATCCCGCCCCCGGTGCAGCCGCAGCCCAAAGACCCGCGTAATGCGTGGCGAACTGCCAGCACGCTGCGCCCCCCATCGAAAACCCTCGCACTGCGATCCGGTTTTCATCAATCGGATAACGTGCTTTCACATCGGCCAATGCCTCTAACAAATCGATCTCACCCGCGAACTTATTGGCGTTGCAATACCGTCCATACAAATGCAGCACCACCGTGTTAGGCGGTGTGAACTCTCCCGCCGATTTAAGGCGACCATTCAAAAAATTAAGTTCACTCAACTTTTCATCACGACCATGAAACCAAGCATCCAACCGAAGAGGCTGCTGGCTTCCTGTTCCGAATGTCGTCGGAATCACCAGACCGTAAGGCTGCACGGAGCCATCAATTTTAGAGACATAACCTCGCACCACCAAGCCCGTCGCACTCGTCCAAGGAGCCTGCCCACTCTCCAAGGCCATGAGTCGCATTAACCCTAAATCTAACAATGTGCGGGCTGCTGGCACCTCGTTGGTGGGATTAAAAAACTCATCGTGCGCCAGCGCGTAACGCACTGCGTTCTGAAATATTTGCACATCTGGCATCAAGGCCAACCCCGCCGGTTTGTTAGAGAACGAAGCCTTTGCCCTTTCGATCGAGTCCCCCAATTGCTTCACCCGCGTTTGGAGATCCAGACGATCCACCTCGCTGATCATTCCGCCGGGGGGAGGAACAGGTCGCACTTTCGCTGCCTGATTATCCGTAGGGCCATCACCCAAGCAACGGATGGGTTGGATCAAGGCCAACAGCGCAGCCAAAATAAACGACGTATGTTTCATGTTTCTTCGGTTGTCTGAAATTGGCTCCCCGGAAGCAAGTTTATTCACTTGCGGGATCATAAGTTAATCCACTAGTGAACCTCCTTCAAACTCGGGTCGCAGACAAATGAGAAGTTAAAATTATCGTGCCTGAGAAAATCTTTTCACGAACGTCCGTTGACCATAGACGGCTGCCGACGTTCAAAATTTTGCGGCTCTTCCGGAAATTCTTATTTCCAATTTATTGCAGAAATAATTTGAGATCGCTCGGTCAGGGGTGACCCTGCAAAAATGCGATTAAGTTCCGTAGGTCCTGCGGCGACATCCCCGCTTCGAGCCCTTCAGGCATCAGAGATTTTCCA
>Ga0114966_10001965_pt1 | contig 18570 bp, 8 predicted proteins | sample M_130207_XF_Meta_FD_87029 | JGI IMG/M metagenome (GOLD analysis project Ga0114966, IMG submission 87029) | Freshwater microbial communities from Lake Montjoie, Canada to study carbon cycling - M_130207_XF_MetaG | ecosystem: Environmental > Aquatic > Freshwater > Lake | place: Lake Montjoie...
ATCTCGGGTGGTTTTTACAACACCGGTGCACTCTTTCTACCCTTCGCCCCGGTTAACACGGCCGACGCCGGCGTCTACCAGGTGTCCGTCGCCAACGCTCTCGGCTCGGTTACCGCCGTACCTACCCGCGTCTGGGTTAACGAAGAGGCTGGTGCCACTCCGCATAACCCTGCGCCCAGCCCGCAAGGATTGAGTCACCTTTTTGCACTCAACGGCCAATTCCAAGCAGTCGGGATCCGCGGAGCCCGCATCGCGTCGACCGACGGTATCACGTGGTCTCAGCTCCCAAGTCTTACTCAGAATAACCTCTTTAGATTTCTCGAAGGCAACGGTCGCAAACTGCTGGTCGGGACGCTGGGGTTCTTCGCGGTTTCCTCGGATGGTAACGCGTGGCGAACCTCCAACTTACCGACGTTAGAAAATGTGCAGTCAGCCGCTTTCGGCGCCGGTTTGTTTGTCGTCTCGACTTCCTATTCAGGCAGCGCCTCCGGTCGTGCTAAGATATTTACCTCACCCGATGGGGAAGTTTGGACCGAGCGCTACACGTCCACCAGCACCGCCCTCAACACCCTCGCTTTCGGCAACGGTACCTTCGCCCTTTATCTTGGGTCCAGCATCCTGCGCAGCGCAAATGGCATCACTTGGACCGCTCACCCCGCCCCCTCAACCGGGTCCTTCATCCGCTTTGCCAATGGGCAATTCTTCATCGTCTCTTACAACCTCAGTGACCTGCACACCTCCACCGACGCCCTCTCGTGGGAAACGCGGTCCTATCGTTTCGTCGGGGCACGCGCTTTAAATTACGCCAACAACCAATATATTGTGACCGGAGACGATGGTCTCCTCCTCACTTCGCCCGATGCCGCCACGTGGACTCGCCGCCCCACCAACACCACGCGCGATCTTCGCCCAGCCGAATACGCCAATAATACCTGGGTTGTGATCGGCAACCAAGAATACCCTGCCACGGTGCTGACCTCCATTGATAATGGCATCACTTGGATCAATCGTACCACCAGCGTCACCTACGATAACCTGCAATCCATCGCCACAGATGGCGCCAACCACCTCATCACCGTCGGCACCAACGGCACCATTCTGCGCACGACCAATGGCTCCTCTTGGAATGGCGTGACTTCCGGCGTGACGGCCGAACTCACCCGCGCGGTCTTCGGCGCAGGCAAATACGTCGTAACCGGTACCGGCGGTCAGATCATCACGTCGCCTGATGGGTTGACCTGGACGGCGGTGGCCTCGGGTACAACCCAACACCTTCGCGGGACGTCTTTCCTTAATAATCAATTTTTCATTGCTGGAGATAACGGCTTACTCCTGCGCTCGACGACCGGCACCACTTGGACATCGGCAACCTTGCCGACCAACGGCGGCTCCTTTGAGCTCGCCTACGGCGCGGGTCGTTATGTCGCGGTTTCTGGCGGAGGACGCATCCTGACTTCACCAGATGCGATCATCTGGAGTGAGGCCAACTCTGGGACCACCGCTGACCTCCGCGACATTGCGTTCGGCAATGGCAAATTTCTCGTTAGCGCTACAACCTTCGTTCTCACTTCGAGCGATGGCCTCGCTTGGTCCTCCGCACCCGCCCCTGAAATCCCCACGGGGTTCAACGGCGCGATCTTCAGTAATGGCCAATTTTTCGCTGGAGTTGGGACCGATGCTTTCATCGCCTCAACCGACGGTCTAACGTGGTCCGGTCACCATCTCGGAACCAACTATGCCGATCCCAACACGGCCGGCGCGTTTAAGGGCCGCCTCTATTTCGCGGGCGATTACGGGATGATCTACTCCAGCGCCTTTGCGCCTCTCATTCTCCAACAGCCCGTCGCCCCGGACTTCGCCGGAGGGGGCCCGGCGACTTTCCGCGTTCTCGCCGCCGGTTCGCCTGAGACCGTTCTCTATCAGTGGCGGAAGAACGGCATCAATCTTCCGAGCGCTGCCAACGCGGCTTTAACCGTTCCATTTACCGCGATCATGCCGGGCGATTCGTACGATGTCGTCGTCCGCACCTCCGCAGGTTCCGTGGTTAGCGCCGCCGTTACCGTCCCGCTCGTGCCCGGCGCCATCGGTACTTTCGCCTCCGATCTCCTTTTTAACCGTGCCGATTTTAAAAATGACACCCTCGCCGGCCGCGTCGCCGTCGATCCCACTGGTCGCGTTTATGCGGCTTGGACGAATGGGAATACTCTCTCAGGCGTGGGTTCTCACCACCGCGGTGCCGTCATTCGTCTCTCGGTCGATGGCACTCTCGACCCGGCATTTAACATCGGAGCGGCTCTGACCGAGGCGTGGGCGCTGACGATCCAGCCGGATGGTCGGGTCCTCGTCGGTGGCGTCGCCTCTGATGAAACCATCGAGACCGGCTTGGCGCTTCCACGCGTCTTTCGTTTCAATGCCGATGGGACCCGCGACTTTTCGTTCAACTCGCCCGCCTTCGCCGCGCTTCCTCGCTTTATGACCCTTCAGGCCGACGGTCGCCTCCTCGTGGTTCCATCGAGTAGTGGAGGCGCGAACGGAGGTATCGCGGTCATGGCTCGACTCAAGAGCGACGGCTCACTCGAGCCCTCGTTCACCCAGCCGACGCTGAATGCCTTTGGCTCTATCTTCGCGCCACCGGTGCTCGATGCTGATGGGCTGATCTATGTTGGTGGCCCCTTTTCCTCGATCAATGGGATCGCCCGCCTCGGGGTCGCTCGACTTCTGAACTCGGGTTCGGTCGATGCCACGTTTGTCCCGTCCGGTTTCAGCTTTCCCAGCGGGCAAATTCGTGGTCTCGCGATCCAGACTCAGGGGGGCAATGCCGGCAAACTACTTATCGCGGGCGGTACCCTCACGGTACTTGGTTCCGCGGCTCCTTCCGCCGACCGACCTGTCATCCGTCTCCTTCCCAGCGGCGCCGTGGATACAACCTTCACCCTCGTCAGTCAGGCCGCGGCCGGGATGAGCGTTCGCCCTCGTCTCCTCAACGCGCTCGCCGACGACCGCTTCTACGTGGTCGGGTCCACGGTCACCCGCTTCCTCGCAGATGGCGCGATCGATACTTCCTACGTCCGCCCCACATTTTCCTCCGAGTTCTTTTGGATGGAGGCCCTGCCCGATGGCCGCGTCGTCGTCCCGCCTGAGCCGGACGCCACCATCAATGGCAATCCCGCGGCTACGCTCGTACGCTTCACCGCCGGCGGAGCGGTCGATCTGTCTTTCACGCCCGGCATCTTTAACCGCGAAATCTATCCGGGTAAATTTGCCCTTCTGCCCGACCAGAAGATCCTCGCTTGGGGGCCGTTCAACCGATCCAACGGAGTCCCCCGCCCGGGCCTCGCGCGCTTTGAAGCCAACGGCGCGCTCGATCTAACGTTTAACGTCGCCGGTATCCCTAATCTCAATTACGTCGCCCAAGCCGAAGTCACCCCAGATGGACGCATCCTCGCCAGCACGCGCCTCGGCACCAACCCCGCCGCGCTCACTTCGGGTCTGACGCGTCTCCTTTCCAGTGGAGCGATCGATCCTTCGTTCACTCTCGACGCCTCGCTCGGGGCGCTCCCCGATGAGTTGACGTTCCGCCTCTTGCCGGATCAGCGGGTCCTGATTTGGTCACTTTCAGCGCAAGGCTTGGTCTCCGGTAAGAATTCGCTGCTTCGGCTGACGACCGCTGGCGCCATTGACCCCACGTTCGTTCTCAGTGGGTACACAAATCCAGTCGGCGTTGTTTATCGTGACGCCACCAACGCGATCACTTCAATCACACTCGGCGCATTTAAAATCCTGTCCGTAGATGCTTCGGGCCGAGTTATTGCGCGCGTGACCGAAGCCTCTTACCCCGCCGCGGCCAGCACCCTGCGTTACACCCTGGTGCGCTTCAGCGCAGAGGGAGTATTCGATCCGACCTTCCTCGCCCCGTCCGTGGTTTGGAGCACAGCGTTGGGGTTCCCGACCGTCACCGATGCGCGGACCAACGGAGGGGCACCCATGCAAATCGCCACCTATGCGGCAGACGGTTCGCCGTTCGCCGATGTGATTCCCGTCGCGGACGGTAAACTCCTCGTATTTGGAAGTTTTAGCTCTCTCCATGGCCAAACCGCTCCGGGTATCGCCCGACTCACTAACACCGGCGGGGTCGACCCAACCTTTAACCCTGGCAGCGGAGCGCAACTTCTGAACCAACCAGGCCGCAGCGCGCAAATCGAGGGCGTGACCGTTGCGCCCGACGGAAAACTGTGGATTAGCGGTGCCTTCGACGTCTTCAACGGCGTTTCCGCCCGCGGTCTCGTTCGCCTCAACGCGGATGTTTCCGTCGATCCCAACTTCTCGACCGATCTCGCTTACCGCCCTTATCTCGGCAACGGCACTCAAATCAGCCTCGCCCCGAATGGCACGGCGCTCGTCTCCGGTACCTTTCTGCGCACAGGCGACCTCCTGCCATCCGCTTTTCAGTTTTTGATAAATCCCCAGACACCAATCATCTCGTCTCAGCCGAAGCCTGCTCAGGCCGTCATCCTCGGCTCGGCCACCTCATTGAGTGTCGCCGCCAACGGCCCCAACCTTACCTACCAATGGCACAAGAACGGCGTGCTCATTCCCGGCGCCACTGCCGCCACGTACCTCATAAACGCCTTCGCCGCCAACACCGCGGGCTCGTATAATGTCGTCGTCGCCAACGCCGCCAACGCCATCCGCTCCGCCCCGTCCTTCCTCAGCCTAAACCCAGGACCCACGCTAGCCCCCGCCACCGCTTCCGCCGGCTCTGTCATCACGCTCTCGGGCTCCGGCTTCACCGGCGCGACCGGGGTCTCTTTCAACGGCAGCGCCGCCACCTTTAACGTCGTCTCCGATACTCAAATCACCGCCACGGTGCCAGCTCTTGCCACGAGCGGGGCCATCAGCGTCCTCACTCCAGCGGGCACCCAAAGTTCCTTCGCTTCGTTCACCGTTCTCCCGGGGGCTCGTCTCCTCAACCTCTCCACTCTTTTTAGAATCGGTCAGGGTGAGAATGCGGGCGCCATCGGCTTTACCGTCGAGGGTTCTGCCCCAAAATCGATCCTCCTGCGCGCCGTCGGCCCAGCCCTCACCGGTTTCGGCGTAAGTGGAGCCCTCGCGGATCCCGTCCTTAACCTCTTTGACGCCACTGGTGCCACGATCGCGACCAACGACAACTGGGGTGGGGGAGCCACCCTCGCGACCGCGTTCTCCTCCGCCGGCGCTTTCGCCCTCTCCGCTGCCAGCCTGGACGCCGCCTTACTTATTTCCCTCAACCCAGGTACTTATTCCGCTCGCGTATCTGGCGCGGGTCTCTCCAGCGGCAGCGCCCTTATCGAGGTCTACGAAGTCCCTAACGCGACGCCCAATGACACCCGGCGCATCGCTTACCACAACAGCCGCGGACTAATCAGCACGGGCTCCACGCTCACCTCGAGCCTGACTCTCGGCGGCATCGCCGGCGCGGGTCCGACCACCGTCCTCATCCGCGCCGTCAGCGAAGTCAGCGCGGCCACCGTGGGCGCAGGCGTCAACCCGTCCTTAACCGTTTTCAACGGCAGCACCGTTCTCGCCACTAACTCCGATTGGGGAACCAACGCTAATTTAGCCGACCTTGCCGCGGCCACCGCCGCCGTCGGCGCGGCCCCGCTCGCACCCACCGCTGCCGCGCTGCTGCTGACGCTCCCCGCGGGAAATTTCAGCGTTGCGGTCTCCGCGACCGGCGGCCCCGGGCTCGTCCGAACCGAGATATTCCTCGTCGACTCATTCCTCGCTCCTGCCGCCGCACCCGCACTGCTTGCCCCGCTCCTCAACCAGAGTATCGAGATCGGCTCCCCGGTGCTTTTCACCGCTCCATTCGTCGCGAAACCCGCCATCGTCTCGTTCCAGTGGAAAAGAGACGGACTTGTCGTCACGGGAACCCCCGTCCTTGACTCACCCGGCGCCCTTTACTTCCCCGTCGCTACCACCGGCCTTGCCGGCAACTACACGGTACTCCTCACCAACTCCGCCGGGACGACCACCAGCGCGCCCGCCAATCTGACCATTACTCCGAGAGTCCACTCCGCCGATACTGATCGCAATTTCCAGATTAGTCTTCTCGAGCTCATTCGCGTGATTGAGCTCTACAACGTCGAGCTCAACTCCTTCCGCACCGGCGCTTACAAGGTCGATCTCTTCGGTGAGGATGGCTTCAGTGCCGACCCTGGTCGCGCCCCCTCCGCGGTCGTCAGCCTCACCCGCTATCACTCCGCCGACTCCAATCGTGACGGTAAACTCAATCTCTTCGAACTCACCCGCGTCATCGAACTCTATAACACCCGCTCCGGTACGTCCCGCACTGGGGAATATCGCAATACACTTCCAACCGAAACCACCACCGAGGACGGCTTTTACCCGCTCATCCAAGTTAACCAGCCAACGGCTTCTCCGCCATCCTCGGGCACAGAGGATTCGAAGTCTCCGTAACCCGCCAATTCACCTACTGCCGATGGATGCAACGGGGTGGGTCCAAAGCGTTGCTCGCTTGGTGACGGCGTCTCGTGAAGGAAAGCGTGCGGCCTGCTCTCTCGGGCCCTTGCCCAACCTTTGGACGGGATCCCCGAGCCATTGCAAACACCGGCTGCGCTGCGTTTACGCCCTCCGCCCACTCCACCAGCACAAGACGAAGGGATGATTCTCCCTTGAAACTAAAACGTGATCGGAAAATGCTAAGGCACCCGCCCGTAGACTCCGCCCCACCCAAAATTTTCATGGAATGTCGCTCGACCGTAGTTGGCTGGCGCACACCGGCCCCCAGCACCACCGGCAGCGCAGGACTGCGCCTACCCTTATTTCTGCGCGCGCCCAGAGGGATCACTGGCGACGGGATGGCGACCGCGAGCGGCGTCTTGGGGAAATACGCGCTTCCCTGTCGCGACGCCGAAGAATCCGTGCCCGTGGACGCTCGGCTTCGTAAAGGAGTACGGCGCCCGGTCGCGCACTTGCTGGGGTTGCTCACGGCGATAACCCTTTCCGCGCAGCAACCCGGACTGACCGAGGAGAGGGTGTATGGCCGCGAAGCATGGATCTTAGCGAACGGCCAAATCCGGGTGGCTCTGCTCAAAGGCGGCGGCCATATCGCCGAAGTACGGCAAACGACTGGAAATCCCAAACGCGACGTCAATCCGCTGCGCGTACCGCACTACCCCACCATCGAGCCGCAAAACTACCACCCCGCGAAGCATGGAGATATTTACGGCACCGACCCGCACGCCCGCCTCAGCTCCGGCTACCTCGGACATCTGCTTTGCTTTCCCTACTACGGCCCCGCCTCGGACCAGGAAGCCCAGCGCGGTCTGGGTAACCACGGCGAAGCCCCGGTCGTCGCGTGGGTCAAGATCCGCGCTGAGGTAACGCCGGCCAGCGTCGGCTTCGAATACGGGGCCGACCTCCCACAAACCCACTACCGCGTCCGGAGAAAAGTCACCGTCCTCGCGGGCAAGCGCGAAGTAACTGTAGAAGAGTGGGTCGAAAATCTGACCGACCTCGACCGCCCCATGCAGTGGATGCAACACGCCACATTTGGGCCACCTTTTGTTGAACCCGGCCGCTCGCGGTTAAAAATCTCCGCGCAAGACCCCGCCCTGCGCGACCGATTAATGCCGGCGCAACCTCGCAGCGGCAGCTACACCGCCATCCGCCTCGACCCGACCCGCGACCAGCAGTTCTTCATTCTATCGCACCCCGATTTCGACGTCCAGATCGGCTACCTGTTGCCAACACCACAAAATCCCTGGGTCGGCGACTGGATGGAAAATCAACGAAGTCTTACCCTGCCTTGGAACGGCCAGGTCATCGCCCGCGGCATCGAGTTTGGCAACAGCCCGTACGCCGAAGGATTGCGCAAAGCAATCGCGCGCGCCTCGATCGATGGCACGCCCACCTACGGCTGGATCCGCGCGAGAGAGACCTTGAAAAATGAATACCGCATCTTTCTGTCCGAACCAGGTACCGCCGCCCCCGCGCATTAACGACCACCGCAAGGCGCGCCTCCCTTTTCACGCCTGACGCACCCGCTGGGCCACCGGCGGAAACTCCCCGGGGCAAGTGCCGAAGATTTTCACGGCACCCTCCTGAACCCAAGGCGGCGCCTGACCGGCCACGACGCTCTGCCGAATCAGTCGGCAACCCGCGCACATGCCGAGCCTCGGTCGATCCCCGCCGTCCTCCGGATAGTCGCCGTCACGGAGCGCCCAGAGAATTGCGCTAGCAAAGGGCTGACGTTACTTAATAAATCTTTCCACCCCCTCTGCCCGTTATATCCATGAATCTTTTCACCACTCGGACCTATCTCGCCGCGCTGGCGCTCTTCGCAGGCGTCAACTTGGGCCTCGCTCCTAACCCGCTCGGCGGCGCGGAAATTTCCCGGCCGGCACTCGCCGCGTCGGCGACTGGAGCCATCACTGGCCGGGTGATGGCGGCGGCGGGCGGCAGCTTTCTGGAACGTGTCCGCATCACCGTGGAGGGTACGTCACTCGAAACTTTCACCGATGCCGGTGGCGCCTACCGAATCGACGGAATCCCCGTGGGCACGGCTCAGGTGAAATTTTTTTACACCGGTATGGCGGCGCGCACCACCGCGGTAACCGTCGTCGGGTCCCAACTCGCGCAACATGACGTGACCCTGGCGGCCACCGGACCGCAGGGTGCGAAAAGCGAGGTGGTGCGGCTCGAACAATTCGTCGTTTCCACCTCTAAGGAAATGGAGGCGTCCGCGATCGCGATCAACGAACAGCGCTTCGCCTCTAATCTCAAAACCGTCGTCTCGACCGACGAGTTCGGCACAGTCGCCGAGGGCCACGCAGGTGAATTCCTGAAATTTCTTCCTGGCGTCACAATGACCTATGCTGGCGGCAACGCTCGCGAAATTTCCATCAACGGCGCGCCCGCCGACAACGTTCCCGTGACCCTCGATGGCTTCAGTTTTGCCACCGCGATTAGCGGCACCAACCGAGCATCGGCCATGGACATGGTCTCCATCAACGGCATCTCGCGCGTCGAGGTTTCATTTTCACCCACCCCGGATACGCAGGGCGCGGCGCTCGCGGGCTCGGTCAACATGGTCCCGCGCAGCGCGTTTGAGCGGGCCCGCCCCGTCTTCAACGGCAGCGTCTACGTTCTGATGCGAGACCATCGGCGTGAATTCAACCGCACGCCCAGTCCACGCGAGAGCCGCAGTCGCAAGGTTTACCCGGGCTTCGATTTTTCTTGGATCGTGCCTGTGAACAAGCGTTTTGGATTCACCTTGTCGGGCGGTCGCAGCCGCCAGTTCGCTGGTCAGGATCAGGTCACGAGCACGTGGCGCGGTGCGGGCACCGTCACGAATGGCACCACGTTCCCCAACACCACCCCAGACAATCCCTACCTGTCCAGTTTCGCCGTGCGCGGAGGAGGCAAGGAGACCACGCGCCACAACCTCTCGGCGACCATCGACTACAAGTTCGCTCCCTCCGATACGATTTCAATCTCGGTAAACACCTCGAGATTCGAGGAGGATTATTTAAGCCAGACGCTCACTTTCAACGTCGGCGGAGTGCCCTCCGGAAGCTTCGGTCCCACCACGACTCGAGGCACGACCGCCTTGGGCGATTTGCAAATGGGCAACGCCGGCGGCTACCGCAAAAACCAGAACTACATGCCCTCGCTCCGCTGGCGGCACGACGGGCCGTGGTGGAAGGGCGAGGCGGGCCTCGGCTACTCGCGCGCCCACTATAACGGCGGCGATATCGATCGCGGCTACTTTACCACCAACACCGCGCGACGTACCGGGGTGACCGTCTCCTTCGATGATATTTTTTATCTTCGCCCCAACCGTATCACGGTCACCGACCCAGCGACCGGCGCCGTCATTAACCCCTATCTTCTCGAAAACTACGCCGTGACTGCCGCCGCCAGCGGTCAACCCGAGAACAACGATACCCAGCGCACCGCCTTCGCCAACCTGCGCCGCGACTTCACGTGGCGGGTGCCCGTTACTCTGAAATCTGGCATCGACCTCCGCCAAGCCGTGCGTGATCTCCGCACCGATAAAAACATCACCTATACTTTCGTTGGCAAAGACGGCCGCGCCAGCACTACTCCCGTCGGTAGCGACGACGGCGCGGCTCCCTTCTGGGCCCCAGAATTATCGGAATATGCCCACACGTACGGCTTCCCCAAAATTCAATGGGTCGGCGTATCCTCGCTCCTTAATCATTATGTGGCCAATCCAGCCGCTTTCACCACGGACGAAAATAGCCGCTACCGCGCCGCCATGAACGGATCCAAGCACGCCGAGGAGTTGGTCTCGGCCTCCTACCTCCGCGGCGACGTCGCGTTTTTCGAGCGCCGCCTCAAACTCGTCGGCGGTCTCCGCGTGGAGCAAACGAATATCGACGCCGCCGGCCCGCTCACCGATGCCACCCGCAACTATCAACGCGACGCCAGTGGCAAGCTCGTCACTATCGCCAGCCCGACCACCGCGGATCCTAGCCGGCGCACACCCGTCCTGATCTTTCCGACGACGAATGCCCTCGCCGTCTCCCAGCTGACGCTGCTGCAACGTGGCAGTCAGGTGAAAAAAGAATATCTCCGTTTTTTCCCAAGCCTCAACGGCTCATGGAATCTGCAGGAAAACCTCATCCTCCGCGCCGCGCGCTATGCTTCCATCGGCCGGCCCGATTTCAACCAGTACGCCGGTGCGGTCACGCTGCCCGACACGGAGAACGCGCCGAGCCCGAGCAATCGCATCACAGTGAACAATGTTGGCATTAACCCGTGGAGTGCTCAGACGACCAATATGCGGCTCGAGTACTATTTCGCCGGCGTCGGCCAGCTTTCCGTCGGCGGGTTTCGCCGTGATTTCAAAAATTTCTTTGGTGGCACCATCTTCCGGCCAACCGCGGAATTTTTGGCGCTCTACGGCCTCGACCCCGTGCTCTACAGCAGTTACGACGTGTCCACGCAGATAAATCTTCCGGGTAAGGTGAGTCTGACCGGCCTCGACTTCAGCTATAAGCAGGCCCTGATCGGTTTGCCGTCGTGGGCCCGCGGGGTGCAGGTTTTCGCCAATACCAGCGCGCAGCGGGTGACCGGTGACGCGACTGTGACCACCAACTTCGCCGGCTACATTCCGCGCAGCGGCAGCTGGGGCGTGAGCCTGAACCGCGACAGCTACAATCTCCGCATCAATTGGAACTATCGCGGTCGCCAGCGAACGGGTGTTGTCGCCGCGGGCACGGGTATTGAACCGGGCACCTACAACTGGAACTCCAAGCGTCTGTACATCGACATCTCCGGGGAATACTCGCTCACGCGGCGCATCGCCCTCTTCACCAACCTGCGCAACATCGGCGACGCCACGGAAGACACGAAAATCATCGGACCCAACACTCCCGCTCACGCCCAGTTCCGCTCACGCCTCGATTTCGGCGCTCTCTGGACGTTCGGACTCAAGGGCACGTTCTGAGCCACTCTTTTCGCGCGGCGCGCTTCAATCCCCCCATCCTCCTTTTTTTCGCCCACGCCCCTCTGGCGCGACCTTTTCTGCCTCGCTCTTTCCCGCCTTCGCATCGGCTGCGCAACGGCCGCCGCCGCGACTGTCCACGGTGAGTTGCCAGATACCTAAACTTGCTTTTCGACGATGTCGTGCAGGAATCGTTTCTGCGGACATGTCGGCGGCATCTCGAAAAACCGATCTGCTACGGCCGCTCCTTTCTCTTCGCGGTCGCCCGCAATCTCGCGCTCGACACCCTGCGCCGCGACCGCCGGACGCCCACCGACGAATGGGTATTGCGGAACCTACGCGGGCCTTGGCGCCATCGTGCGGCCATGTCATCCGAAGAAGCAAGCATCCGGGTGCAGGACCGGCAAGTCACGCCGGCCGAACTGCGCGAACTGCACTATCGCATCGAGACGCGGCCCGAGTGGAGCCGCCCTGGAGTGGCGAAGGATCTGTGCGTCCGCTGGCAGTGGCCAACGCCGCCGGGCCGGTGGAAGACATTCGCCGCGCGCAGCCTGCGGCCACCTTGGCACAAAACTTGGGCGAGGGTTGCCTGCCGTGCGCATCCCCCCAACGGCGTAACCCTTGGGCGATCAAGCGGGGCAAGGCGGTGGCGGCACCGGGCGAGCCGATCACCGGGGTGCTGGCGGGGTTGCGGCCGCTCCAGGGGGCCTGGCGGGCCGCGGTACGGCCGGACGCGCGCGGGCGCTGGGCTGCGCACGTATCATTATTTTGGTTACGATCGGCCGGTGGGTACGAACCTGGTTTATCTGGTGCAGGATCAGACGGGCCGGGATCTCGCGGTGCCTCTGATCGGGGGCGGACGCCTGGCAATGTGCGGCGCGGGATCGGGTGATCGGCGGGGCGCGGCAGCGCGGGCCAACGGTCTGAGCCGGATTGCCAACGACCGCCGTTTCCTGGTTTTACCTTGGGAGCGCGTTCCGCATCTGGCGAGTCACCTGCGCGGTGGTGTGACGTGGCGGATGGTCGCGCGGTTCCGGACAGGAGCGCGGGATCGGTGGAAACCCACCCGCGCCGACAAAGTGCCTCCGGGCACCGAGTGCAAACCTGTGTCGGGCCGCCTGATTTAGGTGCGGTTACAGCGGGATCGGCGCCGGATCGACTTGTGGCTGTTCACCCCCTTGCCCAGGGCGACGAGCCCATCGAGTTGCTCGTGCGCTGGTATGGCCAGCGCTGGCAGGCCAAACTGAATTTCCGCTAGGTCAAAACGCAGCTGAAACTGGACGTGCTGCCCGTGGGCAAGTCCGCCATGGCCCGCAAGCGATTTTAGGCCGGGCTCTTGACCGACAGTTTGGTGCGGGCCGTGATGCGGCAGGCGGGCGAACAGCTGGAACAACCCGGGCGCGATCTCCTTCCTCGAAGCTCGCGCCTCGTTATCTCGCGATTGAAAGAGTGGGGGCGTACCCTCGGCAACGGCGGTCCTAACCAGACCCGCTGGCTGCGCGCGTTATGTCGTGAAGTCGCCCTCCACTCTTTGCCCACGCGACGCAAATCGCGGCCGAACGAGCCTCGTCGGGGACGCCACCGGTGCCACCAGTTCCTTCCTCTCAGAGGGAGTAGAGCCGCCGCACGGGCACGCGGCGCGACCACGAAATCTGTGTGACACTCGGCGGGACGCCTCGTCCACGACTCAATCAGAAACTGAACGTGTTCGTCAGATACCAGCGACGCTCGGGGGCGAGGCGGACGGCGGCGGGCGAGCCGTCGGGCTGCGTCGTGATCGGGATGAGGTCACCCTTGCCGATGGCGTTGCGGCCGTTGAGCTGAACCTTCCAGTCGATCTTGTTGCGGTAAACCTTGCGGCCGTAGCTGGCGAAGAGGTCGACGTTGGTCTCGGCGGGGCCGTAGTAGGGTTTGCTGCGGTCGATGAAGACGCTGCCGGCGGGAGTGTAGCTGGTCGGATAACCGATGCCGACCTTGTCCTGCCAGCGGAGACCGCCGCCGCCGCCGAAGCCCTTCAGACGGCTCTCGCGATCAAAGCTGTAATTCGTAACGAGGTTGACGCGGTATTTTCGAATTTCGGGACTGCTCACGCCCTCGGCGGCGAGGGTCGTGGCGAGGGGGACGTCGACGTCGGTGAACACAAAGGTGCCGAGGGTGCCTTCGCCGGCGCCGGCGTCGAGCGAGGTGGCTTTGCCCGAGGCGTCGACGGGATAGGTGTAGCCGGTCGAGGCGCCGAGGCGCGGGCGATTGGCGAGCGTCTTAAAAACGGGATCGAGGCGGGCGCGCAGCTCGCGCGTGATGGGCGCGATGTTGGTTTGAATCGTTTCGTTCTTCGTGACGTTGAAAATAATCCGCCAGTTGCGCGTGGGGTTGTAGGTGATGTCCACCTCGGTGCCCTTCGCGAGGAGGTCCGCGGTGTCGCTGTAGCTGGGCAACTGCACGGTCGAGAGGGCGAAGTTCTGCGTGGCGACGCTGCCAGTATATTGAAATTTGTTCAGCTCCTTAAAATTGCCGGGAAACACGCTGAAGAGGAGATCGATGTCGGCGAGGCGCGAGGCGTGGGGATTGCGGTTGAGCTCGGCGGCCCAGGACCCGGCGGTCTGCAGGACGGCGTTGTTGATGATGGCGCCGAGGGCACCGATGCGACCGATGCTGGAGTCCTTGATCTTCGTCTCATAGCGGTTGAGACGGAGGCTGAAGCGGTTGTCGAGGAACGAGAAGTTCACGCCCAGTTCGCGCGTCTTGCCCTGCGGCGAGGGGAGGATCGTGCCGTAGGCGTCGGTCTGCGAGCCGTTCGGCGTGAAGTTTTCGGAGACGTTGGTGAAGACACTGGCGTCGATGCCAGCGGGCAGACGGAGGAGTTTTTGCGGCCAGCGCAGCACGCCGGAATAGGTTTTCACCGTCTTGCCGGCGACGAAAGCGGGATAGTCCGGCCGCGCGAACTCGCTCAGGCTGCGGCGGATTTTGAAAATGTTGTCGATGGCTTCCTGAGAAGTGCCGGTCACGTAGGCGGTTTGCTGGAAAAAGTCCTGATCCTTTCTCATGCCGAAATTCGTGATGAGGTGATCGTCGAGCCAGTAGTTCATGAAGTTGAACGCCTGGGATTTGATCACGTCGCGGTTGTAATTTCCGCCGCGGAGCGCCTGCTTGAGCGTGTAGGGGATGGTGACGAGTTTCGCCTGCGCGGGATCGCCGGCGGCGGCCTCGAAGAACGTGGAGTTGGCGACCGTGCCCTCGGTGATCTGCGGCGATTGGATGGCGGTGAGCTGCACGGGGCCGGTCTTGCCGATGACCGAGGGGCCGACGTACGCGATGACCTTCGCGTAGCGGTTGAAGCCGTAGAGGCTGATGTTGTCGAAGTCGTCGTATTTGCCGAAGTATTTGAACTGGCTCTGGGTGTTGGCCGAGTCGCGTTGCGCGCGCTCACCGAGGAGCGTGAGGCTGTGGCTGCCGAGCCATTTGCCCCAAGTCTTCGAGAGGTCGCGGAAATCGTAGCGGGCGTAGGCGGTGATGCGCTGCGACTCGCGCTCGATCAGGTTTTGATTGAAGATGGCCTGCGCAGAATCGACGAACGGGCGCCCGAGGTTGGGGTTGGGGCGGCCGTCGGGGAGCGCGACGTTGACGTCCATGCGGATGTGGTTCGCGTTGGCCTGGGTCGAGACGAAGTTGTTGCGGTTCCGGCGCTCGAGGCGCTCTTGAAAAAACGAGGCCTCGACGCCGAGGCGGTCGCGCCAGAAGCGCTGCTCGAGCGTGACGTTGAACGTGTGAAAGGTGTCGTTCTGGCGGCCGGTTTCGTCGATCTGCTGGTCGCGCCAGTTGAAGTTGTCGAAATTGGTGAAGCCTTGGCTCTTGCGGCCCGCGGGAACGCGGCCGGCGGGAAACTGCGCGTTGGCGTAGTAGAGCGCGGGCAGTTCGCCGATGTTGACGGTCTCGAGCCAGTTTTGCGTGTCGCCGGCGCTGTCGCGATTGAAGATGGGATCGAAGAGCTGGTTGCGCACGGTGTTGATCGCGAGCGCACCCGCCCCGGTGGTGTTGCTGGCGGCCGGCGTGGCGCGATAGCCGAGACCGAGAACGCCGCCGCGGCTGCTCGTGTCGGCGAGCGGCCACACGAGGGTGTTGAAGGTTTGCGCATTATTCAGCGCGAAGGTGCGGAACGGCGTCGCCGGCACGGAGCCGGGGATCGTGCCGCCGGCATTCTGCGAGGCGGCCAGCGAGTTGCGCGCGGGATCGTCGTAGAGGGTCCAGTCGAAGGGCGTGCGGCCCTGATTCAACCACGTTTGAAAGCTGTTGAACGGCAGCACCGAGAAAGGCCGGTTGGCGCGGGTGTTGCCCGACTCGACGTTGACGCGCAACGAGGTGGTGCGCGTAGGCTCATAGGTGACGGTGCCGTAGAAACGCTTTTGTTGTCGAAGGTCGGGCGCTGGTTGTGGCGCTCCTGATCGTCGAGCAGCGCGATGCGGGCGCCGAGTTTCCGGGGAATCAGCACGCGATTGATGTCGAGAGACGAGCGCATGCTATCGTTGTCGCCATAGCGGAACTCGACTTTGTTTAAATTGCGGCGCAGATCGGCGCGGAGGAGGGTGGTGTCGACGACGCCGGCGGCATTGGCGACGCCGAAGAGGATGGCGTTGGGCCCGCGGTTCACCGTGACGGCACTGGTGTTGTAGCCGTCGATGCCGACGTCGGAGGTGAAATAGCCGCGTGTGTAGGTGGGCGAAGTGAGGCCGCGGGCGCGCGTGCCGCCCTGCGGATTATTGCGAATGCCGTCGCCGACGACGTTGGGCTCCGTGATGCTGGCGCCGGCGGCGTTGGAAAAATTACCGCCCGGGCCGGCCGCTTCCATGCCGGTGGCGTAGATGAGCAGGTCGTTCGCGCTGGTGGCGCCGATGTCGTCGAGGAAGGCTTTGTTGTAAACGGAAATGGAGGCGCCGAGGTCCTTGATCGGGGTGTTGAGGCGCGTGCCGGCGAGGGTGTTCGACGCCTGGTAGCCGTTGTCCTTTTCGCTGCTCACGGTGAAGGGACTGAGGACGACGGCCTCGTCGGCCTTGGGATCGGAGCCGGAGCGCGTCGGAGCCGTCTGCGCGTCGAGGGACAGCGGAAGCGCGAGCGCGAGCCAGGCGGCGGAGCGGAACAGGGTGGAGCGAGGGGGTTTGGTCATGGTGGTCTTAGGTTTGGGTTGCGGTTCGGAAACAGGTTTAGCCTCCGCTTGGCGCTCGGGCGTCTCGGCGGCGATCCGCTTGTGGCTGACCACAAGAGCGCCGGTTGCGGTGTCCTGGCGGATCCGAGAGCCGAGCCGACGAGCAGGCGATCTGGGGCTTCGCGGGGCGTGAACTCGCCGGTCGCGGCGTAAGCCGTGGTGCCGTGGACGCGATCGACAAGGGATCAATCGGCGTGCCAGCGGCAGCGCGAATTGCTTGAGCGAGTCGACCGCGTCTCCACGGGGAGGTTGAAGGCCCGCTTGCGCCTGGGAAACTGGATTTGCGGTGGGGGTAGGGGTTTACCGTGAAGGCCATTGGTCGAAATGCATAAACACGTTTTTACCATATTTCTGCGACCAAAGCGAAGTGCGATGTAAAGCCTAATAAACCTTGGGAGGTCTCGTCGTCTCGTCCCTGAGCGCGCCAAACCTATTTAGTTCTGCTAATGAAAGGAGTTCGGGCAGTTGAATGGGCGCGCAGGTGCCAACGCGGGTGTGGCGCGAGGGCTGGCGGGTGCACGGGCGACCGGCGGGCTCGGGCGAAAACGTCGTCAAATATCGCGCGCGCTGGATGCACCGCACGGCGATCTCGGACGAACGCCTCCTCGCGGCGACCGACGGGCACGTGACGTTTGGTTATCTGGATTCAGCAGCGCAGCCGCGCAAGGCATGCACGTTGACGGCGGATGAGTTTATGCGGCGCTACCTGCAACCTGTGCCGCCGCCGGTCAGCACCGCGTGCGCTATTTTGGCTGGATGCATCCCTCGGCCACGGCGCGTCGTCTGAAAGTGGAGACGCTCCGCGCGTTCGTGATCGTGGTGACCGCCAGCGCGGCGGAGCCCCGCCCTGGCACCTGCGCTGCCCGCGCTGCGGCGAGTTTGCCCTGGTCAAGACGGGTAATCTTGTGCGCGGCCCGCCGACGGGCGCGGCGAGGGAGAGCGCATGAAGACGGCCAACAAAAGGTGGCGGGTGCGGACGGCGGCAGGAGGCGATTTTCCGCAGGGAGACCCGCCGGCGGGAGCTGTGCGCGCACGCGCGGTAACGGGCGCGCGCCGGCGGAAAACACGGGCACGGCACGCGGCGAACCGACGGCGGGAGCACCCGCGCGACGTGCGGCCGAGGCCGGCGCGCAGGAAAAGCCGCGCCGCGCTCACCGGGCCGCGCTCACCGCGCCGCGCTCACCGGGCCAACCCAAAACGCATAGGGCGAAATCGCGACGGGGTCTGCACGCGTTGCCACCTGCCGCCGTCAGTCGTGGGCTCGTTCATCAGGGGTCGTATGCCCGGCTGCGCGGCACACAACCCTCCGGGTTCGGCGCCCGGCACTGAAGGAGATCCCAGCGATTCCCGTAGAGATCCTCGAAGACCACAACCGTGCCGTAGGCTTCTTCTCGCGGAGCTTCGCAGAAACGAACACCACGCTCGAGGTACTTCCGGTAGTCGCGCCAAAAGTCGTCGGTGTGAAGAAAGAGAAAGACGCGCTTGCCTGCCTGACGACCGATCATCGCGGCATCCTCTTCCCTTCGGGGCTTAGCGAGCAACAGGTGGCATTCGCCCGACCCGGGGGGCGCAATCACGACCCAGCGCTTCCCTTCACCTTTGATCGCCGTGTCTTCGACGACGCGAAAGTCGAGCTTCCTCGAGAAGTACTCGATGGCCTCGTCGTAGTCGCGCACCAGAAGGGAAACTGTACCAATCCTCTGTTTCATTGCTTTTGCCGAACGTCATCAGTCAGCCACGCGCGGGGGTTGCGCACAAGCGGTCTTTTCAGATGGCGCGGCACGATGGAACGTAGAAGCCTCGTCCAGAATCGCGAGCCCAGCCTCCGCGTTGTGCTGTCGCGACTGGTTCGGCGGTCGGCAAAATCTCGCGCTCACCGCCCGGATGAAAGCCGAGG
>Ga0114966_10001966_pt1 | contig 18565 bp, 14 predicted proteins | sample M_130207_XF_Meta_FD_87029 | JGI IMG/M metagenome (GOLD analysis project Ga0114966, IMG submission 87029) | Freshwater microbial communities from Lake Montjoie, Canada to study carbon cycling - M_130207_XF_MetaG | ecosystem: Environmental > Aquatic > Freshwater > Lake | place: Lake Montjoie...
AGGAGAACCGAGCGTTTAGCCGCCATAAAAAAGATTGGAGTCGGGACGGTTTTCCGGGCAAAGGGTCGATGGGATCACTGGATTTCTTTCGTGTCGGGTCATAAGGATTCTTCTTCGGCACCAGGGCATTTCATGTTTTCGTCTTTTTATTTTAGAGGATGCGGCACAAAATGTAACGTCGGATGAAATGCGGACACTTGGCTCCCATCCGTGTTGGCCGAATCTCAGCTGCGCGGCCAACCATCTTTGGAAGACTGACGCAAAATGAGACAAAGTTGACGCAAAATGCTAGTCGAATCATTCGCTCGGAATCGGTGATAATCGAGCTGCACAAGTGAAATGTCCAAAAATAAATAATCGCAAGACGGTGCCGCGAGCCGAGCCTGCTCCGGCGGCGGGCGTCGTCTTTTGGGTGGATCTGGAACATGAAAATTGACTCCCACCAACATTTTTGGAGATATCATCCGGCGCATCAAAGCTGGATGACCGACCCAATGGAAGTGCTGCGGCGTGATTATTTACCGGGCGAACTGAAGCCCCTGCTTGAAGCCATCCAGTTCGATGCCACGATTGCCGTTCAGGCGCGGCAAATGGTGGAAGAAACCGAATGGTTGTTGCAGTCGGCAGAGGAGAATGACTTCATCCAAGGCGTCGTGGGTTGGGTGGATTTGTGTTCCCCTTCGCTCCGGGGACAGCTGGAGCGATTTGGAAGGCATCCCAAGTTGGTCGGCGTGCGGCACGTGGTCCACGACGAGCCTGATGATGACTTTATGCTGGGGCCGGAATTTCGCCGCGGTATTGGCCAGCTTGCCGGCTTCGGCCTGACTTACGATCTGCTTCTCTTTCCAAGGCATTTGCCAGTCGCGGCCATCTTGGCGGCGGAATTTCCACAACAGCCCTTTGTGCTGGATCACATCGCCAAGCCGGCGATTCGCGATGGGCAGTTATCACCCTGGAAGGAGCAACTGCGCAAGCTGGCCAGGTATCCCAATGTTTTCTGCAAGCTTTCCGGGCTGGTAACGGAGGCGAAATGGAAGCAGTGGCGGCCGGAAATTTTTTACAGCTACCTCGACAGCGCCATCGAAGCGTTCGGCGCGGAGCGGGTGATGATCGGTTCTGACTGGCCTGTTTGCACGTTGTCGGGGGATTATGTTTCCACCATGAAGATTGTCATCGATTACTTGCAGCAGTTCCCTCAAAAAGTGCGCGAGGGGATCCTGGGCGGGAACTGCGCCCGATTTTACGGAATTAATCCCGCAATCCCCGGGGGCGGATCATGAGTAAGACCATGCTGGCCGGCATCCTGCATGGCGCCCAAGACATGCGCGTGGAAAAATACGCGGTGGCTGAACTCCGTCCCGGCATGGTGCGCCTGCGCGTCCGCCGCGTGGGGGTTTGCGGTTCGGACCTGCACTACTTCGAGCACGGTCGCTGTGCGGCGTTTGTCCCAACACGACCCTTTATTCTGGGCCATGAGTTGACCGCCGACGTGGCCGCAGTCGCCTCAGATGTGACGGCGCCCCCGGTCGGTGCGCGGGTTACGGTGAATCCCGCGCGCGCCTGCGGTTTTTGCGACTACTGCAAGGCCGGGCGTGGCAATCTGTGCCGCCGGGTGATCATGCTTGGCAGCGCCAGCACCACGCCGCCGACCGACGGTGCATTCGCCGAATTTGTCATGGTTCGGGCCGACCAATGCCATGTGCTGCCACCGCAGATGGAGGATGGGCTTGGCGCGATGATGGAACCTTTTGCCGTGGCGCTGCAGGCGGTGAAGCGGGCCGGTTCCGTTTCGGGAAAAAAAGTGCTTGTCACTGGCGGCGGACCCATCGGTTTGCTGGCGCTCATCACGGCACGGGCTTTTGGCGCTGCCCCGATAGCGCTGAGCGATGTCGTGGCCGGCCGGCGGAAGACCGCGCTGAAACTTGGAGCGGATGCCGTTTTGGATCCGGCCGCGAAGGATATGCCCGAGCAAGTGCGCGAACTGGTCGGCGATGGTTTTGACGTCATCTTTGAGGCATCCGGTGCGCCCCCTGCGTTGCGCCAGGCATTCAGTCTGATTCGCCCCGGCGGCACAATTGTTCAAATCGGCACGCTGGGCGCGGAAGATATTCCCCTGCCGGCAAACCAGGTGATGGCGAGCGAGATCCAGTTCGTCGGCTCCTTCCGTTATGGCAATGTTTTCGACGAAGCAATCCGCCTGGCGGCGTCAGGCCGTGTAAATTTGGCCCCGCTGGTCAGCCAGGTGTTCCCGCTGGAAGAGGTTCCGCAAGCGATGCGCCGGGCCTTTGCCAAAGACGAGGTCATCAAAGTGCAAATCGAAGTCCAAGCAGGCCGCTAATTGAATATGCAACTATCCCCCATTGATATTGCGGTGATGGCCATTTATCTGGTGGGCATCACGGCCTTTGGCATCTGGATCGGGTACCGGCGAAACACCACGTCGCAGCAATATTTCCTGGCGAACAAATCCCTCGGCTGGTTTACGGTCGGCGCGGCCGTGTTCACTTCGAATATTTCCACCCTGCACCTGGTGGGCCTGGCCGCGGGCGGCGCGAAGGAAGGCCTCGTGATTGGCAACTTCGAGTGGATGGCCTGCTTCACCCTCATGTCGCTGGCGCTGATCTTCGCGCCGTTCTACATCAATTCAAAAGTATCCACGCTGCCGGAGTTCATGGAGCGCCGTTACTGTCCGCAGGCGCGCACGTTTCTCGCCGTCATTGGCCTGCTCGGGGCGCTGTTGATTCACATCGGCATCAGCCTGTTTGCGGCAGCCAAAGTGTTTGAAAGTTTTCTCGGCGTCCCGATGGCCGTCACTATCCTGGTTCTTTCGCTGTTCACCGTTATCTACACGGCGCTGGGAGGATTGAAAGCCGTGGTGATGACGGAAAACATTCAAGTGGCTCTGCTGTTGGGGGGCGCAACCTTGGTCACCGTGCTTGGAATCAAGGCGCTTCCCGGCGTGGGCGTGCATGACCTGGCTGGTTTCAAAGCAGCAGTGGCGCCGGGGCAGTTGCACATGTTGCAACCCGTCATCAACGAGCACGGTCATCTGAACGGATTCTCATGGCTGAGCGTGCTCCTGGGCTATCCAATCCTCGGCATCTGGTATTGGTGTGCCGACCAGACGCATGTCCAGCGCGTGCTGGGCGCGAGGAGTCTCAAGGATGGTCAGAACGGCGCCTTGTTCGCCGGATTTCTCAAAATAACTCCGGTGTTCCTGATGGTGCTGCCGGGGGTGGTCGGTTATGTGCTGTGGCAGAAAGGAGCCTTTCATTTGTTGAACGTGGATGGCACCAGTCAGCCGGATTACAACACGATGCTTCCCTCCTTGATCAACTATCTTATTCCAGTGGGACTGAAAGGATTGATTGCCGCCAGCATGGCGGCGGCCTTGATGAGTTGCATGGCGGCGGCCCTGAATAGCTGCGCCACCCTGATTTCCCTGGATATTGTCAAGCGGGTGCGCCCCGGCACCAGCGACAGCCGCATGGTGGCCATTGGACGCATCGCCACCGGGGCAATCATGTTGCTCGCGATGTTGTGGTCCACCCAGGGCGATCAGTTCGGCACCATCTTCGAGGCCATCAATAAAATACCGATGACCTTTGCCCCCGCAGTGACAACGGTCTTCGTGCTGGGCGTGATGTGGAAGCGCGGCACAAAACAGGCTGCGATGGCGACGCTCTATCTCGGGTCGCTGATCGGCGTCATCTACTTTCTGGTGGACATGCCAGGCATCGGCAAGATGATTCTGGGTCCGGATCAGGCGCACGCTGGATTCACCGGCTTGGTCACGGATTCCGCCCAAGGATTGGGTGTCCCCTTCATGCTGGTCGGCCCCATGATCGCGGTGTTCTGTGTTGGCATTTATGTCATCACCAGCCTGTTCACCCCGGCGATGGACGCGGAGGAGGTTTCCAAGGTGTGCTGGGATCATCCGCTCGCCTTTCTCAAAGGTGCGTTCACGGGTGCCAGCGATCCCCGGGTTGTAACAACCATCCTGCTGCTGGCGGTGGGCGTGCTCTATCTCTGGCTGCATTGAGGCTTCATTCATGAATCAGGCCTCAAACAATATAATATGAGACTAAACCTGCTGGGCAAAACCGGCCTGCGTGTTTCGGCGTTGAGTTTTGGCGCATCGGCGCTGGGCGGTGTCTATGGCCCGGTGGACGATGCGGAAGGCGTCCGCGCGGTGCATGCCGCACTCGATCTTGGCATCAACTACTTTGATGTCTCCCCGGCTTATGGTGCCACCCGTGCGGAGACCGTCTTGGGTCGGGCGCTTCGAGGTGTGCCGCGCTCCCGCTACTATCTTTCCACCAAGGTGGGTAAATATACTGAACCGGGATGCTATGGCAGGGATTCCATGGACTACTCCCGCTCCCGGATCCGTACGTCATTAGAGGAGAGCGCCGCGCGCCTGGGCACGGACTACTTTGATCTCATCCATATTCACGACATTGAGTATCAAGGCCGCCAGCACACCGAGTGGGCGTTGAGGGAAGGCTTGGATGCGTTGCATGAATTGAAACGCGAAGGCCGTCTTGGGGCCGTGAGTTTTGGCATTTACCCGATGGATCTCTGGCGCCGGATTTTCTCTGACTATGCCGTGGACGCCGCCCTCGTCCACAATCACTATTGTCTAAGCGACACGCGCCTGATTGAGCTGCTGCCGCTCGCGAGACAAAAAGGCATTGGCATCATTAACGGCTCTCCCTTTGGCAGCGGGCTGCTCGCCACAAGGGGTCCGGCCGACTGGCATCCCGCCTCACCGGCTGAGCGTCAGGTTTTTCAAGCCGCGGCGCAGTTGTGCCTGCAGCGCGGCACATCCATCAGCAAGCTGGCTCTGCAGTTTTCCAGCCATCATCCGGAGATTCCCACCACGCTCTTTAGCTCGGCGTGTCCGGAATCTGTCCGTCGCAATGTGGAGTGGCACGGGGAGCCCCTGGATTCCGAGCTGCTCGACACCGTGCAGCGTTGCCTTGCTCCGGTGATGAACCAGCAGTGGGACTATGACGCTGCCGTGGACCGGTTGAAGACGAATTCCGCCCCGGTCTCGGAACAACTTCCTGCCCCGCCCCATCCCGGGCGCGGAAATAATTCTTCCAAGGCGTACAGGGATCAAGCCAATGGAGTCTGAACTGAAGAGGACAGTGGATTTGTGTTTTGCGCCAGTCACGCTATCGCCGGCGCAAGGGTGCAAGCGCACCGGCTAGAGATAGGATGCCGATGGAAATTCAACCAAACATTTTTCACAATGGGAAGGCAGTACCCGTTGCCATCGCGTTGGTTTTATGTCCTGCCGGGGGCTTGATAGATGCGCCGGCGGATTATTTGTTCGAGCGCGGGAGCCCGGATCAGGCCCGGCGCGGCAAGGCTTGGGACAGTATTGAACTGGCTGGCGATCCGAATGGTGGAAACGCCTGCGCCAATCCTGGTGACGTTGGCAATGCCGGGCTGTCCGTTCCATTCACCGCGGAGATGGTGCGGCCGGCAGCCATTGCGACGCATCTGGAAAAAGCGTCCACTGGGCAGGCTGGGGCCCCATTGGGCGATTCCCCCGGGAGCTTCGATGAGTCGGCTGCCCGCATGCTGTTGTGGCGCCGCCCACGCTCTTCGCCACCCCGGGCTTTTAAAAATAAATCCGGGGTGAGGGCCCGGGCCGCGGGGAATGCCGGTTTGGAACCAGGTGGCCAGCGGATTTCTCGGAGCAAAAGGTTTTGCCAGGGGCATCGCCATGAGTGGGAAGAACCCCCGTTTTTGGTCTGGATAAAACCAGGGATTGGGCGAGGCTGAATGACTCTGAGCGACTAGTTAAACGGCGCAAGACACAACGTTAGCATGAAGCGTATTATATTAATATTGGTCGCCGTCGCGATGGCTGCCATGCCGGGAATGGCAGCGATAAAAGATTATGGCTTGAAGAAATACGTCCGCCTTTCGAAGGACCTGCCCCATTCTGAAAACCAGCCGTGGAAGCTCGTCTGCGCCATGCCATACAACTGCCATTTTCAACCTTGGATCGAGGTTGAAGCGCCGTCGGGCAAGGTGATTCGCTTCAACTCCAGCAACCCCTTGGTGCTTTATCTCACGCCCGCCGAATCCTGCACGACCACGTCCGGCCTTCAAATTTATGAAGCCACGAATTGGGTGAGTGGGGAGGGCGCTATTTACACGATCCCGCCGGGGGTCACAGTTAAAGCCGTCCAGTATCGGGAGACGGGCTACGATACTGCCTTCGCGGGTTCATTTGAATGCAACGACAACGATTTCAATATTCTTTGGAAAAAAGCTGCTCGCACCGCCTACATCTGCATGCGGGATCACTTCTATGACTGCCCCGACCGCGAGCGTGTGGGATTCTGGGGCGATGGAACTCCAGAGCTGGACCAGTGCTTTTATGTCTTCGATGCCGCCTCACATGAGCTTGCCAAGCAGTTGGTGCTGCGAAAACTTGAGCCAGATTTTTATCCCGGTCAGCACCTGGAGTTTCTCGGTGATTATGGTTTGTGGTTCTATTATTTACAGACCGGCGATCTGGATTCCATCCGCGCAATCTACGACCAGAGCAAAACCTTTCTGTTCAAAACATATCGATTTGGCAACAGGCGCACGTGGTTCGATTGGGGGAAGGAGGTCAAAGACACGGCCGTCATCGAGACGTGCTTTTTCTACAACTGCCTCGGCACGTTGAGAAAGATGGCCCTCGCCACCGGCCATGAGGCGGATGTGCCGATGATTGACCGGAAACTGACGGGCATTAAGAATGACTTCGACAGAAAATACTGGAGGGGCGGTTATTATATGTCTTCTCAGGTCGCCGCTCCCGACGATCGCGCCAACGCGATGGCGGTCAATGTCGGTCTGGCAGGCCGCTCCAAATGGGATGCCATTTTTGAAAACGTGCTAACCAGGGAAACAAATTCAAGCTGTTTTTTTGACCGCTGGGTTTTTGAAGCGCTGTGCAAAATGGGCAAGCAGGAACATGCGATGCTTCGGATGTATAACCGCTATAAAACCATGATCCCTTGCAGTTTCACCACGCTGTGGGAGCACTACGACCGCTGGTGGGCTTCGCACATAAACGCCTTCGACGAAGGGTCCTCCCTCAATCACGGCTGGAATCCGCCCGCGCTGTTACTGTCGCAAACGATTGCCGGGGTTTCTCCTTTGAGCCCCGGTTGGAGCACTTACCAGGTCCTCCCCAAAGAATCTTTCCTCACAGCCATCAAGGTGGTTGTCCCAACTGTCAAGGGCGATGTGACGGTGGATTTGGATAAAACGGGATCTGAATATTCCCTGACGCTGACCTCACCCGCGAACACCGCGGCCATCGTTGGAATTGCGAAAGGTTCGTTCAGCAAATTAAAATTGGTCAAGGTGAATGAAGCCGTCATTTGGGAGGGCGCCTATTGCGGAAATGTTGCGGGCGTCACCTGGAATGGAGAAGACGAGGACTATTTGAAATTTAATGTCGCGCCTGGCACGTGGAGGTTTTCCGGCCTCGGCACTTTGCTGGTCCATTCCCCCAAGCCCGCGGCCCACCCCGTTGCCGATGAGCCGCCGCTGGACAAAAAGTTGTGGACGGCTTCCGCATCGGCGGCGGATGCCTCGTTCCCATTCAGCGGCAACAGGATTCCGATTGACGTTTCGGCGGCCAATGCGATCGATGGCGACCATTGGACCGGCTGGCGGGACATGACTGGGGTGCAGTATCCGGGTCAGTGGTTCATGGTTGACATGAAACAAGCTCAGACGTTTGACCTTATTGTTTTAGACAACACGTGGGCGCTCTGGGATTCTCCGACCACGTATTCTGTATCTGTTTCCAATGACGGTGCGAACTGGGGAGAGCCGGTTGCAAATGGTGCCGGCCAGCGGGGCATCACGACCATTGCATTTTCGAAGCAGACTGCCCGCTACATCAGAATCACTCAGGCAGGAGCCAGCAAGACTTATCACTGGTCCATTTATGAACTCGACGTTTACAACAAGAACTAAAAGGCTGCGATACACTGGATCGGTCGGGTTTTCTCGCATCTAATAGCCCTATGCAACCCAACCTGCGCAAGCCAACCTTGATTATTTCCATGCTGGCCCTTCTGGCGGGATGCCACACGCCCGAGCTATTGAATGATGCGGAGGCGAACGCCCTCCTGCGCGGCACCGATCCCGTGGGATTCAAATCAGTTTTCAACGGAAAGGATTTCACCGGCTGGGCGGGGCCGCTCGATTGCTGCGAGATCAAGGATGGCGTAATTCTCTGGCGTCACGGAAAAAGCGGCACAATTTACACTCAGGAGCAATACACGAACTTCATTGTTCGCCTGGAATTCAAGCTTCCAGCTGGCGGCAACAATGGGCTAGCCATTCGATATCCTGGTGACGGCGACACCGCCTACACCGGCATGTGCGAATGTCAGGTGCTGGATGATGACTACGAAAAAGTCACCGGGGACGAGCTGGATCCGCGTCAGGCGCATGGTTCGGCTTACGGCATGGTGGCAGCCAGGCGCGGCTACCAAAGGCCTGTCGGCCAGTGGAACTATGAGGAGGTGACCGTCATAGGGCCGACCCTCAAGGTGGTGCTAAACGGCACTGTGATACTTGACGCCGACTTGAGCAAGGTCACCGAATTCGCGCACAACCGGGCGCATCCCGGCAAGGATCGCACCAGCGGCCATTTCGGTTTTGCCGGCCACGATGATCCAGTGATGTTTCGCAACATCGCCATCCAGCAATTGAACTAACTCGGACAAGGTCATGAATTCACATCCGCTTCCCTCCCGTCGCTCTTTTCTCAAAACCCTCGGTGTGGCCGCTGCAGGTGCGCCGTTTATCATGCGCGGCCTGATGGCGCAGTCGCCGAACAGCGTCCTGCGCCATGCGAGCTTTGGCGCGGGTGGCATGGCGTGGGAGGATCTCACCCAGATATCCCAATGTCCCGGCGTTGACATTGTAGCCATATGCGATGTGGACCTGAGCCATACGGCGGATGCCCGCAAGCAGTTTCCCAAGGCCAGGATTTATCAGGACTGGCGCGAGTTGCTCGACAAAGAAGCCAGGAACATTGATTCCGTAAACGTCTCGGTGCCCGACCATCTGCACGCCCCGATTGGCGTTTCGGCGATGCAACTGGGCCTACACGTCTATGGCCAGAAACCGCTGGCGCACGATCTCTACGAAGTGCGACGCATGACGGAAATCGCCAAGAAGAAAAAAGTCGTCACCCAGATGGGCATCCAGATTCACTCGAATTCTCATTACCGCAAAGCCGCCCGCCTCGTGCGCGACGGCGTCATCGGGAAAATAAAAGAAGTTCACTCCTGGTGTCCCAAATCCTGGGGCGATACTTCAGCCAGGCCCGACCCGGCCGACCCGATTCCTGCCGGCTTGAACTGGGACTTGTGGCTGGGAATTTGCGGGGAGCGACCGTTCATTGGCGGCGAGTATTATCATCCTGAGAACTGGCGCAAGCGGCTGGATTTCGGCACCGGCACATTTGGCGACATGGGGTGCCACATTTTTGATCCCGTGTTCATGGCTATCAACCTGACGGCTCCGCTCACCGTCCGTTCCGAGGGCAAAGCTCCGAACCAGTGGAACTGGGCGCTGGATTCGAAGATTCACTATCTGTTCTCCGGAACTGAATATACCGCGGAGAAAACCCTGCCCGTGACTTGGTATGACGGCGCACAGAAGCCGCCCGCGGAAATCGTGGAATTGCTCGGCGGCAAGAAGCTCCCCGGAACCGGCTCTCTTTTTGTCGGCACGGGTGGCGTGATGGTTCTGCCGCATTACGGCAGGCCGCAGCTTTACCCAGATGCGAAGTATAAGGCATTTATCCAACCCGACGCGGGCGAGGCAAACCACTGGGGACAATTTGTGGAGGCCTGTCAGGGCAAGGGTCAAACCACGGCGAATTTTTCTTACGCCGGGCCGCTCACAGAATCGGTTTTGCTCGGAGGCGTGGCATCGCACTTCCCGCAGACGACGCTGAAGTGGGACTCGAAACATCTGAAGTTTGATCTCACTGAAGCCAACCAGCTCGTGCGCCGCAAATACCGGCAGGGATGGGCGGTCAAGGGGCTTTCCTGATTTAAGATGGAATCCCGTAACATGCGAATCCTTTACTTCTGCAAGAAAAAGTTAGCCGCAGCAAAAACCACCATCGAACCAAGGCAAGCATGCGCCATTTACTGACCTCAACTCTCGCCACCTGTCTGGCAGCAGGATTGGTTTCCCCGATTATAATGCCCAGTCGTGCCGCGGATTCGCCGGATTTATCCAAGCCCGCCTCACGCTCGGTCCGCCAGATTGAAGGCTGGACGGTGCAGGTGGATGACCGTCTGTTGTCGGCGCCAAATGACGAGTTGGGCGCGCGCGCGTTGCGGTTTTTGGAAAGCAAGCTTTCGGACATCAGGGGGGTTGTTGGCCCGGAACCGCTGGCGAAGCTACAGGCGGTGACCCTAGTGCTGGATCTGAACCATGGCGGCCTGCGCAGCATGCAGTATCATCCCGACGCAGGCTGGCTGGAAGAAAACGGTTACTCCACCAATCTGGTGAAATGCGTCCATATTCCCCGGGCGGCTGATCTGCCCACGCCGCGCAACATCAACGAGCAGCCCTGGGTGCTCCTCCACGAACTGGCTCACGCCTATCACGATCAGGTGCTGGGCTTTGACGACCCGCGGATAGTGCTGGCGTACGAGCGATACAAGAAGAGCGGACACGGCGATGCGGCGATTCTCTTCGATGGCACTCATGTCCGGCATTATGGGTTGACGGATCACAAGGAGTTTTTTGCCGAGATGACTGAAGCCTATTTTGGCGTGAATGATTTCTATCCCTTCAATCGCGCCGAGTTGATGGTTGCCGAGCCGCCGATTTATGAGTTGTTGCAGGCAATCTGGGGGCCGGTTGCGGGCAGAGGGGGACAGTCTGCCAAGGACTCTGAAAAAAAGAAGGCGAGTCCGATTAAGCCGGAGGAGGCCTCCACTGTCTTGTGGTATGACAAGCCGGCGACCCAGTGGCGTGAAGCTTTACCCGTCGGCAATGGAAGGTTGGGAGCGATGGTTTTTGGGAATACGGATGTTGAGCGCATACCGCTGAACGAGCAGACCATCTGGACAGGCGGGCCATATGACCCGACGATTCCGGGCGGGCCGAAGGCGCTGCCAGAAGTGCGCCGGCTGGTCTTTGAAGGCAAGTTTTACGAGGCGGAAAGTCTGTTCGCCAAAAAGATGATGGGCAAGCCCGACCAGATGAAGTATCAACCGCTGGGCAATCTTTTCCTGGAATTTCCAGGCCACACCAACGTCAGCCGCTATCAGCGGCGCCTTGATCTTGAAACTGCCGTCGCTTGCGTCTCTTATCAGGTGGGCGACACCACTTATCGCCGCGAGGTCTTTGCCAGCGAGGACAATCAGGTCATCGTCTTCCGGCTTGCGGCGGACAAGCCGGGGTCGATTACTTTCCGCGCCACACTCGCGGGTATATTGAATACCAACCCGCCGGGCGATGAGACTTTTTCCGCCGAGGTGCTCGGGGACGGGCAGCTGGTGCTGCGTGGAACCACGGCCACTTACTGCAACATTAAAGGGCGCGTGAAATATGTGGGCAGGGTCAAGGTTTTGAACGAGGGCGGAAAGCTGACCGCCGCCAAGGACGGTGTTTCGGTGGAAGGAGCAAACTCGGTGGTGCTGTTATTTGTCGCCGCGACTAATTTCAAGCATTACGACGACATCGGTGGTGACCCTGAAAAGCTGGCCAGGGAATACATGGATAGTGTTGCAGATAGGACCTATGACCGGCTGCTGGCCAGACATATAGCAGGTCACCAAAAATTATTTCAGCGCGTCAGTTTGACTTTGCCGGCAACCAAGGCATCGCTGCAGCCCACCGATCAGCGTTTACGCACTTATGATCCACAAAAGGATCCTCAGCTTATGGCGCTCCTGTTTCAGTATGGACGCTATCTTCTGATGGGCAGCAGTCGTCCTGGCGGACAGCCGGCCAATCTCCAGGGAATCTGGAATGAGGACATGAACCCGGCCTGGGAGAGTAAGTTCACCGCCAATATTAACCTGCAAATGAACTATTGGCCGGCGGAAACGGCGGCCTTGCCTGAGTGTGTGGAGCCGCTCTTGCGGATGGTGCAGGAGCTCTCCGAAACCGGCGCGCGGGCGGCCCGGATTCACTACGGCGCGCGCGGCTGGGTGTTTCACCAGAACAGCGATCAATGGCGCGCCGCCGCGCCGATGGACGGGCCAACCTGGGGCACCTTCTCTGTCGGCGGCGCCTGGCTTTGCACGCATCTGTGGGAACATTACCTGTTCACCGGCGACAAGGAATACCTCAGACATATTTACCCATTGCTCAAGGGGTCAGCGCAATTTTTTCTCGATACTTTGGTCGAGTATCCGGAAAAGAAATGGCTGGTCACCTGTCCCTCGACCTCGCCGGAGAATTTTCCGGGCTGGTTTGGCAACCACACCTATCATGACGCTTACACTGCCATCAATTTGCCAGGCACCACCATTTGCGCCGGCTCGACCATGGACATGGGCATCCTCCGCGATCTGTTCGGTGCGTGCATGGAGGCTGGCAAGGTCTTAAATACCGACGAAAAGTTCTGTCAGCAGGTGGCCGCAGCGCGCGCGCGGCTCGCGCCGCTCCAGGTTGGCAGGCAGGGTAACTTGCAGGAGTGGGTGGAAGATTATACGGACATCATAGAACCGCAGCACCGCCATATCTCGCACTTGTACAACTTGTATCCCAGCGCGCAGATCTCACCCCTCGCCACGCCCGGACTGGCCGCCGCCGCCAAAGTCTCGTTGAACGAGCGCGGCGATGCAGGCACCGGGTTTGGCATGGCATGGAAGGCCGCCTGTTGGGCGCGACTCGGGGACGGCGACCACGCCAATACCTGCCTCGCCAATCTTGTCGCACGTCAAACCTGTCCGAATTTATTTTCAATTTGTTTCTCGTCCCCCCAATTGGAGGGCGCGTGCGGTGCAACTGCCGCCATCGCCGAGATGCTCGTGCAATCCCAGACCGGTGAAATCCAGCTCCTGCCGGCCTTGCCCGTGGCCTGGTCCGAAGGGAAAGTTTCCGGACTTCGCGCCCGGGGCGGTTTCACTGTCGATGAAGTCTGGGGCGATGGACAATTGATTTCCGCGACCATTTACTCCGCCCTGGGAGAAAGCTGCAGCGTGCGCTCCCCCCGGCGCCTCACAGTGAGGGCAATGGGAAAAACGGTGACCTGTGAAGACTCGGAGGAATCTGTCACCCGGTTCCATACCGTGCCGGGCGGGGTTTATGTCCTCACCCCTGTGAAATTTTGAACGATGAATCATGAAAGCGATTGTTAAGAAAGAAAGACGCCCCGGGCTATGGTTGGAAGAGGTGCCGGAACCGTTGGTCGGAATAAACGACGTGCTGATTCGCGTGGATCGTGCCGGCATCTGCGGCACGGATCTCCATATTTACAATTGGGACGCCTGGGCGCAAAAAACTATTCCGGTGCCGATGGTGATTGGACATGAGTTTGTCGGCGAGGTGGCGGCGGTGGGCTCAAACGTCAGTGATTTTTTCCCGGGCGAATTGGTCAGCGCGGAGGGGCACGTGGTCTGCGGTCGTTGCCGAAACTGTCTGGCGGGACGGCGGCATTTGTGTAAGGACCCCTCGGGGATCGGCGTGAACCGCCCCGGCGCATTTGCTGAGTATGTCTCCGTGCCGATGACCAATGTCTGGCACCACACGGCGGGAGTGAATCGGGATGTCGCCGCGATTTTTGACCCGTTTGGCAATGCCGTGCATACAGCCCTGTCCTTTCCAGTTTTGGGCGAGGATGTGCTTATCACTGGGGCCGGCCCCATCGGGCTAATGGCGGCAGCGGTGGTGCTTCATGCCGGCGCGCGGCACGTGGTGGTGACCGACGTGAATGAATATCGGCTGGAACTGGCGCGCCGGCTGGGGGTCACTCTGGCGGTGGACGCGCGCACGACCAGCATTGCGGCAACGCAAAAAACACTTGGCATGGCGGAGGGTTTTGACGTGGGCCTGGAGATGTCGGGCAATCCGGCTGCATTTCGCGATATGCTCGACAACATGTGTCACGGCGGACAGATTGCGCTGCTGGGGATTCCCACGGAGCCGATGAGCATTGACTGGGGCAGGGTCATTTTCAACATGTTGACAATCAAAGGCATTTACGGGCGTGAGATGTATGAGACCTGGTATAAAATGAGTGTGTTGTTGCAATGCGGACTGGATCTCAATCCGATCATCACGCACCGGTTCCACTACACGGAATTCCAAAAGGGATTTGAAGTCATGCTCTCCGGCCAGGCCGGAAAAGTCATCTTGAACTGGCGATAATTATGTATGGGAATTTTAAACTAAATCTCACGCGGCAGCTGGAGGAAATGCGCGCTGGCGGCAGCTATAAAGACGAGCGCGTTTTGCTGACGCCGCAGGGCGCGATGATTCGCGTGGCCGATGGCCGATCCATGCTCAATCTTTGCGCCAATAACTACCTGGGTTTGGCCCAACATCCCCAGGTGGCGGCAGCCGCACGGCAGGCGCTGGACCAATGGGGTTATGGTCTGGCCAGTGTGCGCTTTATATGCGGCACGCAGGAAGTTCACCGGCAGTTGGAGTTCAAGCTGAGCGAATTTCTGGGGACGGAGGACACGATTTTATATTCCTCTTGTTTCGATGCCAATGGCGGCCTGTTTGAGGTTCTGCTCGGGCCGGAAGATGCCGTGATCAGCGACGAGCTCAATCACGCCAGCATTATTGACGGCATTCGTCTGTGCAAAGCGCAGCGACATCGGTACGCCAACAATGACATGGGCCAACTGGCCGCGCGTTTGGAGGAGGCATCGGCGGCGCGGTTTCGGATGATTGCCACCGACGGAGTTTTTTCGATGGATGGAAGCCTTGCCAACCTGCCTGACATTTGCAGTCTGGCAGAGCGGCACCAGGCGTTAGTGATGGTGGATGACTCGCACGCCGTTGGACTCATGGGGCGGCATGGTCGCGGAACGCACGAGCATCACGGCGTGATGGGCCGTGTGGACATGATCACTGGCACCCTCGGCAAGGCCCTGGGCGGTGCCAGCGGGGGGTATGTCAGCGGGCGGCGGGAAATCATCGAAATGTTGCGTCAGCGTTCGCGGCCGTACCTCTTTTCAAACACTTTAAGCCCGGTGATTGCCGGCGCCTCCCTAAAGGTTTTGGAAATGCTGGGTGAGTCCACGGCCCTGAGGGACCGGCTGGAGTCAAATGCAAAGTTCTTCCGCGCGGAAATGACGAAGCTGGGGTTTGCAATTGAACCCGGTATCCATCCCATCGTTCCCATCATGATCGGCGATTCAAAACTGGCCGCCAAAGTGGCCGAGGCGATGTTCAGCCGCGGGATTTATGTCGTTGCCTTCCGGTATCCGGTCGTGCCGCAGGGCAAAGCGAGGATTCGTTGCCAGATTTCTGCGCAGCACACCGAAGCCGAATTGCGGATGGCGGTGGCCGTGTTTGGCGAGGTCCGAGCCGCGATGCCAGAATTACAGAAGGCAGCCAATTGAGGGGGGATTATTTGAAACTGCCATGGGAACCCTAATTTGCAGCAACCTATTCAGAATTGTGAAACGCGGGCTGGGCCGCCATCGCGCCTGGTTGGTGATAGCCCTATTGAATTTAAATCCCTCAGCGTCGGCGCCCTTGCTTTCCGCAGAGCCGCCGGTGGACGACGCGTTGCTCACGGTGGACCGGATTTTTGGGAGGGATGATGAATTTAAAGTGCAGGATTGGGGGCCGGCGCGATGGATGAAGGACGGATTGAGTTACACCACGCTGGAACAGTCGCCATCCTTCAAAGAGTCCAAAGACATTGTGCGCTACAATCTGGCATCGGGCCGGCGCGATGTCGTGGTGTCAGCGACAAATCTCATGGCCAGAGGGCAATCCAAGCCGCTGACAATTGAAGACTATGCGTGGACAGACGACGGTCAAAAACTGCTGATCTTCACGGAGACGAAGCGGGTCTGGCGCAAGGAGACGCGCGGGGACTACTGGATACTGGACTTAAAAAGCATGTCGCTGAAAAAACTCGGCGGCAAGGCGGCCCCTTCGACCTTGATGTTTGCCACGCTATCGCCCGACAGCCGCCATGTTGCCTATGTGAGTCAAAACAATATTTTTGTTCAGTCGCTGGACGGCGGGCGCATCCTTCAAATAACCCGGGACGGGTCCGATCACATTATCAACGGCACCTCCGACTGGGTTAATGAGGAGGAGTTTGACCTGCGGAATGGATTTCGATGGAGTCCGGATGGGGAGTATATTGCTTATTGGCAGTTTGACACCACCGGAGTCAGCGAATTCAGTCTCATTAATTACACCGACTCGCTTTATCCCAAAGTTCAGTCTTTTGCCTACCCCAAGGTTGGGGGAACCAACTCTGCCTGCCGATTAGGAGTGGTCAAGGCCGGCGGCGGCAGCACCCGCTGGTTTCAGCCGAGTTCTGACCCAAGAAACAATTACATTCCCGCCATGGAGTGGATGAAAGATTCTAAGCACGTTGTGTTTCAACAGCTCAACCGGCTGCAGAATACGAACACTGTCCTCTGCGGTGACATCCGCAGCTGTAAGATGGAAACGCTCTTCACGGATCGCGATGATGCCTGGGTGGATGTGGGCGATAAATGGGTATGGCTTTCGGATGGGAAACGCTTTCTATGGTTAAGCGAGCGCGATGGCTGGCGGCATATCTATTCTGTAAACTGCGCTAACCCTGAAGTTAAACTGCTGACTCCCGGTGCCTTTGACGCAACCCGCATTGTTGGGGTTGATGAAAAGCTGGGCTGTGTTTACTTCATCGCTTCGGCTGACAATTCCACGCAGCGCTATCTCTATCGCGCGCCGCTGGATGGGCGGGGAGTCCCCGCGCGGGTTTCACCCGATGATAAGCCCGGCACCCATTCCTACGATCTGGCGGAGGATGGTCGGACGGCTTTCCATACTTACTCCCATTTCGGCCAGCCGCCGTCAATCGAACTGGTGCGGCTTCCGGAAAACAAACTGGTCCGTGTTCTGGTGGAGAATGCCTCGTTGCGCGAAAAGCTGTCAAAACTGAAGGCCGGATCCAGCGAGTTTTTTCGCGTGAGCATCACCAACGGCGTCCAACTCGATGGGTGGTGCATGAAGCCGCCGGACTTTGATCCGGCCAGAAAATACCCCGTCCTGATCCATGTTTATGGCGAACCTGCTGAGACGATTGTTGATGACCGTTGGGGCGGCGAGAAATTTCTCTGGCACACGTTGCTGGCGCAGCAGGGCTACGTGGTCATTGGAGTGGATAACCGCGGCACGCCAGCCCCGCGCGGACGAGCCTGGCGCAAATGCGTGTATCGCCAGATCGGCATACTCGCCGCGGCGGATCAGGCCGCCGCCGTGCGGCAGCTATTGATCGACCGGCCCTATTTGGATCCCCATCGGGTCGGCATTTGGGGTTGGAGCGGCGGCGGCTCGATGAGCCTCAATGCCATTTTCCGTTACCCGGATCTTTACCAGACCGCCATGGCCATTGCCTTTGTCTGCAATCAGCGCCTCTACGACACGGTTTATCAGGAGCGTTACATGGGATTGCCAGACGACAATGCCAGCGGCTATGCGAATGGCTCCCCCCTCACCTTCGCCCATCAATTGAAGGGAAAACTCTTGATTGCTTATGGCACGGGCGATGACAATTGCCATTATCAAAACTGCGAGCTGCTTATCAACGAACTCGTCAAACAGAATAAACAATTTTCCCTGATGTCGTATCCGAACCGGACGCACGCAATCAAAGAAGGAGACAACACCAAGCGCCATCTGTTTGAAACGCTCACACGATTTCTGCACAAAAATCTGCCGGCGATGGAATGTCAAACTGCCAAAACCAATAGCCTCTTCAAATGAGCGTCACTGTCACCTATCTGGAAATGCGCCGGGCCGATGAATTATTGCCCAAACATTCGGCCGATGGGGCTTTTCAGATTGCTGAAGCCAGGGTCAAGCAATGGCAGGTGAATAAATTTTTTTATGGATTCGTGGGCGGGCCGTGGTCCTGGCTGGAAAAATCGGACTGGAGCGACGAGCAGTGGCGGTTCTATGCGGATGACAATCGGCTGCGAACCTGGATTGCCAGCTATGAGGGTTCCCCCGCGGGGTATTTTGAATTGAAATGGGATGACGAGGATGGCGTGGAAATCAATTATATGGGCCTTTCCCGCGCGTTTATCGGTCGCGGCCTGGGCGGCCCGCTGCTGACGGCCGCCTTGACGGCTGCTTGGGATGCCAGCCCCCGACGGGTTTGGGTTCATACGTGCACGCTCGACCACCCGGCATCTCTGAATAACTACCTCGCGCGCGGCATGAAAATTTATCAGACGAAGCTGGAAAAGGATCCTGGGCGGAAAGTTTGACCTGCTGCCATCGTTCCACCAGACTCATTTATGCCCCAGATAAAAAACCGATGAACTTCAAACTGGAATCCAAGTTTGGCCAGATCGAAGTGGCCAGA
>Ga0114966_10001970_pt1 | contig 18538 bp, 15 predicted proteins | sample M_130207_XF_Meta_FD_87029 | JGI IMG/M metagenome (GOLD analysis project Ga0114966, IMG submission 87029) | Freshwater microbial communities from Lake Montjoie, Canada to study carbon cycling - M_130207_XF_MetaG | ecosystem: Environmental > Aquatic > Freshwater > Lake | place: Lake Montjoie...
AACTCGCCGCGGCAAGACTGCGCCTCACTCTTGAACTGGGCCGCTTCCTCGTCTGCCTAGGCACCACACTCGACGCTTTGAATGCGGTCTTCTACGAGCAGATGAATCGCGAGCACGCGACCGCTGCTCGTCTGCGCCGCTGCTATGCCCGCTTTGGCGACGATTACCCGGAGTGGACGCCGGAAATTCGCGCAGAGCTTCTCCGCTTCGCCAGCGAAGTCACCGGCAACCAGAGAGCCGGCCGACTCATCGGCAGCGAACTCGACGCCGCGCTGGATGATCCGCGGTGGGGTTGAGATGCACTTCTGTGGCGCCATGCGGACAAATGCCTAAAAAGGAGAAGGTTACAAATTGGTATAAAACTACATCACATTCTAATTTCCGTTGTCCCTCCGGGACCACAGACTTCCCTGCACCACTTTTAATCACACCCGGGCCGCCCGGCGGCGTCCAGCGCCTCCACGTCCTCGACTTTGACACCGCGACCGCGGCCGCCTGGGCACGCCTCCTCGCCCGCCTGAAAAAAAGGGCCGCGCCATGCCGGTAAAAGACAGCCGCATCGCCGCCACCGCCCTCGCGCATGGCCTGACCGTGGCGACGCGGAATACGGCGGATTTCCGCCATGCGGGCGTGCCGGTGGAGAATCCGTTTCCATGGCATCCTCTCGTGCCCAAGCTCCGGCTTGGACACGCGTCCTGTCCCCGCAGCTCCAGCTGCGTCCGTGCCGCTACGGCCAACGGCCCGCACGAAGCAGAGCTTCGCAGACAGGCGCGTTCCTAAGCTGGGCTTAGGAACGAGGGGAAAAGCAGCTCCGCCAAGATCACTCAGGAACGTGCAGCGAATTCGCTTGCGCCTCCCGCGTATCGGTGCACGCTCGCGTCTGTGACACCGCAACAAGACGACCCAGAAGCGCGGCTGGCACTTTGGCGAGCATTGCTCAATGTGTCCGAACGGCTGGCTGGGCGATGTGCGGTCTTCGCCTCCCGCCTGCCAATGCAAGACGGACGATTGCACGGTGAAAAACCACCTAAATCCATTGCAAATTGGCAGCTTGTCGAAGCGTTGAGCCTTCTGGCGATTCTCTTGCGTGCAGACGACATTCTTACACCCAATGTTACCAATGTGTTTGGCAAAACAGGGCCGATTCCTGTCAGGGAGGACGGCAAGGATCACTGGATTTGGATTCAGCCGAACCTGTCCGGGGGCATTAGCGGGTTAGCTGGGCGTCCAGATATTCTCGTCACTTTTTCGGGCGGTGTTCCATCGCCATCGACTGCGCTGCGGGTCATCGAATGCAAGTGCCGCGAACAAATTGGCGCGCCCCTTATCCGCGCAGAGTTTGGCAAGGCTCACGACTTGCGAATTGGTTCGTATCTGATCTGGTCGTTTTACACACCCAGCAAGGCGGTCATCGAAGGCGCAAAGAGTCTCGGCTTGGATTTGGTTTCCTTGGGGTTCGACACCGACCGGCGCGGCGACCTAATCGGAAAGCCCGAAAACCTCGTTGCGCACGTTGCCAACACTTTGGAGGTTTCCAAACGGCATGCGGGGTTTGCTCGCGCTCAGTTGAAGGCCGGCGAGGCAATCAGCAAGAAAATGACAGAGATGTAATGCCACCTGCTCCCAATGGCTCGTCGCGCTGCTCAGGCTAGCAAAAGACGGTCCGCTGCGCGCGCAGCGCAGGCTGTGCCTTGGGTGAAATGCTTACGGCGCTGGCGCAAGCTGCGCTTTCAGCTTCCCGCCGCTGTTCGACCACGAGACGACTCTGTCACCCTGGAAGCGGACTATTGCTGATCCATACATGAAGTAAGAATCGGCTAGCAGCGCGTCGTAGCGAGGAGCATTCGTCTGTTGTGCGGCACCGGGTGCCTGCTGCGCGTCCACCGGAATCGCAACCGCTTTGAAACGATCAAACTCCTCGGCTGGAGCATTCGAGGGCGGTGCATACTCCTTCAGATAGGCGTCTGGATCGAAGGTCTTTTTTACCTGCGTTGTGGTCGCTGGCGCGACCGTAACTGGTGTGGTGCTTTTCAGCTCCAAAGTTCGTGCCTGTGAGCCTGAGACGCCGGGTTGCCGCGTGTTGAGGGTAGGGATCAAAACGACCACCACTGCGAACAGAAGCGCCGCGATTACACCCGGCTTCAGGAATACCACTGGTCGCGTATGGGACGTGACCGGATCTGGAGGTGGAGCTGGCTTCGGAGGTGGAGAGGGCTGAGGTGGTACGGAGTGCTCGGGAGCGGCAGATCGCGGCTGTGTGGAAGCTCGGGCGCGCTACCTGTCATACGCTGAGCGAAGATCCGAACTTTTAAGGGTCTCGAATGCCTCGTTGATACTTTTGAAGACTTCACCGGCTTGGTCCTTGTGCCCCACACTCGCAAACTTGTCGGGGTGATAGGCGTGCGCGAGAAAACGATAGCGGTCTTTGATTTGTTGGAGCGTAGCGTTCGTAGGCACACCCAGAATCGCATAAAAGTCGGCCATAAGTTGTCAGGTTAAAGCAAGGTCCTGTGACCGTGGTGCGGAGCAAAACAGCGGTGTGTTTGGTATTGGCTGGCTGGATGACATTCCGCGTCTAGGCGGGCACGTTCCCCGAGTGAGTGCAATAATTTCCATAATCGTGCGTCGGCGCTGGGAGTCGTGTCATGGGGGGCATCTGCGCGGTGTGGAAACCGGTTTTAGGCGCGACAAGCGCCAACGCTCACATTTCTCGCTTCCGCACAGTTGGCGCCTCCGGTGGTCGGCGACTGGAGGCGCGCCGCTCCCTTGGGTGCCGCGCTAACCTGCCGAACCGCGGGCGGGGCCGCGCGTGAGGAAGCGCTGGAGGAGGATGAACGCGAGGAGCAGCGTGCCGATGGCGATGCGGAGCCACCAGGAGTTGAGGCGGCCGTCGAAGATCAGCGCGGACTGGATGGTGCCGAAGATGAGCACGCCGAGCAGGGTGCCGGCGAGGTAGCCGACGCCGCCGGTGAGCAGGGTGCCGCCGATGACCACGGCGGCGATGGCGTCGAGCTCGAGGCCCACGCCCATCGCGGGGTTGCCGGAGCCGGTGTAAAGCGTGGCCGCCACGCCCGCGAGCGCGGAGCAGAAGCCGCTCACGGCATAGACGGCGGGCCGGGTGCGGGCGACGGGCAGGCCCATCAGCCGGGCGGAATCGGCGCTGCCGCCGAGCGCGTAGATATTGCGTCCGAAGACGGTGAGATGCGCGACGATGAGGCCGAGGACGAAGAGCGCGAGGAAGAGCATCGCGGCGGAGGAAAGCGCGGCCTTTCCGCCCAGCGGGAGGCTGAACTCCTGCGCCGCGGTGTAGAAACCGTGGCGGATGCCGACGGACTCCATGTTCACCACAAAGGCCAGGCCGCGCGCGAGGAACATGCCGCCGAGCGTGACGAGAAACGCGGGCAGTTCGTAGCGCTGGATGAGTCCGCCTTGCAGCCAGCCGAACCCGGTGCCGAGCACGAGCGCGACGCCGATGGCGGCCAGCGGGTGCCAGTGGTGCTGGCCGACGAGCGTGGCGATGACGACGGTGGTGCAGGCGACGACCGAGCCGACGCTGAGATCGATGCCGCCGGAGAGAATGACGAAGGTCATGCCGATGGCCACGATGCCGAGCACGGCGTTGTCGGAGAAAAGATTCGCGATGACGCGCGCGGAGCCGAAGCCGGGATACATGCACGAGGCCGCGACGAAGAGCGCGACAAGCACGCCGGCGGTCATGAGCAGCGGGAGGAGCTTGCGGTTCATTCGGCGGTGGTCCTCCGGGCGAAAATTCCGCCGAGCTGCGCGCGAAAGATGGGAGACTGCAGCAGGCAGGCGAGGAGGATGACCACGGCCTTGGGCACTGGCGCAATGGCGGGCGGCATGCCGAGATTGTACATCGTGGTGGTGAGCGTCTGGATGAGCAGCGCGCCGACGATGGAGCCGACGAGCGTGAAGCGTCCGCCGGTGAGCGCGGTGCCGCCGACGAGCACGGCGAAGATGGCGTCGAGTTCCATTAGTTCGCCGACGCGCGAGGAGTCGGCGGCTTTGATATTCGACGTGGCGATGAGCCCCGCGAGCGCGGCGCAGACGCCCGAGAAAGCATAGACGAGCACTTTAACCAACCGCACGGGAGCGCCGCAGAAACGGCTCGCGGTTTCGTTGTCGCCCGCAGCCTCGATGAACAGCCCGATGGCCGTGCGGCGCGTGAGCAGCGCGGTGGCTGCGAAGGCCAGCGCAACGATGGTCACGGTGAAGGGCAGGCCGAGGAAGTGGCCGTTGCCGAAGAAGACGAACGTGGGGTGCTCGAAGGTGACGATCTGGCCGTCGGTGATGAGCATGGCGATGCCGCGCCCGACGACCATGAGGATGAGCGTGGCGATGATCGGCTGGATGCGCAGCCGCGTGACGAGCAGACCATTCCACGCGCCGAGCGCCGCGCCCGCGAGCACGCACAGCGCGAGCACCGCGACGAATGGCAGCGCCGTGGTGGTGACGAGCAGCGCGGCGAGCGCGCCGGTGATCGCCATGACCGAGCCGACGGACAAATCCACGCCGCCGGTGCCGATGACCAGCGTCATGCCGAGCGCGAGCAGCATGACTTTCGCGCCTTGGTTGAGCACGTCCACGAGCGTGCCGTAGAGGTGGCCGTCCTGGATGACCACGCGGAAAAAGGCGGGCTGATACGCGAGGTTGAACGCGAGAAGGGCGGCGAGGCTCAGCACCGGCCAGAGCAACCCGCCGCCGGTGAACCAGCCTTTCACTTTGGCGAGCGGATCATTCATCGGCGTGGGGCTGGGCGATCATCTGGAGGACGCGGCTTTCGTCGAAATCGCCGTCGAGTTCGCCGACTTGTTTGCGGTCGCGCAGCACGACCACGCGGCCGCTCACGCGCACGACTTCCTCGAGTTCCGAGGAGATGAAAAGCACGGCCATCCCCTTCGCGCGGAGCGTCTCGATGAGCTTCTCGATTTCCTCCTTCGCGCCGACATCGATGCCGCGCGTCGGCTCGTCGAGGATGATGAGCTTCGGCTGCATCGCGAGCCAGCGGGCGAGGAGGACTTTCTGCTGGTTGCCGCCGGAGAGATTGCGGATCGGCGTCTCGGCGCTGGCGGTCTTGATGTTCAGCGCGCGGATGTAGTGGTCGGCGAGCTGCGCCTGCTCGGCGGCGGGAATCCGGCGGAGCGGCCCCCGGCTGGCCTGCATGGCGAAGACGAGGTTTTCGCGCACGGAAAGATGCGGGAAGATGCCCTCCACTTTCCGGTCCTCCGAGCAAAAGCCGAAGCCCCGCCGGATGGCCTCGCCGGGCGTGCGCAGCGCGGTGCGTTCGCCGCCGATGCGCAGCTCGCCGCTCTCGTGCGGATCAATGCCGAAGAGCATCCGCGCGGTCTCGGTGCGGCCCGAGCCGAGCAGCCCGGCCAGCCCCACGACCTCGCCTGCGCTGATGCGGAGATGGATCGGGCCGACGCTGCCGCAGCGTCCGAGGTCGCGCGCGTCGAGGAGCGGAGTTTCCGCGCCCGCCGTTTTCGCGGAGGCGGTGGGCGCGGCCTGCGCGGCCTCCACTTTGCGCCCGAGCATTTTGCCGAGCAGCTCGAGGCGCGGCAGCGCGGCGGTCGCGTATTCGCCGACGAACGTGCCGTTGCGCAGCACGGTCATGCGGTCGGTGAGCGCGTAGATTTGATCGAGGAAATGCGAGACGAAGAGGATCGCGAGGCCGTCGTCGCGGAGCTTGCGGAGCACGGTGAAAAGCGCGGCGACTTCCTGCTCGTCGAGGCTGGAGGTCGGCTCGTCGAGCACCAGCAACTCGCATTTCACATCGAGCGCGCGGGCGATGGCGACCATCTGCTGGAGCGCGATGGAGCACGACTGCAGCGCGCGCGAAACATCGAGGTCCAGCCCCAGCCGCGCCAATGCCCGGCGGGCCTGCGCGCGGGCCGCGCGCCACTGGATGATGCCGCAGCGGCGCGGCAGGCGGCCGAGCATCACGTTCTCCGCGAGGGAGAGCGTGGGGATGAGATTGACCTCCTGGAAAACGGTCGAGATGCCGCAGGCCTCGGCGTCCTTCGGCGATCGCGGATGAATCTCGCGCCCGGCGAACTGAATCGTCCCGCTGTCGCGCTGATACACGCCCGTGATGATCTTGATCAGCGTGGATTTGCCCGCGCCATTCTCGCCGAGCAGCGCGTGGATTTCTCCCCGCCGCAGCTCGATCTGCACGCCGGCCAGCGCCTTCACGCCGGGGAAGGATTTCGTGATCTCGCGCGCGGAAAGTAGCACGTCGCTCATGGCTGGAGCAGCACCGCCGGGCCGTCGGCGGGTTGCGTGGCAAAGATGGTCGGCTCAATGCCGGTCGCCGCGCGATAGCTCGCCCGCAGCGCCGCCTCCACCTCCGCCGCCCGCGCCGCCTGCACCAGCGCGATGCAGCACCCGCCGAAACCGCCGCCGGTCATCCGGCAGCCGAAAATCCCGCGCTCCGGCCCGAGCCCGCGCGCCGCCGCGACGACCGCGTCCAGCTCCGCGCAGCTCACGTCGTAATCGTCGCGCAGCGAAGCGTGGCTGGCATACATCAGCTCGCCGAGCTGCTGCCACTCGCCGGCCCGCAGTGCGTCCACCGCCGCGAGCGTCCGCACGTTTTCCGTGACCACATGCCGCGCCCGGCGGAAGAGCCGCTCCGGCAAAAGCGCCCGCGCCTCGTCCACGCGCCGCGGCGTCGCATCGCGCAACTCTCCCACCCCGAGCCGCCGCGCCGCTTCATAGCAGTCGTCGCGGCGGCTCTTATAGCCGCCGTCGTTCAGCTCGTGTTTCACCATCGTATTGATCACGAGCAGCGAAACGTCGTCGCCGCGCATCGGCACCAGCGTCCGTGCGCGCGACTGGCAATCAATGAGCAGCAAGTGCCCGCGCTTTCCAAAAACTACCGCGAACTGGTCCATGATTCCGCATGGCGTCCCCGCGAAATCGTGCTCGGCCTTTTGGCAAAGCAGCGCCCTGCGCTCCGGGTCGAGCGTCACGCCCGCGAGCAGTTCGCCGAGTGTCGCCATCGCCACCTCCAGCGCCGCACTGCTGCTGAGGCCGCCGCCGCCCGGGAGCGTCGCGTGGACCACCGCATCAAAGCCCGGCACCTCCGCGCCCGCCGCCTGCAAACCCGCGATCACCCCGCGCACGTAATTGCTCCACGCCGGCTCGCCCGGCGGCATCGCGCCGCTCACCTCAAACTCCACCGGTTCCGCCGGTCGCTGCGCGCTCCACATTCGCACCCGCCGATCCGTGCGCGGTCGCGCCGCGATGGTGATGCCGAGTCCGATCGCCATCGGCAGCACGAAGCCGCCATTGTAGTCCGTGTGTTCGCCGATCAGGTTCACCCGCCCTGGCGCATAGACCACGTGACTGGCCTCTGCGCCCGTCTTGTCGCGAAAAATCTGCCGCGTCACGCTGCTGGCGTGGTCGTGGTCGTCGGTGGAATTGGGGTCGGCTGCGGGCATCGGAGCGCCGGATATAGCCGGGCGGAAAATGGGCTGTCCATGCGGTTTCGCGCCCGTTCGACGGCCATCAACCGGGGCAGGCGATCTCCAGTCCTGACATACTCGGCTCAAATCGCGACTCGGACTCCAACGGCACCGGGTGAAAAAGTCGCTTCACCGCCACTCAACAACGCGCAACCGGTGGGGCGATTCGCAGGGCAGCGCGGACCTGACCGCCGAGTCCAAAGACGTTGGGCTGAAGCCCGAGCTACTTTCCCGCCTTGGCGAAGCGCTCGCTGACGAAATCCCAGTTCACGACGCTTTGGAAGGCCTTGATGTAGTCGGCGCGGCGGTTCTGGTATTTGAGGTAGTAGGCGTGTTCCCAGACGTCGATGCCGAGGAGCGGGCGGCCGCCGGTGGAATACGGGCTGTCCTGGTTCGGCGTGGATTCGATGGTCAGCTTCTTCCCTTTCCAGACCAACCACACCCAGCCGCTGCCGAAAACTTTCGTGGCGGCGGTGCCGAAGTCGTCCTGGAATTTCGCGAAGCTCCCAAACGCGGTGTCGATGGCTTTGGCGAGTTCGCCGACGGGTTTGCCTTTCTCGCTTTTCTTCAGCGTTTGCCAAAAGAGCGCGTGGTTCGCGTGGCCGCCGCCGTGGTTGCGGATGTCTTTGCGCACGGCCTCGGGTACGGCGTCGAGATTGGCGAGGATTTCCTCGATGGGCTTGCTCTCGAATCCAGGTGCGCCAGCGATGGCTTGGTTGAGTTTGCTGACGTAGGCGGCGTGATGTTTGTCGTGATGAATCTTCATCGTCTCAGCGTCAATGAATGGCTCCAGCGCGTCGTAGTCGTAGCCCAGCGGCGGGAGTTTGAAGACGGCGGGCACTTCCGTAGGTGCCTGCGCGTGCAGGAGGCGGGAGCCGAGGGTCAGTGCGCCGGTGGTGAGGGCGATGGTTTTAAGGGCGGCGCGTCGGGTGGTCATAGGTTTGGGATGGTTGATCGGGGTTCGCTACGGAGTCTGGAGTTGGATGTCTTTGAACTCCACCAGCATCGGCGGGCCGGCGTGAATTTGCAGGGCGAGCAGTCCTTCGAGGGCGCGCCCTTGCGGGTCGTTGTCGGTCACGTCGATGACCTTGATGCCGTTGACGAAATGTTCGAGGCGCTGGCCCTTGGCCGAAATCACGCAGTCGTTCCACTCGCGCGGTTTGAAGTAGCCGCGGGCGACGAGATCCTTTCGGTTCGCGAGTTGACCAGTGACACGCGGCACGCCCGCCTCCCCGATCTCGACTTGCTGACCCACCAGCGCGAGCGATTTGCGCCCGCGTTCCTCATAGAGAAAGCCGGTCTTTCCCGGCGCGTTGTCGATCTCCGCCTGATAGCCGCCGACCACCCACTTGCCGAGGTCGCGCGCGCGATACTGCACGCCGGAGTTGCCGTTGCGGATGCGGACCTTCAGCCGGAGCTGGAAGTCCTTCAGCGTGCCGCCGCGCCAGATCAGGAAGGTGTTGCCCATCGTCAGCTTTTGCAGCGTGGTCTCGCCGCGGAGCACGCCCTCGCGGACCGACCAGAAACGTGGATCGCCCTCCCAACCGGTGAGGTCGCGTCCGTTGAAGATGGGCTTGAAACCAGCGTCCGCGGCGCGGAGCACGGGTGCGAGGAACCCGGCGCAGACGACGAGAAAAAGGACGCGAACCATACCGTTGGAGGCTACCCGCCCGCCGAGCCTTCGCCGCCGGGTTTGGTCATGGCAAAGGGGTCGAGCGCCTTCGTGAGTTCGTCTTCGGGAAGGATCTGCATTTCCCGGCAAATCTCCCGGACCGTCCGCCCTGTCTTGGCGCTCTCTTTCGCGATCTCGGCGGCTTTGTCGTAGCCGATGATCGGCGCGAGCGACGTGACCATGGCCATCGAATACTCCACCAACTCAGCGCAGCGCTCGACGTTCGGCTTGATGCCTTCGATGCACTTTTCGCGGAAGACGTTGGTGACATTGGCGAGCAGGCGGATCGATTCGAGAATGGAGTGCGCGAGCACCGGCATCATCACGTTCAGCTCGAAGTTCCCATTCGCCGCCGCCCACGTCGCGGTGGTGTCGTTGCCGATGACGCGCGCGCAGACCTGCATCACGCTCTCGCAAATCACCGGGTTCACTTTCCCCGGCATGATCGAGCTGCCGGGCTGCGTCTCGGGCAGGATGATTTCGCCGATGCCGCAGCGCGGGCCGCTACCGAGCCAGCGGATGTCGTTGGCGATTTTGAAAAGGGAAACGGCGATGGTTTTGAGCTGCCCGCTGGCCTGCACGAGTCCGTCTTTTGCAGCCTGCGCCTCGAAGTGGTTGCGCGCTTCGCGAAAGGCGATGCTCGTTTGGCTCCACAGGTGCCGCACGACGATGGTCGGGAAGTCCGGGTGGCAGTTCAGCCCCGTGCCGACCGCCGTGCCGCCGAGCGGCAATTCTTCCACGGCCGCGATGGCGTTGCCGGCGCGCAGCCGGGCGTATTCGATCTGTTTCGCGTAGCCGCCAAACTCCTGACCGAGCCGCACGGGCGTGGCGTCCATGAGGTGCGTGCGACCGATTTTGATGACATCCCAAAATTCGAGCGCCTTCTTTTCAAGGGCGCCGTGAAGCTGCTCAAGCGCGGGCAGGAGATATTTGCGGAGCCGTTCGCCGACGGCGACGTGGATGGCGGTTGGGATCACGTCGTTGCTCGACTGGCCCATATTCACGTGGTCGTTCGGATGCACGGGATCCTTCGAGCCGATGGCCTTGCCGGCGAGCTGCGAGCAGCGGTTGGCGATGACCTCGTTGATGTTCATGTTCGTCGAGGTGCCTGAGCCGGTCTGGTAAATATCGAGCGGGAAATGCGCGTCGAGCTTCCCGTCGATGATCTCCTGCGCGGCGCGGGCGATGAGGGTGGTGCGCTCTTCGCTGAGCCGGCCCAGCTCGAAGTTCGCTTCCGCGCAGGCCCATTTGATGAGGCCGAGGGCGCGGATGAATTCGCGGCCAAAGGGCTGCCCCGAGACGGGGAAATTCAGCACGGCGCGCTGGGTGGAGGCGCCGTAGAGAGCGTCGGCGGGCACTTCCATGGAGCCCATGGAATCTTTTTCGGTACGGGTGGAGGACATCGGCGCAGCTTGCACAAACGGAGCGCGCAATGGGAAGCGCGATGTCGGCGGCACGCCCGTCAGTCCCGCGGAATCGCGGCGCGCGGCTGCGGACGCGGACGCGGGCGGTAGGTGGAGCGGGTGAGCGGGTAGCTGAGGCGGTGGCGCACGAGCAAAGGATCGAGCAACCGCCCAACCGCGCGCCGGGTGGCAAAGTCCTCCGGCTCAAGGGCGCGCGAAAAGCGATAGTCGCGACAGCCGAAGAGCAGCTTGAGCAGGACGTAGCTCATGGGCCGGCTGCCGTCGCCCTCCTCGATCACGTCCTGCGCCCGGGCGAAGTAGTGACGCAAAGCCGCGCGGTCGCCCCGGTAGGCGCGGGCGAAGCGGCCCCGTGGATGCTCGCTCAGCGTCTCGGCAAAATCCTCACGGAAGGTGCTCGGGAAAGCGCCGCCCTCGACGGACGTGCTGAACTCAATTTTCGGACGGCGCGGCGCGGTTTTCTTCGCGAGGCACGGCGCGGCCCAGGCCGCCCCGAAGACGAAAGCCAGGCACAGCGTTTTCACCATGAAAGCCCGGCGCTCAGTGCCGGCTGTGACCGTTCACGGGCTGCCCGTTTTTGCCGTTACTCGTGGCGGGACCGTGAGCGCTGCCATTCGCCGTTTTGTAAAACTTGGTGACAAACATCGGGGGGAGATTTTGCAGGCAATACTGGGACTCGATCCGCGAAAAGTGGCGGCAGTGGGCGACGAGTTCATTCGTCACTTGATAGATGATGAAGGCCGCGCCGGCGTGCGGGGCGAGCACATCGAATGTGCTCCGGAGCAGCGCGCGCTTTTTCGCCGGCTCGAGAATGCTGAACGGAATCCCGGAGACGATGTAGTCGCAGTGCGCGTGGCCGTGCTCCGCGAGGACGGTGGCGAGAGTGGCGCAGTCGGCGTTGAGAACCGTCACGCGCGGGTCGTCGCGGAACTGCTCGCCGAGGTGCTCCGCGAGTTCGGGATCGAGTTCGAAAAGGATCATCTGCGAATCCGGGTGCATGCGCCGGACGATCTCGCGGGTGTGGCAGCCTTCGCCGGGGCCATATTCCACGATGACTCGCGGTTTGGTGAGGTCCATTTTGTCCGCCACCCGGCGAATCAGCGTGCGGGAACTCGGGATGATCGAAGCCACCTGAAAAGGCCGCTGGAGGAATCGCTTCAAGAAGATGGCGCTCATGAGAAATTTGGGTGGCAGGACACTGGCGCGGAGAGGTGTAGCGCCCGACGGGCGAGCTTGTCCAGCCTCACGGCAGGAGGAAATTGGAGGTGGGAACGAGGCGGAGATTCCGCTGCCTGACCCCGGCGTGCCTCTCCTGTCATCACGGGACAATCTGTTTGCTTTCAAAACCCCCGCCGATAGCTTGCCGCCCTTTTTTCAGCCATGATCGCCATCCAGCCCAACTACGCCGCCGTCAAGCAAGGTCTCATCCCGCTCACTCCGCAGGAAAAGATGAAGCTGGAGAAGGACGGCCTCGATGTCATACACGACATCTATCGCTACGCAAAAACGGGGTTCGCCTCGATTGAGGCAGACGATTTCGACCGGATGAAATGGTATGGCGTCTATCGGCAGAAGCCGAAGGAGAGCGGCTATTTCATGATGCGCCTGCGCCTGCCCGGCGGGCAGGTCAGCGCCGTGCAGGCGGCAAAACTCTCCGAACTCGCCGACCGCTTCGGCCACGGCTTCTGCGACATCACCACGCGCATGACCATCCAGTACCACTGGCTGCGCATCGAGGAAATCCCCACCATTTTCTCCGAACTGGCCAGCGTGGGCATCGCCACCAGCGGCGCCTGCGGCGACATCGCACGCAACGTCGTCGGCTGCCCGGTCGCCGGGCTCGACCACGAGGAGATCATCGACGCCACCCCGCAGCTCATGGAGGTCAATGCCGCGCTGGAAAACAACCGCGACTTTTCCAACCTCCCGCGCAAATACAAAATCAGTGTCTCCGGCTGCTGCATCCACTGCGCCCAGCCCGACATCAACTGCGTCGGCACCTTCGGCCTCCGCCGCACCGTCAACGGCGTGGAGGAACGCGGCTTCGGCATCAAAATCGGCGGCGGCCTTTCCTCCTCCCCGCACCTCGCGCAAACGCTGCAATGCTTCCTTCAGCCCGTGCAGGTTTGGCCCGTCATCGAAGCCGTCAGCAAAATCTACCGCGACCACGGCTTCCGGCATCAGCGGCAAAGGGCACGCCTGAAATTCCTCATGGCCGACTGGGGGCACGAGCGTTTCCTCGAAGAGATCGAGGCGCTGCTCGGCTATCCGCTTGAGCGCCACACCGACTTCCCCGTCATCAAGGATCAGGAGACCGACCACCTCGGCATCCACAAACAGAAACAGGCCGACCTTTACTGGGTCGGTATCTGCTTTCCCGGCGGCCGCATCCGCAATGGCACGCTCGCCAAAATTGGCGCCCTCGCCGCGAAATACTGCGCGCCCGGCCAGGATCAGATCCGCCTCACGAACAAGCAAAACCTCATCATCACGAACATCCCCGAGGCCCAGCTTCCCGCGCTCAAAGCCGATCTCGACGCGCTCGGGCTCGATTACCAGCCTTCGAATTTCCGCAAAGGCTGCGTGAGCTGCACTGGCATCGAGTTTTGCAACCTCGCCGTGGCCGAGACGAAGAACCGGATGCTCGAACTCATCACCCAACTCGACACGACCTCCGGGTGGTACAAGGACAAAATCCGCATCCACTTCAGCGGCTGCCCCAGCTCCTGCGGCCAGCACCAGATCGCCGACATCGGCTTCCGCGGCGCGCAGACGAAGGTCAACGGCGTCCCGGTCGAAGCCTTCGACGCCTTCATCGGCGGACGCCTCGGCCAAAACCGCCGCTTCAATCAACTCCTCAAAGGCAAGATCATCGCCAAGGACGTCCACCTCTTCATCGACAAACTCCTGCACGTCTTCGACGCCGGCAAACTCCCCGGCGAGACCTTTGCCGACTACACCGACCGCGTAAAAAAGGACGAGATCCTCACCGCGCTCGATTGGAAGTAACTCCACCGCCCCGAAATCGGGTCGGGTCATTTTGAGCGAAGATGGAGGCGCCGGACGTGAGACAACACCCCGCCCTGACGAGACCACGCTCAACCGCATGGCTAGCTTCTTCGTCATCCCACATTCCGCATTCGCCATTTCCCACGTCCCGCTTGCCAAGCAGGCGTCCACTTTCCATCATCCGCGCGAAATCAAAACACCGGCCTCCGCATCGTGAGGCCACAACCAACACCACATCATGGCCCACGAACTACCCGCACTCCCGTATCCCTTCGCCGCGCTCGAACCCACGATCGACGCCCGCACGATGGAGATCCATCACGACAAGCACCACGCCGCCTACGTGGCGAACCTGAACAAAGCCCTCGAGAGCGCGCCCGGCCTCGTCGGCAAAAGCGCGGAGGATTTGATCCGCGACCTCGCCAGCGTGCCCGACGCCATCCGCGGCCCCGTGCGCAACAACGGCGGCGGCCACGTGAACCACTCGTTTTTTTGGAAGCTCCTCAAGCCCGGCTCCGACGGCAAGCCTGTGGGCCAGCTCGCCGCGGCCATCACCGCCACCTTCGGCGGAGTCGAGCAGCTCCAGGAAAAGATCAACGCCGCGGGTGTCGGCCGCTTTGGCTCCGGCTGGGCGTGGCTCTGCGTGAAGGACGGTAAACTCGAAGTCTGCTCCACCGCCAACCAGGACAACCCGATCATGGGCGCGGCCATCGCCGGCTGCGACGGCACGCCCGTCCTCGGCATCGACGTCTGGGAGCACGCCTACTACCTCCACTACCAGAACCGCCGCCCCGACTACCTCAAAGCCATCTGGGCCGTCATCAACTGGGCGCAGGCCGAGGAAAACTACCTCGCCGCGCTGAAGTAGGCGCGGAGGTTCACGGCTTCGCCGGAAAAGGCCGCCGTCTTCGCCCCGCCGGGAGATCGAGGTCCTTCGACTGCGCTGGGCAAAGCCTTCGCTCCGCTCGGCACGTTGCCGTTCGCTACCCGGCTTGCACTCCCCGCGCCGATGCGCGAAACCATGCGCCTGCGGATGCCACCGAAATCCGACCTACTCGACGACATCGCCGCCTCCCCGCCGCTGGCGGAGAAGCTGGGAGCGGTGCGTACGGGTGCGGCGGCGGTGGCGTTTGAGCATGTGGTGGAAAGTGCGCGGCCAGTGCTGGCGGCGCTACTGGCGCGGGTGGCGAAGGGACGGGTGTGGATCGTATGTCGCGACGTGCGGGCGCAGGAGGCGATACACAATGAATTGCTCCACTGGCACCCGGAGGCGCTTTTTTTCCCCGAGGCTGACCAGGCGCCGGTCGAGGGCTCGCTGCCCGATCCGGAGACGGCGGCGGAGCGACTGGCGCTGGTGCAGACGCTGGTCACTTCGCGGAAAAAGGGAATCGTCGTCCTCACGCAGGGCAGTCTCGACGACGACGTTCCGACGCCGACGGCGTTGAAGAAGCTGGAGATCAAGCTGGCGCGCGGCGCGCGGCTGGATCGCGCGGGGCTGCTCGCGCAGCTCGCGAAAGCGGGTTACGAGCACGCGCCGACGGTCGCGGCGCGCGGGCAGTATGCGGTGCGCGGCGGCATCCTCGATGTGTTCTCCTTTCACCACGCGCTGCCGGTGCGCGTGGAGCTTTTCGACGACGAGATCGAGTCGCTGCGCGAGTTCGACCTCGATACGCAGACCAGCGTGCGCCACGTGGACACGGCCAGTTTTCTCCTCGGCGACGCCACCACCGATGCGAAACCCGCGGCGACGACCACGCTGCGGGAGCTGATCCGCGTGGAGGATCTGACAGTGGACGCCGGGGCGGATTTCAAGGACGCACGGGTGCGGATTTTGGAAGGCTCGCGCTACGCAGAAAGCGGTGCAGACGGTGAGGCTGAGGGTAGTGGGGCAGGCGACTCTCCTGTCCCAGTCTTCGCGGGCGACCCGCCCGCGGGTTCCGGCGAGTCGCCGGGAACAGACTCCGGCAGGCGTGTCGCCGGCCCCACGGCCGAGGACTTCACCACGGCGTTTCTCGACCACGGGCTCGGGGAGTTTGAGGCGGGCGATTTCGTGGTGGATGAGATGAAGCGCGAACGCTTCTTCGCCCAGCTCCGCGCCTGGCGCACGGACGGCTGGAGCGTCCACATTTTCTGCAACAACGAGGGCGAGGTCGAACGCCTCAACGACCTCATCCCGCCGGTCGAGGCGGGCCCGCTGCGCTTCACCATCGGCCCGCTGGCGCGCGGGTTTGTTTTCCCTGCGGGAAAGATCGCTGTGCTGTCCGACGCCGAGCTGTTTGGCCGGTATCGCAACAACCGCGCGCGGCGGCTCGCGCTGCGCCGCGCCCGCGACCAGGCGCAGCGGACGCAGATAGATTTCAGCGAGCTGAACGAGGACGACCTCGTGGTGCATCTCGAGCACGGCATCGGCCGCTACGAGGGGATGAAGTCCATCCCGAGCGCCGACGGCAAAACGGAGGAGGTCCTCGTCATCGCTTTCGCCGACGACGCGCGGCTCTACGTGCCGCTGGAGCAGTCATTCCTCATCTCGCGTTACGTCGGCGTGGGGAAACGCAACCCGCAGCTCTCGCAGCTCGGCGATGGCAAATGGGCCAAGGCGAAGAAGAGCGCGGAGAAGGCGGTCTTTGACTACGCGGCGAAGCTCCTCGCCATGCACGCCGAGCGCGAGATCGCGCAGGGCTTCGCCTTTCCGCCGGACAGTAAATGGCAGCATGAGTTCGAGGCGTCGTTCCTTTACAAAGAAACCGCCGATCAGCTCACCGCCATCGCCGCGACCAAGGCCGACATGGAGAGCGAGCGCCCGATGGACCGGCTCATTTGCGGCGATGTCGGCTTTGGCAAAACCGAGGTCGCGATCCGCGCGGCGTTCAAGGCGGTGACGGCCGGGAAACAAGTGGCGATCCTGGTTCCGACGACGGTGCTGGCGCAGCAGCACTACCAGAATTTCCGCGAGCGCTTCAGCGACTACCCGATGAGCGTCGGGACGCTCTCGCGTTTCCGCACCCCCGCCGAGCAACGCAAGACGCTCGAGGGTCTGCGCGACGGTTCGGTGGATGTGGTCGTGGGCACGCACCGGCTGATCTCGAAGGACGTGTCGTTCAAAAATCTCGGCCTCGTGGTGATCGACGAGGAGCAGCGCTTCGGGGTGCTGCACAAGGAGCGGTTCAAGGAAATGTTTCAGCTCGTGGACATGCTCACGCTTTCCGCCACGCCGATCCCGCGCACGCTCTACCTCTCGCTCATGGGCGCGAAGGACATGAGCACCATCGAGACCGCGCCGCTGAACCGCATCCCGGTCGAGACGCTCATCTGCCCGTACGACGAGCGCATCATCCGCGACGCGATCCAGCGTGAGCTGAAGCGGCAGGGCCAAGTGTTCTTCCTGCACAACCGCGTCGGCGACATCGAGAACGTAGAGGCGAAAATCAAGATGCTCGTGCCTAGTGCGCGGACCATCGTCGGGCACGGGCAGATGCACGAGCATGAGCTGGAGGAAGTGATGCACAAATTCGTGAGCGGCGCGGCGGACGTGCTCATCTCGACGACGATCATCGAGAGCGGCGTGGACATCCCGAACGCGAATACGATCATCATAGACCGCGCCGACCGCTTCGGCCTCGCCGATCTCTACCAGCTCCGCGGACGCGTGGGCCGCGCGCAGCACAAGGCATACGCATTCCTCATGCTCCCGCGCGGCATGATGAGCACTGGGGAAGCGCGCAAGCGCATCAATGCGATCAAGCAATACGGCTCGCTCGGCGCGGGATTCAAAATCGCGATGCGCGATCTGGAAATCCGCGGCGCCGGAAACATCCTCGGCACCGCGCAGAGCGGGCACATCGTGACGATCGGATTCGATCTGTATTGCGCGCTGCTGCGGCAGGCCATCGCGAAGCTGAAGGGCGAGCGCAGCGGCAAACGGGCCGAGGTCGTGCTGCGGATGGATTTTGTCGTTCAGCGCGAGACGGAGTGGATGGGAAAGAGCGCGGAGTGCGGAGTGCCGAGTGCGGAATCAAGACAGCCGTCCGCTTCCGCCGATCCGAATTCAAAATTCAAAATTCAAAATTCAAAATCTGCCTCCGCCCCCGCCTTCATCCCCATCGCCTACATCGGCGAGACGCAGCCGCGCATCGCGGCCTACCGGCAGATCAATGCGCTCGCGACGCAGGAGGCGCTGGACAAAGTGCGCAAGGACTGGCGCGACCGCTACGGGCGCTTCCCCGAGGCGATCGAAAATCTGCTGACGCTCGCCGAGATTCGCATCTCGGCGGCGGCGCGGAAAATCACGATCGTCGAGGTGAAGGAGGGCAAGCTCATGCTCACGCGCGGTGGCGATTTCATTTTGATCGGCGGGAAATTTCCGAGGCTCGTTTTGGCCAGCGGTACGCCGCAACTGAGCGAGGCGCTAAAGATGATCCGCAGCCTGTGAGCGGACAGCATTTTCCGGAGAGCAGAGGCGGCCCGCCTGTGCTCCCCGCTGCACTCCGCTTCGCCGTCCTGCAAACTTTCGCTGGCAGACATGTCGCCCGCGGAGGCTTGCCTTTCGTGTGCTGATCTCTAAGCCCAACCGCACTGTGAAAGTCCTCCGCACCATCGCAGCCGCACGGCGCTTCCGCGCACAGGCGTGCGGACGTGTCGTGCTCGTGCCGACGATGGGCGCGCTGCACGACGGACACGCAGCCCTCATCCTGCGCGGTCGCTCGCTCGCTGGCAAAGGCGGCACGGTGATCGTGAGCATCTTTGTAAACCCCACGCAGTTCGGACCGAAGGAAGACCTGTCGCGCTACCCGCGACCGTTTTCCGAGGACAAAGAATTGTGCGCGTCGCTTGGAGCAGACGCGATTTTCCACCCGCCCGCGGGCGAGATGTACCGCGCGGATTTCTCGACGTGGGTGAATGAGGAGAGCGTCTCGGGCGGGCTGTGCGGCGCGTCGAGACCGGGACATTTCCGC